>Ga0214162_1000107_pt1 | contig 19395 bp, 20 predicted proteins | sample LakMenepilimnion_3_FD_153000 | JGI IMG/M metagenome (GOLD analysis project Ga0214162, IMG submission 153000) | Freshwater microbial communities from Lake Mendota, WI - Practice 20APR2010 epilimnion v5 | ecosystem: Environmental > Aquatic > Freshwater > Lake > Epilimnion/Euphotic zone | place...
TCTTTTAATTAAAGATATGATCGAGAATTCTCCTTTAGATATTACCTTAATAGGTAATCATGAATTATCTTCTGCTACTTTTTTATTATTTTATTTTACTGACAACGTAAATAAAAGAATATTACAAGGTACTTTTGCTTTGTTGCATACCTTAGATCATTCTTTTAGCGATAGAAGCAGAAGAAACTTAGACGACTATAGTGTTAAAATGCCTAAAAACTTAGATGATTTAAATCAAGTATACCATGATTACTTTAAAGAGTATAAAGTTTTGAATACAGTTCAATTAAAAAAATACATGAAGGGTGAAGATATTATTTTATTAGAAGACGAATTAAATAAAATAATGAAAAATTGTATTTTCAAAAAATAAATTTGCAAATGTCATTTTTTTTGATTACCTTTGCGGTAATTATAATGATAGTTATAAAGTTAATTTAGATTAGCCACCCACGTTTGGAAAAGGGTACTTCTTTTTGTTTCTTTTTCTTAGGGAAAAACCTTTGTAACTATTGACAATAATTTTAAATGTTATATCTTTGTATAAAAACCTAATAAATAATGTTAAAAATAAGTTTAAGAAAGCAGATAGATGGAATAGAACAGGGCTATTATATTTATATAGGGGTGTTAGAAACTATAAGTGGATTGAAATTAACTGAGCAAGAAAAGAAAGTATTTTGTAACATTCTTAAAAATAAGAAAATAGAGAGAAAGGAACTTAATGGAATTAGTTCACCTGCTAGAATAGAAAACATTATATCTAAATTAAGAAAAAAGAAATTCTTAATTGATGATAAACCTAATCCTAGGTTTATTAATATTGATTCTGAAAACTTTGAATTAACTTTAAAGATAGATGGAAGAGTTAAATAGGATAAAACCAGATTTCTTCTATGCTGAAGTTGCAAAGAAAACTAATGTTAGTAAAGACATTGTAGAAGAGATTTATACTAAGTTTTTAAATAGAGTTACTGAGTTATCTAAAACAGAAAGTAAAATCTTTATTAAAGGCTTAGGTACATTTGAAAGACATCCCAATAATATATTTAGTAATATGTACACTATTGCTAACTATGTAATTAAAAACCCTGATATATTTAGGGAGGATGCAATAACAGAAAGACAATTAACCTACATTTTAAGAATGGAAGGTTTTTTTAGTGATTTAGAAAAATTAAAAACCAAATATAAATATGTTGAAAAATCTATTGAAAAATTTTGGACAAATAGCGGAGGGCTCGAAGAATTTTTTGATGATAAAGGAAGAGTCAGAAAAGATTTCAAAATCAAGGAGTTCCATTTGTCAGACGTGTCCTTTCCACTCGAAGAATGCGAAGAGTTCGAGTGAGTATTATGAGAAAAATGGTAAGCATTATTCATCATTAAGAGTAGATGATCACTGTACAGAATGTGGATGTGTAATAGCTTTAAAGACAAGATGTATGTCTTGTGAGTGTCCTTTAGGAAAATGGTTAGCAGAATTAACAGAAGAATTAGAAAATAAATTAGAAGAATATGAAAAAGAAATTAAAAAAAACGACAACAACTTGTAAATGCGGCGGAAAAAGTTCAGGTTGCGCAGTAGAATTTGAACTACCTAAATTAGAAACCCCAATTAGAATATCAGACAATGTTACAAAATAGTTATAACAAACATTTAACTATAGATGCTGAATTAGAATGGTATGAAATTAAAATCAACCAAATAAGACAGTATATAGAAGGAATTAATTTAGCTGATTTAACAGACAGAATGGATTACAAAGAAACTAAAAACGGTGGAATGGTTCGTACTGTAATAGCAAGTAAAGAAGCTCAATCTAAAAACTTTATGGATTTAATGGAAAAACTCCCTAAGTTATTTACTCAGTTAGATGAATTAAGAAACAAGTACGCAGAAAAACAAATGCTTACTAGAGGTAATGTAGAAACAAAAAACACAGGATTAGATTTCGCAAGTAAGATATGAGTATAATTACTTCTAATGAGTTTTATATAAACATGAAAATTGTACCTTCTGAAGATTCTTCAGAGTACGAAGCTTTTGCATTAGAAGAATGGAAGAAAGTTAAAGACGGTATTTGGATAAACGGTGTATACATCTCAGGATGGTTATACTGGCATTTAAATCACTGGAAGATACAAGTAGATAGTGAAGACGGAGAAAGACCCACAGTGACTCCCTATTTAAGGGATAATGAATGGATAATAGCTGAAGGAATAGAGAGAGCTGAAAAAGAAAAACTAATTCTTGCTATTATGGGAAGCAGACAAATTGCTAAGACTACTTTTTCATCTAGTTATTTAGCTAGAAAAGCTACTATTATTAAAAATTCTCAAAATCTTATTATAGGTGCATCTAAACCAGATTTAACAAACATTACAAATGATATAGATTTTGGTTTACAAAATGTAACTAATATGTTTAGAATTCCTAGGATTACAAGAGATTGGAAAACTGGGGAGGTTTATTTAGGTGTTAAATCTAAAGAGGGTGATAATAAAGTTCACTCTATGTTTCGTATTAGAAATACAGAAGATGGTAGAAATACAGAAGCTGCTGCTGGGGCTAGGTTATCATCTGCGTTAATTGACGAAGCTGGTAAAGGAGATTTTGCTAAAGTGTTAGCTGCATTGTTACCAGGTTTAAGAGGAGAGTTTGGATTAAGAGCTCCTGTATTAATTACTGGAACAGGTGGTGACATGGAAAAATCTAGAGATGCTGAAACAATGTTTTTTAATCCTGAGTCAAATGACCTTGTAGAATACATAAATGAAAAAACAGGTAAAAGAACTGGTTTATTTATGCCTGGTTGGTTGAGACAAGATTTTAAAGTAAAGAGTAATTTAGCAGAATATTTAGGAAAAACAGATTGTCCTGAATTAGAAAAAATACCTATTAAAGTAGCAGATAAAGAAAATGCTATTGCTAATATTAAACAAGAAAGAAAGAAATTAGCTAAAGACCCTGATTCATCTAAGTTATTAAAAGCTATGATGTATTATCCTTTAGAAGTAGAGGAAGTGTTTTTATCAGAAAGTAATAATATATTCCCTAAAGAGTTATTATTAGAGCAAAAATCTTTTTTATTAAATCATGCTCCTCATTGTGATTATGTAGAATTATATAGAGATTCTAATAATACAGTAAAGCATAAATTTACAGATAAAAAACCAGTATTAAACTTTCCTAATTTAGAAAAAGATAATGTAGAGGGAGTTATTCAGATATGGGAAATGCCTTTAAGTAATGCTCCCGATGGTATTTATTTTGGCGCTACTGACCCATACAAAACAGACGTAGCTAAGAGTTCAAACTCTTTAGGTTGTACTTATATATTTAAAAGACACTATGATATTGTGAGTGATAAATTTCAGAATATGATAGTAGCTGCTTATACTGGTAGACCTAAAAAAATGCAAACTTGGTATGACAATACTAAAAACTTATTAGAGTTTTATAATGCTAAAACATTATGTGAGAATATGGATTATGGGTTTATACAACATTGTATAGATACAAATACAGCTCACAAATATCTTTTACCTCAACCTAAGTTTTTATATGAAGTGCATCAACATTCTACTGTAAATAGAACTTACGGTATTCACATGACGGAGGGTATAAAATCTTATATATTCGGTTGTGTTTTAAGATACATGGAAACTGTTTTAAAAACAGAAAAAGACGATGAAGGTAATACTAAAGAAGTATTAGGAGTAAGAAAAATAATAGATCCTCTTTTAATAGAAGAGATGATAAAGTACGAACCAGGTATTAACGTGGATAGATTAGTTACTTTTGGATTACTATTAGCTTATGCTCAATCTTTAGATAAAGTACCATTAAGATCTGAAAAAGATACTAGATACAAAGAATTAGAAAAACCTTATGTTAGAAATAACAGAAACCCATTTAATAAATATACAAATCCTTTCAATAGAACAAGATGATAATAAAAAAAATAAAACATAACGATGAATTAAACCATATAACTTTTCGTTATCCTGATCAGTTTGTAACAAAAGCTGAGCGAGATAAACCTGCTTACATAAAAAAGTTAATGGACTATTTTAGTTCTATTGCATTCGCTCAATTGGATACTAAAAAGAATATAATTAAAAATTATAAATTGAGAAATGGAGAATTTGATTTTAAAGATTATACTAACTCTCCAGAAGTAAATCAATTAAATGATATATTAGGAGAAATAGATACAGATGAGTTTTCTTACTTAAAACATTATCCTATAGTTAACTCACCATTAAATACGTTAAAAGGAGAGTTTATAGCTAGAAGAAGAAAAGAAAGAGTAAAAGCTATTGATGATGCTTCTTCTTCAGAAATAATGAAGTTTAGAACTAAAACTTTATTTGATGCTATTTTAAAGAAAATGGAAAATGAATTCCAAAGAGATGAAAATGGGGAAATGCCTGAAGAATATTATAAAAAAATATCTGAAGAAATAACTTCTTATTCTACTCAAGCAGAGAAATGGGGTAACAAAGCTTTAAAAGCTTTTAAATATTATTTTAATTTTCCTGAAAAAAACGAAGATTCTTTTATGGATTTTCTAACTGCTGCTGAAGAATATCACCACTTTTATCCAGACAATTCTCCTATTGGATTTAATTATATAGTAGAAAATCCTGTAAATGTATGGTTTTTAGGAGGTAGTAACGTAAGATATACTACTGATTGTCAAGCAGTTGGTACTATTAAATTAAGACATATATCTGAAATTTTAGATGATTACAAATTAACTAAAAAAGAAATAGACGAGCTTATAAAAAACGAAATAAGTTCGGAAGCAGGTTTAGCTTATACTACTCAGACTCCTACTTTGCCCAATCCCAATTTATATACATGGTCTTTAAACTATTCATTAGATGTATTATTAGATGATTCATTATTAGAAGGATACAGATTTAATCAACAACAATATCATTTAGAATTAAAATCTTACTTTAAAGGTAAGAAAAAAATGTTTAAAAGATTTTATTTAGATGAAGAAGGTTATCAAAGAACAGAGTATGTAGATGAAGATTATGTATTTGATGCTGAGTATGGAGATTTAAAATTAGAAGAAGAATGGGTAAACAAATGGTTTGTTTGTACTAGAATAGGAAACTATGTATATACAGAAATTCAAGAACTAGAGTTTAACGATACAGTTCCCATTGTGGGAATTGTAAATCACACTAAAAATACTAAAGGTAGATCTTTATTAGATTTAATGAAATCTTATCAAGCGCAATATAATGTGTGTATGAATCAAGTTTGGGATTTGTTAACTAAAGAAATAGGTGTTGTGTTTTTAGGTGACATTAAATTAGTTCCTAAAAAACAATCTGATAATCCTATAGAAGAAATGTTATGGGAAGCAAAAGAAAGAGGAGCTATATTTATTGATACTAGTGCTGATAATGTAGGAGGTAATGTTCAATTTAATCAATTAACAAGAGTAGACTTAACTAGATCTGTTGAAATACAAACTAGATTACAATTAGCAATAGCTTTAAGAACAGAATGTTGGGAGCTAGTAGGTATATCTAGACAAAGAGTTGGGCAAGTAAGTTCTAGTGAAACAGCTACTGGTACAAATACAGCAATGAGTCAATCTTTTTCTCAAACTGAACCATGGTTTAAAATGCACGAAGATTTAATTCAAAAAGTATTGCAGAGTGCATTAAATATAATGCAATATGTAGAATTAAAAAAACCAGAATCTATTTTAAACTATTTAAATTCTGATTTAGATAATGTATTTTTCTCTATTAATAGAAATGAATTATTAAGAAACTTGTTTGTATTTGTAACTTCTTCTCAAGAAGACAGAGAAAACTTAGAAATGTTAAAACAACTTTTACAACCAGCTATGCAAAATGGAGCAGAGTTAGCAGACGCTGCTGCTATCATTTCAGCTGATTCTGAAAACAGAGTAAAAGATGTATTAAAAGTAATTCAAGAAAGAAAAGAAAAACAGATGAAAATTGCACAAGAGCAAGAACAACAAAAACTTACTCAAAATGCAGAGCAATTCCAACTACAACAAGAATTACTTCAAAAACAATATGACGATAAAGTACTTAGTGATAATATTAATAAACAATTAGATAGAGAAAACGAAATAAGAATTGCACAAATAAGAGCTTTGGGTATTGAAAGAAACGAAGTTGACAATACTTCTGATATTATGAATGCTTCTGATAATGCTTTAAAAGAATCTCAAATGTTATTTGATAAAATAAATAAAGATAGAGAATATGAGTTAAAGAAAAGAGAGTTAGATTTAAAAGACAAAGATATTGACACTAAGTATAAAATAGCTAAAGAAAATAAAAGCAAATACGACAGAAAAAAATAATTTTCATAATTGCTTAAATGCCTTTTTTAAAATCTAACTATTGAAAAAATAACCTAAAATATTATATTTGATTTAATTTACAAAACCATGACTGAAGAATTAGACTTAGAAGACTTGTTTGAAGATTTTCAACAAGAAATCGAACAACCCATTGACGAAGATTTTTTACCTCCTGATGATATTATAGAAAAAGAAGAAGAAGAGGAGGAAGAAAAAGAAGAAAACGGAAAGCAAAAAGTTATTATTGATGATCCAGACGATGATGATGATGATGATAATAATGATGAAGATAATAAAACTAAAGATGAACCAGAAGCAAATCCTTTTAAAGAATTAGCAAAAGGTTTATTTAAGTTAGGTAAATTTGCTGAAGTAAAAGAAGATGAAGAGTTAGACGAAGAAAAGTTTTTAGAAATGTATGACACATTTACTAAAAATAAAGCTACTTCTGACATTGAAGAAATCTTAACTAATAACTATGGTGAAGAAGGTATTGAAATGTTTAATGATATATTCATTAAAAAAGTACCTTTAAAACAATATTTAGAATTAAGAGGAGAAGCTGAAAATTTTGATAATGCTGATTTAGATAATCTAATTACTCAAAAACAAATAGTAAGAACTTTTCTTAAAAGAACTGGGTTAGAAGAAGAAGAGATTGAAGAACAAATAGAAAACTTAGAAGAAAGCGATAAGTTAAAAGCAAGAGCTGAAAAATACAAAACTAGATTAGTTGAAGATAGTTTAGCAAATGCTAGTAAATTAGCTAACGAAAGTAATCTAAGACAAGAAAAAATAAAAAAAGATTTAGAGGAAAGAAATAAAAGTATTAAGACTACTTTCCAAGATCATATAACAAAAGGAGAAATCAACGGAATTCCTTTATCTGTAAAAGACAGAGATGAATTAGTTCCATTTGCTATTAATCCTGCTTACAAATTACAAAATGGTACAACCATAACAGAGTTTGAAAAGCAGTTATTTGATTTAAAGAAAGACCCAGTTAAGTTTCTTGCTTTAGCTAAAATTGTAAAAGAGAATTTAGACATAGTTACTCCAATACAAAATAAAGCAGAAGATAAAACAAAAGAAAAAGTTTTTGACTTTAAAACTAAAAAAAGCGTTTCCAAAGATAACCCTATAGATATTATAGAACAGTTGTTTGGAGGTAAAACAAAAAGAAAATAACATAAAAAATAAATATATACAAAAAATAAATCTATGGAAATTCAAGGATTAAACGGAAAAATTAAAGCGCAAGTAGGCTTATCATCTACTTATTACCAAAAAAATGGTTTAGGTAAATTTACAGATAAGACCATGTTGGACACTATCTTAAAAGACAAACCTCAAGCGTATGATAAAGTAATTAAATTGTTTACACAAACAAAATTGTATTCTAACGATTTTATTGATTTAATTACTGCAAATTCAACTCCATTCTATATTGACGAGCCAGATGGACAATTTGAATACAAATTGAACAAATATACAGAGTTACCTAAAGTTGTTGTTAACTTAGCTTCTGGTAATGCTACTGCTGGTATTGATGGTCAAGAATTTGAATTGGTGTTTGATAAAAATGTATTTGTAGTAAACGATATTATTACAGCTCACAGAAGAGAACAAGAAACTCAAATTCAAATTGCTTCTGATGCAGTACCTTTTCAAAACTTTTTCAAATACACATGTAGAGCAATTGGTAAATTTGCTGATTCTTATGTAGAACAACAATATTTAGCACCAGGTGTTGAGTATATGAAAGTTACTAATAGAATTAATGAGTACACTACTTCATTGAGTTCATTAGGTATTATCGATGGTCAATTGACAGTTGTTACTGAAGGTTTGATGGAGTATGGTGTTGAACACACTATGACTGAATATGCTAGATTGAAAAAACTTCAAAATGACAGATACGGTAATCCTTTGGATATTACTTACTACTCAGTAACAGGCGAACAACATAGCGGTAAAGAATTTAAATTTACTTTATGGGAACCAACTATGTCAGCTTTAATGCGTGAAGAAATGGTTAAAATGAAAGCTAACCAATGGTTATGGGGTAGAGAAGGTATGGCTAAAGACGAAAAAGGTAGACCATCTAAAGTATATGCTGGTTTATGGCAGTTGTTACACAAAGGTAACGTAGTTTACTACAACAGAGGATCATTCAACATGAACTTGATTCGTTACACTTTGGATAACTTATTCCACGGTAGAGTTGCTATGAAAGACAGAAAAGCTCAAGTTTACACAAACAGAGCAGGTATGCAATTAGTAGAAAAAGCTATCAGAGAAGATGCTTTAGGTCAAGGTTTCATATTCAATGCTGAAAACTATGTTAAAGGTAAAACTAACTTAAACTTAGGATTCATGTTTGGATTTGACCGTTACCATTCTAAAGAAACTGGAGAAGTTGAGTTCGTAGAACTTGAACAATTAAACGAAGCTAACACTTTCTTGGAGCAAGGTCCTAACAAAAGAGTAACTCCTTTGTTTATTATCTTAGACGTTTCAGGTGGAGCTTCAATGAGTGGAATTAGAGAATTAAAATTGAAAAGCAGACCTAATGGATTATCTGCTTATATCCCAGGAGTAACTTCTTTCAACGGTACAGAATCTGTATTAGCTGCAAGTAAGAATCCTTACCAAACTTGGATGATGAAAGACTTTACAGGATTATTCTTAGAAGATCTTACAAAGACTGTAATCATAAAAGAAATGCCTCAGTTTTAATAGTTAAAATATTAATATAAAAAACCATGATAAAAGAAATAAGAATTATTAAACCTTACCTTAGAAGACCTTTGAATGAGAGAACTTTAGACGGTTCTCTCTACAAAGAAGGTCTATCTAGAGCCCCTAAAACAACATTGTCGGTAACAATGTTAACAGATGCTAACGGAAAACCTATAACTGGTATTGATGAACATGCAATCAGAATCAAATCTATTAAAGATGAAAATGCTAGAAATCTAGAATATGCTAGAATTAAATCTTTAAGAGAGGAATTAGAAATGTTAACTGGAGAAGATTTAAGCACTAGCTCAACTTTTTGGAAAGAAAAACTTTCAATCCCTTATTCTTTAATAGACGGAGATAACATTTTTGATTTGTCAGATCCTTTTAAAGCTATAGATTTTTATTGGTTAATGGAACTTCCTATTATTGCTTCATCTTTAGATGATATCTTAACAGGTAAATATAATAGAAGTAAAGTGGAATTTTATGTTCACGATCCTGAAATCGAAAGCAAAAACGAATTTAATAGAAAGAAATTAATTAACGATACAGTTGCTACCTTAAATAAAATGGGTGCTACTGAATTAAGTAGAGTAGCTTTCTTATTAAATTTAAAATTACCTGAAAGTGCTGAAATGACTTTTGTTTATAATGAATTAGACAATTACATTAAAGCACCTAAAAAATTCGGTTCACATGATCCTATTGCAGAATTTAACAAAGTAGCTGCTTACACTCCACAAACAATGGCTATCAAAGTATTAATTAAAAAATTAATAGAAGAGAGAGTAATTAAACAAAGAGGTGACTCTGTGTTAGATGGAGAAAATATAATTGCTAAATCTATTGAAGATTTGGAAATTAAATTAGCAGAAGATAGTGATTTCTATATAGACATGGAAACTAAGTATAAATCAAAAAGAAGTTTTGTAGATAATATATAATGATAGATGTTAACGAATTAATTTATGAGTTTGAGCTAAAACTTAACAGTTTAGACAGACAAGATAATCAACAAATTTTTATTGAAAATAAGTTGATACATCTTAACAATGCTCAAATGACATGGATTAAAAGTAAACTAAATCCTAATAATTTATACAAAGCTGGTTATGAATCATTTAGAAAAAGAATAGATGATTTGCAGATTTTAAAAGTAAACAATTATGAAATAACTGTAAAGAAAGAAGATAATGAAGCGCATCCAAATTATTCTGCTGATTTATCTAGTATCAAAGATTACATGTTTTATATAAGTTCTTTTGCAAAAGCTAAAACTAAAAAATGCTCCGACACTATAAGTGTTGACCTAATTAAAGAGGGAGAGTTAAGTACTAAATATAGTAACGACAATTACTCTCCTTCTTTTATTTGGAGAAAAACAATTGGTACAATGGGAAGTGATAAACTTTATGTGTATGTAGATGATGAATTCACTATAGAAAGCGTAAGATTAACTTATCTAAGAATACCTAAAAAAATAGACAAAGAAGGTTACATTGATTTTAACGGAAAAGATTCTGTAAATCAAGATTGCGAATTACCTTATTATGCTAAAAACGACATTGTTGATTTAGCAGTAAAATACGCAGCTCAATCCATAGGAGATCAATTACAAACTCAAATGGCTAAAGAAAGACAACAAGAAAACGAATAAAAAACAATTATATAAACAAATAATAAAATGAACAGAAATGTAAAACAAATCTTCGTAGTAAAAGCAGGTACTACGTTAAGAGTAACAGGTACAACCGCAAATTTAACTCAAGGTCAAATTGGTGTATTTAGACCAAATTTCACAGCTATTGATAACACAGCTGTACCAACTCCTGCGCAATCTCCTTACATTATGTTAGCTGAAGGAACAGGTGACACATCGTTAGGATCTTTTAAAACTTCTAGAATTTACTTGAATAAAGTAACTGCTTGGAGAGGAACAGCATTTAGTACATCTTCTCAAGAAATGAAAGTTACTACAGTTCCAGGTTCTTTAAAATGTGAACGTACTTATGTATTTACAGTTAGAATTTTTGAACACTTCTTGCATTCAGTATTCTGCCCTTATTTACAAGAATCAGTAATGATTACAACTCCTTGTTGTGATGATTGCGCTGGTGATTGCGATAACTTAGTACCAGCAGAATATCTTACCGAAATTATAACTAAAATTAATGCTAATCCAAGATTGTCTGATTATGTTGTAGCAACTGTAGAAACTGGTAACATTGTATTAACAGGTAAAGCTGTAGCTGGTTTAACAGCAGTAGATTGTCTTCCTGATACTGTACCTTATCTTGCTAACAAAGTTAGATTTAAAGTATATGCTGGTGAAGCAGCAGGAAGTTCTCAATTAGAAGACATTGCTAATTTCTGTGACTTATGGGTATCTACAACTACTCAAGATGTAGTTTATCCTGTAGGTGAAGGTGCTGCAATTGTTGAAATGGAAAGACACTTTGCAGGTTATAACCAACCTAACACTTCTGGTTACAGATATAACATTCCTTATTATAACGGTGATTTAATCACATTTGCTGACAAAGCTTTAAGTTATGATATTTACGAATTAGAATATCTTGATCCGTCTGCTGAAGGTTTTGAACACAAAACTGCTGTACCTATGTCAATAATAGTAGCATTCCCAAGTTCATTATCTGCTGAAGCTGATAAATTTGAAACTATTTTGAACACTTGGTTAGCTAATAGCCCAGCTTATCAAGGTGCTGTAAATATTTAATCTCTTTAATAAAGGGGACTAATAATCCCCTTTATTTTTAACAAGGTCAGATGGTCGAGTGGCGAGACATATATCTGCAAAATATAGAACATCAGTTCAAATCTGATTCTGACCTCCAATTAAACAATAAATAAAAAATGAAACAAATATTTTTAAACTCAGGTACTTATACCTACAAAGATCTAAAAGGTAAATTAGATTTAGAAAAATACATCCTTAGCGTATTAGCTAAAGATACTTGTTGTGTAAAATCTTTAAAAGTAGATTCTTTAGTTTCTACTACTGGAAGTATTCCTGCAACATTTATTGCCCTAGGTGCAACTCAGACTCTTACTGGTAACGCAGTTGTAGTAAACTTAACTTCTTATTTAACAAGATGGACTACTACTGGTGTAGCTCAAACAGCTACTTTAGCTGATGGTGTTGTTGCAGGACAACTTAAAAAAATCCAAATGCTTGTAGATGGTGGTGATGGAATATTAACTCCTGCTAACTTAGCAGCTGGTACAACTATTACTTTTAATGACGTTAACGATTTTGTTATTTTGTCATGGGGTGGTGCAGAATGGTTTGTTATTGAGAATTCAGGAACAACTATAGCATAAGATCATAATGTCTATTGGAAATCAACATATTGAAATAATTGTTGATAATAATTCTTCTTGTAAAAATTTAGCAATTAAAGATCATTCTTATTACTTAAATTCGGAAGAAATAGAATCTCCAAAATTACAAATACAGTTACCAGGTCATAGTACCTGGTATACTTTTGATTTTAACATAAGTCAAATAAATATTTATAATTCGTATTCTTTTTCTTTAAGTCCTACAGATTCTTTAACTAATTTACCTGATGGGTTATATTCAATTAAGTATGGATTTTGTCCATACGATGAAAATACGCATTTATTTTATCACCTAAGACAATGTCAAGCATGGTGTAAATGGGAACAGTTTTTAAAACAATCTATAGATAGTTGTTTGGATATTTCTCCAGATGCCGAAAAGATTTTAAATAGAATTGAATTTTTATTAAAAGGTGCTGAGATATTTGCAAACGATTGCGAACCAGAAAAAGCTTTAGAGTTACATCAAAAAGCTGTAGAACTATTAACTAGATTAGAATGCACAATAATATAAAAAAACTAAGCGTAGCTACTTTAAATAAAATAAAGTATAATGTGGGAACTGTTCCTTCAAATATAAAATTTAAATACGAATATATAAAACTTAATAACTGTAAAGAATGTCAAAATGTAATTTAAACACCTGTTCAACTTACTATTATTCTGCTTGTATTAAATATACAGGACAGTTAATACTAGGTTCATATATAACTTTACCCGATTGTCATGTAACTATTAATGATATGTTTAATCAAATAGACATTATTATTAAAGAATTAAAAGACAACGATGGTATTGCTAAGCAATTATTAATAGATAATAATTGTAACTTAACCCACTTGACTCAACTTATTACTAATACAAGTGGCACTAAAGCAAAAACTTCTGAAACTATTATAGCTTTATTAAAAACTATATGTGCTTTAGACTCTGAAATAACTGTATTGCAAAATGTAGATATTTACGAAAAAACATTACCTGTAGAAATTCAAAATTTATTGATTCTTAAATCAGGTTGTTTAGACGGTATAGATCCTTGTAATCCAACTACGATTACTTTAAAAGAATTATTAATGAAATTAATTTATAAATTATGTCCATAGAAAATTGCGGTTGCGAAGATATATTAAACAATAACTGTACAGATTCTCCTATAGAAATAAGTACAGTAGTTTGTTCTACTAATGAAAAATGTATTTCTACTAACTGGACTAAATGTATTATATACGATGGTGTAACATTAGGATGTCCTTCTACTATAGGTAGTGTAAATGGTTTTACTTTTACTGGAGTTGCTAATGATCCTGGTGTATATACTACTACAGGATTAGCGGCTACAGGTGGAAGTGGTACAGGTGCTACATTCAATGTAACAGGAAATGCTTTAAATACAACTTATGCTGTTGTAGTTAACAATGCTGGAACAGGATATAAAGTAGGCGATGTTTTAACTATTGCTGGTAATTTAATACAAAGTGGTTTTACTAACCCTGCAAATAATGTTACTATTACAATAACTACTTTAAGTAATACATCTGTAGTAACATCCCCTTTAATTACTAAGAATCAAACACTTAGTACTATATTAGCTAATTTAAATGCTAGAATATGTACTTTAACACCACAAGGTTTAAATTATTCAGGATTTAATTATTCTTGTTTAAGAGTAGGAGGTAATTTAGAATCAATTGGTACAGTTATTACAACTGCTCAACAATTTACAGAAAGTGCTAGTAGTGCTTTATGTAGTTTAAATACAAGATTGAAAGTAGTAGAAATCCCTACTGTTACAGCTGGTTGCATAACTAGTTTAACAGGAGGTCAAACTTTAAATCAAGTATTAAATGCTATTATAGCAGAAGTTTGTACAGTTAAAACATTTTTAGATTTACCTATTACGACTACGGCTAACTGTTTTACTACAGTTCCTAATTCAAGCGTAGATTTGTCTGCTTGGTTACAATGGATAGTAGATAACACTTGTACTATTAAATCTGCTTTAGAAGCTTCTATTACTGTTCAAACTACTAGAATAAATAACATTAATACTTATTTACACGGTACTAATAATCCTGCTTATCCTATAACTTACAATACAAGTTGTTATGGAGGTTCTGCTACAGCTAATGTCCATACTACTTTAACTAGTTTAATAGCTCAAGTATGTAGTATTAATACTAGTTTAGGAGGTATTCCTAATTTAGGATCAATTGTTTTAAATTGGGCTACTTGTTTTTCAGGAGCGCCTTATACTTACAATAATACTGGACAGACATTACAAACACAATTAGATAGAATTTTAAATGTAATATCAAGAGAAAAAATAAGTTTTTCAGGAGCATTTACAGTAGTAGAAACAGCTTGTGGTAAACAAGTAAGTTTAACTGGAACTTCTAGTTTTAATTGTTCTTTATTAGCTTCTTGTTCTATTGATAACTTAGGAGACGTAGATATTACTGGAGTAACTTTAGGAAAAATACTTTCTTGGGATGGTTCTAAATTTATTACAATTACTCCAGATACATTTAATAACATAGGTGTAGTAAACCAAGCAGGTGCTTATGCTGCTGTTCCATTAGGATTTTACCATCAAGCTGTAAATCCTTCTTCTTTTCCTAAAGTATATAACACAGGATTTGTAGAAAAACAATGGACTCAAGTTACTAACTTAACTACTGATTATTCTAGTGTTGCTCCAGGTGTATCAATGTTTGTAAAAAAGACTTGGGATGGACATTTGTTATTTAAAGGAATAATTCAAACTATACCTATTCCTTCAAATTCAGGAATAAATGTATATGGAGGAGTTATAATAGGTACTTTACCTGTTGGATATTTTCCTTCAACAACTCTTAATATAGAAACAACTGTAGTTTATATTACTAATACTATATCTGATGCTTCAGTTATATTACCTTGTACAATAACAATTAGTACTTCTGGTGTAATGACTATGACTTGTAATCCTAGTGAAGATAGTACTGCATTACTTGCATATATTGCTAGTGTATCTCAGTTAAATAATCCTAATTTTGTGCATCAAATCATATTTAACGGTAAAGCAATTTATCAATAATAAACAATGTTGTTTGTGGTTTTTCAACATTGCTGCTTAAATGACTCTTAGGAGTCATTTTTGCTTTAAATTAAAACTATTGAATTAATATTAAAAATACATTATATTTGTAATTATATGAAAGTTTCAAAATTTATTAGTCAAATTAAATCAAATAACAAGTTTTTATTTGACGATAATATCATATCTGATAGAACTATTTACCAAACAGGTGTTTCTATTTTACTAACTTTAATTAAACAAGAAGTCAATAGAAAAAAACTTTTAAATTCTGACAATATTTTTGTTACAATCGAATGTTTAGATTTAAAAGAAACTACTTATACAGAATGTTCTTTACCTTGTGCTGGAACTATACGCAGAAGTGTAGATAAACTTCCTAAGTTGCAAGAAGGTATTAACGGATATATAATACAGGGTGTTTACAATATTGATAATAGTGAAGAAATATTTCCTACTACTCATAGAGAAGTAATTAACGAAAGTAAACTAAGATTTAAATCAAATAAACTTAAATATTTAATTAAAGATGAATATATTTATGTTTTAAATCCAGATATAGAAAATATAAATGTTTATTTATTTTCTGCTGACGATTCTTATAATTTAACAGAATGTCAATCAATGTATGAAGCAGAACTTAAAGTTCCAGGATATTTAGAAAAAAGTTTATTTGATTTAACTAATCAAGAATTAATAAATTATTTTAAGTATAAACAAGATATTACGGATAATAATTTAGAAGAATAATGAAAAGAAGACAACTTGTTTCAGAAAAAAGAGTATGGAGTACTCACATTTATAATAAAATGTTTAATAACGAACCTCCTGTACCCTTTGCTAAAAGTTCTGAAATTATAGAAACAGTCCATTTAATGATGATGGAACATTTGTTTGAGCATAGAAGACCTATTGAATTAAAAAGATCAATAGGGTATTTAGAGTTTAAAAAATGTATAATAAGAGGACCACTTTTTATAAGTAGTTTTCCTTTAGCAAAAGAAAAAAACAAAAGTGTACACAAAGTAATAAATTATTTAACTGGAGGAAAAACATATTCTATTAGATTTCAATTTTCTAGATATGGTAATTTTAGGTTATATAAATTTAAAGCTTTAAAGAAACACAGAACATTACTACGAGAACTAATAATAAATAAAGATGTACAAGAATTTTAATTTTATTTCATCAGAAATAATCATAGCGGAAGTAAAACAAAGAATGCACTCATACTTTGATTCTGGTGCAATCAAAGAAATATTAATACCTACATACATCCACAATGCTTTAAGAAGACTTAGAGTGCTTGGAATGGAGTATAAAGAAGATGTTTTACCTGTAGAGAATTATAAAGCTAAGTTACCTAATGAATTAATGTATTTAAAAGATGCTTGGTTATGTGATAAAGTTTATCAAATATCTAAAGATCTTACAACTAATCAATACGAATATTATAAAAAAATATACTGTAACGATTCTTGCAGTAACGAATACGAAACATTTAGTCAGACTACTCAAACAATACCTTCTTGGGTAGAAAAGAATTTAAATCCTAAATTACTAAGAGTGCATTATACATCTAAAGCTTATTGCAGTAATGATTGCAAAGGATTAGATTTAAGAGGAGATGATTATACTGTTACTATAAATAAAAAAACAATAACTGCTACATTTGAAACAGGTGAAATTTACATACAATATTATGTAAGTCCTACTGATGAATTTGGACCATTGATTCCAGAAACAATTGAAGTAGAAGACTATGTTAAAAATACTTTGTATTTAAGATTTTACGAAGATTTGTATAATAATGTTTCTGACGAGTCTATAAACATAATAACTAATAAATTAGGTTATTATAAACAAGAACATAGATTGAGTTACGAATCAGCTTTAAATTCTTTAAAAGAAGAAAGCAAACAACAAACTAGAGATAATATAAGAAAGCAAAAACGTAGATTTATTTATTTTCAAATTAACTAATGAAAGATACTTTACTAACTGCATATTTAGGATTAAGTCAAACTACTTCTTTTTTACAAAGAAAAGAGGGTACTTTATCTTATGCTTTAAATGCTAATATACAAACATTAGATGGAGAAAGACTTTCTTATACTAATGAATTATCTAATCAACTTTGTGTTAATTTTCCAGAAGGATTTGATGTAATAGGAGTAAAAAACATATTAGCTAAAAATGAAATTATATTTGCTATAGTTAATACAAGTACAAAAGAATCTAGATTTGTAAAAGTAAAAAACTATAATTGCAATGCTTTAACTACTAACAATGTAGAAAGTTTATGCAAATGTTCTACTAAACTGACTAGTACTGTAGTTAGTGTTCCTACTTGTTGTGAATTAATAACAATAACTTCTTCAAGTTGTTTGAAGTTTGATATTAATTTTCCTGTAAGAATGACTTACAAACTTACTAACTGTGGGTATAGATTATATTTTTCAGACGATAATAATTATGATAGATTTATTGATATTGATGAACCGAATGGTTTTGATGGGTGTGGGAAGTATAATGAAGAATTACAGTGTTATGATATTAAAATATTTAAAGAACATTGTTCGCCGATAGTAAAATTAGATGAAGTTACAGGAGGAGGGAATATATCAGCTGGTGTTTATTTAGCTGCTGTGGCTTATTGTGATAGATTAGGTAATGAATTAACAGATTACACTCACTTTACTAATCCTACTCCTATATTTGAAAGAAAGCTTACTATAGATACTGATTATAGAACTGATAAAGCTATAAGGTATAAAATAACTCATAATTCAGATTTATATGATTATTTTAAATTAGTTGTATTAAAAAAAGTAAATGAAACTTCTGAATATTTAGAAGTAGGGATTTATAAAGTACAACCTGAAAATTCAGTAATTTTTAATAATGTTGATGATCCTGTAGTTAGATTAGATGAATTTAGAATAAATACAGTAAAACCTTTTTATACAAAAAGTAAATTTATTGAAGAATCTGGAAATCATTTATTGTTAGCTGATTTAGAAGGTGACCCTGAGTATAATTTACAACCTGCTGTAAACAATTTAATTCTTTATTGGGAAACTGTAAATATGCCTTATAACAAGGAAAACAATTATAGTAATCCTAACGTAGCTACTTTATTTAGAACTTATCAAAGAGACGAAGTATATCCGTTTGGTATTAGGTTTAAATTAAACAATGGAAAGAAAACTAGAGTTTATCATATTCCTGGAAGAGATAAATTACCTCCTGCTATAGGTTATCCTGGAGATGCTCAAATAGTTGATACAAATAGAAAAGATAATATACAAGATATTTCTAATTGTAAAACTAAAGAAAACAAAGAGTATTGGGAAGTTTATAATACAGCAAGAAAAACAATAACTGATTTACCTTCGTTTGAAAGTAAAGATAAAATATGTGATATAACTAGAGGAGACAGAGGTATATTTGCATATTGGGAATCTACAGAACTTTATCCATGTAACGAAGATTTATGGGGAGATTTAGCTGGTAAACCTATTAGGTTTCATAAGTTTCCAGATAGTGAAGTAAGTCACCATCATGATGATCAAGGTAATAGTTTAATTGTAGAAAATAAAATAAAACCAATAGGAGTAAGAATAGATGAAAATAGCATTAATAATATCCTATCTTCTTTTTTTGTTTATAATCCGAAAACGCAAGTAGAAGATCTTTTATTAAAAGATTTAGTTTGTGGTTTTGAATTAGTAAGAGGAAACAGAGTAGGTAATAAATCAGTCATAGCAAAAGGTATTTTATATGATGTAGGTAAAATGACAGAAAAAGACGGAAGTAATACTATTAGAGATTATTATT
>Ga0214162_1000109_pt1 | contig 19281 bp, 21 predicted proteins | sample LakMenepilimnion_3_FD_153000 | JGI IMG/M metagenome (GOLD analysis project Ga0214162, IMG submission 153000) | Freshwater microbial communities from Lake Mendota, WI - Practice 20APR2010 epilimnion v5 | ecosystem: Environmental > Aquatic > Freshwater > Lake > Epilimnion/Euphotic zone | place...
TCCATATTCCAATACATTGAAAAATTGGCTGTCTGGATTGGCTAAACTTTTAGAGGAACCAATATTTCCACGGGCTGCAATTTCTAATGTTTCGGCGCCACTGAATACATTTCTGATACTCTCAGTGACGCTGCCAGCAATACCGAAGATTTGAATGTTGGAATGTGTTGCATCTAATGTAGCATTCAAACTGTATTTTTTTCGAGGTGACAAATAGACTTTAGCAATCAAAGATTGGGCTGTGGTGTCTCTTTTGTCCACTTCATATAAAATGGTGGGGTAGTTGAAAATTTTGAGGTTATTCAAGTAACGCGTTGTCAAAACGGTTCTTGAATCGGCAAATAAACTTCCTTTGGTGATAAAAACGGCATCGGTTATTGCTCGTGGTCTGTATTTTAATTTTTTGTGGCTGTACAAATGAAAATTATTGTAGGTCGTACTGTCCTTAATTTTATCGTTGCTGTTTGCTGCCGAGTAATCTGTAAAAATATTGACATCGCTTATTTTGTATATCTTGAAAGGCACTGTTCTTGTCGTGTCGTTTTCTTGAAAGGAATAGTTGTTAATTTTTAAATTTACGTTGGCTTTGTTTCCAATGTTTAGGGTATCTATGTCAAAAGTCACATAATTAGGCTGAAAATGATACACCCCATGGTTTCTGAAATGAGTGGTAATCCTATTTTTTTCATTGTCAAAATCGGCTGTTTTGTATTGATTTCCAGATTTTAAAAAGGCATTGGTTTTGATTTCCTGATACATAGAATCCAAAGCCGGAGTATAAATTGTAGTTTTCAAAGAATCCAACAAATAGGGATTTCCAGTGGTTATGGTATATTTTATTTTGGCTTTCTTGGCGCTGATGCTGTCCAATTTGTAATTGGCTTTGATGTTAAAAAAACCATTGTTGAAATAAAAGTATTTTAATCTCGAAACCGATTTGTTGGCTTTTAGAGTGTCAACAATAACGGGAGCTTCCCCGGTTTTTTTCAAGAATTCATGCACTCCTTTATACCAAAAAGATTCTCCCAATCGATCCACTTGTTTTGCGGACAACCATTTAGACATTCGCTCATATTTACCGGGATGATTAGTGAATTTGGCTTGATAGGAGGAATCGGGATTTGGCTTGGCGAGATTGAATAAATTCAATCGCAATCGATAGCCTAGAATGGAACTGTTGGGTTTTTGATACAATTGATTGATGACCTCATCGTCCTTCACGGTTTTGTCATTTGCAAAGATTTCATTTTTGGTTAGAAGCTGTTTTCCCTCCGGAACACGTTTTACGGTGTCACAAGCCGAGATAATTATTCCAATTACAATAAATGTTGCTATTTTTGTGCTACTCTTTTTCAAATGTTCCAAAATATTTAATTCAAAAGTACATTTTTTTATGGTTAGTAAAAACCAAATAAAACTTATAACGAGTTTACAACAAAAAAAATATCGATTTGCCAATCGATTATTCTTTGCCGAAGGCATAAAGGTAATTCAAGAATTGGTGGAATCCAATTTTGAATTGGTTCATTTGTATACGACCCAAAATGATTTTGGGGAAGTTTCGAAAGATAAAAAAACCATAATTTCCGAGAATGATTTAAAAAAAATCAGCGCTTTGGCAACGCCTAATACCTGTTTAGCGGTTTTTGCAATCCCTAAAGAGAAAAAAATCAGTGAATCCGGATTGATTCTTGCCCTAGATTCCATCCGTGATCCGGGAAATTTGGGCACCATATTGCGATTGTGCGACTGGTTTGGGATTGAACAATTAATTTGTTCCAAAGACGCCGTCGATATTTACAATCCCAAAGTGGTTCAAGCAACGATGGGTTCCATTGCAAGAGTTAACGTGAATTATATAGATTTGGAAGATTTTATTAACCAAACCAAATTAGAAGTTTACGGCACTTTTATGGACGGAAGCACTATTTATAAAACCGATTTGCCGCAAGACGGCATTATTGTCATGGGGAATGAAGCCAACGGCATTTCACCAGAATTAGAAAAATTGATTAAAAATAGACTTACAATCCCTCGTTTTGGAACACTTCAAAAAACAGAAAGCCTGAATGTGGCGACGGCGACAGCGATTGTTTTGAGCGAGTTTAGGAGAGGATAGTTTTTTAGTTTTCAGTCTCAGAGTTCAATTTTCAGTTGTTGTATACGGTATTTAAGGTAAAAAAACGTTTTTTTTGATGTTACCAAGAACTGCAAACTGATACTGAATACTGCAAACTTTTCATTAGTGGAAAGTAAAATTGATAAAAACGGCTCTAGATTGCAATGATTCTATATTACCCGTCCATGGACTATTGGGGTTATTATCGCGAATTAATTCGTCATTAAAGCCGAAAACGCCCCTGATAGAAGGTGAGAATATAAAATATTCTGAAAAAATATCGATGCCAAAACCAAGCTCATAATTTGTTGTCCATGGCTGTACCCTGAAACGTTCCTCATAATTATCGTCTATTGATTTTGAATTACTCGATAAGTTCAATGTAGCCGAAACTCCGCCCAACAAATAAGGCCTTATGTTTCCCGTCCTAAGCGAGGAGAATTTTAACAATACCGGAAAATGAAGGTAAGTGCTATTGACTTGTCTCAGCATATCCGAAGGCGAGGGCGTTGTGGGAAAATAGCTTTCAGGATACTGCAAATCTCGGGTGGTATAATACAATCCGGGTTCAAATCGCAAACTGACATATTCTTGAAGTTTCAAATCGGCCACAAGCCCCACATTGAAACCTGTACTTTTTTTGACTAGAATATCCTCGCTTACTGTTTTATAGTCTAGTTTGAAATCGTAGGAATTAAAACCGAGATAAAAACCGAAATACAATCGTTGTTTTTGGAAGGTTTCCAAATTAATGATAGGGTCTCTACCGAATAATTTATTTGGATTCTGCGCCTGTCCTTTTAAGGCTATGACAAATAAAACTAAAACGACTATTTTTCTCATATTATTTCTTGGAAGCTGAATAAATTGTCGCTACGCCAAAAGTTTGCGGCAAAGCAACCACATTTATAAACCCAATTTTTCTCAAAATATTGTTCAGGGCTTCTCCATAAGGAAAAATTGCCGCTGATTCTGAGAGATACCCATAAGCGGCATTGTCTTTTGAGAATAATTTTCCAATCATCGGCAAAATGTTTTTGCTGTAAAAAGTATAGCCTTGTTTGTAAGGGGTTTTATCCGGAACCGAAGTTTCCAGGATGACAAAGATGCCATTTGGCTTCAATACCCGTAAAATTTCAGCCAATCCTTTTTCCAGATTTTCGAAGTTTCTAACACCAAAGGCCACGGTAATAGCATCAAAATAATGGTCTTCAAAAGGCATGTTTTCTGAATCGGCCAAAACCATTTCTATGGTGTTGGACAAGTTTTTATCTTTAATTTTTTTGTTTCCCACTTCGAGCATTCCGGCAGAAATATCCAATCCAATAATTTTTTTGGCATTGGTTTGGGTCATTAAAATCGCCAAATCTCCTGTTCCTGTTGCAATGTCCAGAATGATGTTTGGATTGGTTTTGGCAACCATTTGCAACACTTTTTTCCGCCATTTCACGTCAATTCCAAACGAGATAACACGATTTAAATTATCGTAATTACCGGAAATGGTATCAAACATGGAGGCAACTTGTTCTTTTTTGCTTAAATTGGAGTCTTTATAGGGCGTTATATTTTTTGACATTTTCTAAAATTTGTGGCAAAGGTAAACTAGATTTTTGGATAATGAATTTTATTTTTTCCTTCCGAATGTTTGAAAAGTATAATCAAAAAGGTGTTTTTCGTCTTTTGGATTAAAGATTTCGGAAGTTAATTCCCAAATTTCAGGGTCAATTTCGGGAAAATAGACATCGGCCTCAAAAGAATTATGAACACGGGTAATGTCGAGTTGGTCCGCTAAATGGATGAATTGCTTGTAAATTTCGCCACCACCTATAATGTATAGATCGTCCTCTTTAGGGCAAACGGCTACGGCTTTTTCAATATCCTGAACTACGATGCAACCGTCGTGTTTAAAATCTTTTTGACGTGTAATAATTACATGAGTTCTGTTTGGCAAAGGTTTAGGGAAACTTTCAAAAGTTTTTCTTCCCATAATAATATGGTGTCCAGAAGTGATTTCCTTGAAGCGCTTGAAGTCAAGGGGCAAATGCCAGAGTAAATCATTGTTTTTTCCAAGAGCGTTATTTTCGGCAACGGCCGCAATCATAATTATCATTTTTCTATTGAAGTTTGGTGGAAGGAATCATTCTCGACCTTTGTTTGCAATTGGGTTATTTTTTTTTCTTGTAAGGCAATAAGTCGTTCTATTTGTTCTCTTTCCCAGTCTTTGTTCATAAAACAATCCGTAATATATACCTTTATAAAATGCATAATGAGGACAAAAAGCCATATCGTGATTACCCAAACGGACCAATTAGAGGTGAATCCAAAGACCAAAAAATAATTAGCTATGGCCAAAAATATGCTTCCCAAAAGGAACAAGACAAAATGAAAAAAAAGTACTTTTTTTTGTTTTATTCTTTTTCGGGCATACTCATATAGTTCCTGTTGTTCTTTATCCATAAGGCAAGATTTTGATTATAAAGATAAAATTTATTTTGAAATTTCATTATTTTTAATCCAAGATTATTCAAAGAGAAATCGTTTTCTAATTTTAGATACATCATTTTTTTGAAATATATTTAAGAATACGGCTAAAAATTAAGAATGTTTCGGTCATACTCATAAAAATCAGCATCATATATTGAGTGTTCAAAAAAATACATTTCCTTTGTCCCATAATTCTAAAAATGAAATAGTTATGTCAATTAAGAAACAATTTATAAAAACAAAACCGGTTTGTAAAGTTACATTTTCGGTAGAAGCCAAAGAAGCAAATACAGCTTCAGTAGTAGGAGATTTCAATAATTGGAACCCAGCAGAAGGGGAGTTGTCAAAATTGAAAAACGGAACTTTCAAAGGTGTTTTTGAACTTCCTAAAAATGCGTCTTACGAATTTAAGTATGTAGTGGACGGGGATTTTATAAACGACCCAGAAGCTGATGCTTTCAAATGGAACGATTTTGCAGGTGCTGAAAATGGAGTATTAGAAGTATAATCATATCAAAAAAAATCCGCTGAAGCGGATTTTTTTGTTTTTTATATGGATGTAGATTAAAAGCACATTTCGTATTCAAAAAACTTCATAAGCTATAACCCAGCTTTTTGAAATACTTTAATATTTTTACATCTTCATCAACCAATTTTTCATCGAAACTTCATTCTCTATAATCGATTTCAAATCGGCGATTTTTACACGGTCTTGTTTCATTGTATCTCTGTGACGAATCGTTACGGTTTGGTCTTCGATAGTTTGATGATCAACTGTAATACAGAAAGGAGTTCCTAAAGCATCTTGTCTTCTGTAACGTCTTCCCACGGCATCTTTTTCGTCATAAGTCACGTTGAAATCCCAACGTAAATCTTCGATGATTTTGTGTGCGATATCTGGCAAGCCGTCTTTTTTTACCAATGGTAAAATAGCTGCTTTGGTTGGTGCCAAAACTGATGGTAATTTTAGAACTGTTCTTATTGAACCGTCTTCCAAGGTTTCATCTTTTAAGGAAGTGGCGAAAACTGCCAAAAACATTCTATCTAATCCTACTGAAGTCTCGACTACATAAGGCGTATAATTTGCGTTTGTTTCCGTGTCGAAATATTGCATTTTCTTGCCGGAGAACTTTTCGTGGGCTTTCAAATCGAAATCAGTACGAGAGTGAATTCCTTCTAATTCCTTGAATCCAAATGGAAAATTAAATTCAATATCGGCAGCGGCATTGGCATAATGAGCCAGTTTTTCGTGATCGTGAAAACGGTAATTTTCCTTTCCTAATCCTAAAGATAAATGCCAGTTCAAACGAGCGGTTTTCCAATGTTCGTACCATTGCATTTCTTCGCCTGGTTTAACAAAAAACTGCATTTCCATTTGTTCAAATTCCCGCATTCGGAAGATGAATTGTCGGGCAACAATCTCGTTTCTAAAGGCTTTTCCGGTTTGTGCAATTCCAAAAGGAATTTTCATTCGACCCGATTTTTGCACATTCAAGAAATTCACAAAAATACCTTGAGCCGTTTCCGGACGCAGGTATAAATCCATTGCCGTATCTGCAGAAGCACCTAGTTTTGTACCGAACATCAAATTGAATTGACGTACTTCAGTCCAGTTTCTAGATCCTGATTCGGGACAGGCAATTTCCAATTCTTCGATTAAAGCTTTTACGTCTTCTAAATCTCCAGTGCCCAAAGAACGGCCCATTCTTTCTAGAATTTCTCTTTCTTTGGATAGATATTCAACTACTCTTGGATTTGTTGTGATGAATTCTTGTTCGTTGAAAGCATCTCCAAAACGAGCTTTGGCTTTTTCGATTTCCTTTTTAGCTTTTAGATTCAGCTTTTCGGCATAATCTTCAATCAAAACATCGGCTCTGTATCTTCTTTTGGAATCTTTGTTGTCAATTAACGGATCGTTGAAAGCATCTACGTGACCAGATGCTTTCCAAGTTGTTGGGTGCATCAATATTGCCGCATCGAGTCCAACGATGTTATCGTTCATTTGAACCATTGCTTTCCACCAATATTCGCGGATATTCTTTTTTAATTCGACTCCGTTTTGTGCATAATCATAAACTGCACTTAGACCATCGTATATTTCGCTTGACGGAAAAATAAATCCGTATTCCTTTGCGTGCGAAACTACATTTTTGAATAAATCTTCTTGTTTTGCCATAGTGTTGCAAAAATATAAAAAGTGAACTTAAAAAAAGAAACAATTTTAAAGTTTGAAGCCTTGATTTCCTTATTTTTATAAATAAATTGACTTTTTATGTTCAAAAACATTATCAATCTCTTTTTTCCTCCCGTTTGTGCAGGTTGCCATTCGTTTTTAATATCGAATGAAAACGTGATTTGCACCGTTTGCCGACACAACATTCCGCTGACGAATCATCATTTGAATCCCGAAAACGAGGCTTTCAAAAAGTTTTATGGAAGAATTCCTATCGAATATACCTCAGCACTTTTCTATTTTCATAAAAAAGGAATCGTTCAGGAATTAATTCACAATTTGAAATACAAAGGACAAGAACAAATTGGCACTGTTTTGGGCGAATGGTACTCTGAAGATTTAAAAAATTCGATAGTAATTCAATCCGTAGACCAAATTATTCCGGTGCCTTTGCACAAAAGAAAACTCAGAGAAAGAGGTTATAATCAGGTAACAAAATTTGGCCATGCGCTTTCCGAAGGCTTGAATATTGAGTACAATCCGAATTTATTAGTTCGAAATATTTACTCCAAAACCCAATCTCGAAAAAGTTTTTTAAACCGAAGTGACGGCATCGACGCCCTTTTTGATGTTACTTTTACCGAAAAAGACCACAACAAACATTTCTTACTAATTGACGATGTACTCACTACCGGCTCCACTTTAGAAGCTTGCTCACACGCCTTGTTGAAAATTCCCGGTGCGAAGATTAGTGTCGTTTGCATGGCTTTGGCGCATAGCTAGGTTTGTTTTAAATTTTTATCCATGATAATTTTTACAAAACCAAACAACCTTTTGACCCGGATGAAATGGAAGAGGGATTGAACATCAAAATCTAGGTGCAAAAAACAAAAAGGGAGTTCAGGTTGAAACAATTATAGCGAAAGAATTAATCCAATCTAAACAAAATGAACCCGATACAATATCGAGCTCATCATTATCAAAATTAATTCTAAATCTGTCTAAACTTTTTGGCGTAGCCTAGAATGAGAAAGCTTTTATGTGTGTTTTAAAATCTGTAACCCAAGGTTATTCCTCCTCTACCGACAATTTCAAAATCTTTATCGTTACTGTTGATTAAATTTCTACCAACTCCTCCATTTATTTCAAATATAAATCCTTTATTGGTTATCCATTTTGCTCCTAGTCCAAAACCAAGCGCAAAATCTGTCACATCCTTCTCAGGTCCAACATAATTGGTAAAAAAACTTCCAGTAGACGCCTGTTGAGTATAAGAATTTAGCATTCCAAAACCTTCTACAAAAAATCCTGCCGCTGGTTTTTTACCAAAATAAAAACGGTAGAAAGGAGAAAGGCTAAAATTTGTATTTATGCTATTGTCATAAGGAACAAATAATGATACCCCAATTCCAGATTCTTCATTTAACAGATGCTCATAAGTGACTTCTAGTGCACCGGCCACTAAAAACAGCGCATTTCCCTTTATCTCGTTCTTTTTAAAATCGACTTGTTCTTTTTCTTGGCTATAGCCAAAAGAAAAACTAACCAGAAACAACAACAATACTAATTTTTTCATGTTTTTTTTTCAAATTTATATCAAATTATTCGGATAAAATAAATTTTTTTAACTTAATTCTGAATTTAAAAACGGGCTTTTTATATTTGTCTTAACTTATTCATCACTCAAAGCATTCCAGCCACGAGCTTTTAGCGGAATTCTGGTATTGGCTCGAGTTACCAAATGTATTCCTTCACTTTTTTGGGTTGTATGACCAATAATCGTAAAATTTGGATTCCCTTTTATCTTGTCAAAATCTTCCATTTTAATGGTAAAAAGCAATTCATAATCTTCGCCGCCATTGATGGCAATAGTTGTCGAATCCAATTCAAACTCTTCACAAACGTTGATAAACTGTGGGTCTAAAGGCAATTTGTCCTCATATAAATTACAACCCACTTTCGACTGCTTACAGATATGCATAATTTCTGACGACAGTCCATCCGAAATGTCAATCATCGCTGTTGGTTTTATTTCCAAGGCATGCAACAAAGTGCGCACGTCTTTTCTGGCTTCCGGTTTTAATTGGCGTTCGATTAAATAGGTATAGGCGTCCAAATCAGGTTGCGAATTTGGGTTGACCTGAAAAACTTGTTTCTCTCTTTCCAGAACCTGCAATCCCATGTAAGCGGCCCCAAGATCTCCGGTTACAACCAATAAATCGGTTTGTCCGGCACCATTTCTATAGACAATTTCATCTTCATCGGCTTCACCCATAACGGTTATGCTGATAATCATTCCTTTTTGGGAGGAAGTGGTGTCTCCGCCTATGACGTCTATCTTATATTCATTGGCAGCAAGCGTAATTCCGTCAAATAATTCTTCTAAAGCTTCCAATGGAAAACGGTTCGAAACAGCTATGGAAACCAAGATTTGCGTAGCTTTGGCATTCATGGCACAGATATCGGAAACATTGACCGCAACGGCTTTGTAACCTAAATGTCTTAAAGACATGTAACCCAAATCAAAATGAACGCCTTCAACCAGCATATCCGTTGAAATCACTACTTTTTTGTCTTTGAAGTCCAAAACTGCAGCATCATCTCCAATCCCTTTTATCGTAGAAGCTTGGTTGATTTCAAAATTTTTGGTCAAGTGGTCTATCAATCCAAATTCGCCCAATTGTGCAATACTGGTTCGTTGTGGAGATTTATCTTCAATCATTGTGATTATTATTTTAAAATAGCAAAGGTACAAAGAACAGAAGGCTTTTTGTGAAATAAAATTGCCACGGAGTCACAAAGCCCAAAAAAACAAGTTGCAAAAGCAGTTGAGTCGTCATTCCGATAAATTTGGGACTTTTAATTAAATTAAACTTTGTGGCTTTGTAGCAGAAATTAATCTGTTTTTATGGGTCAAGATTTGCAATTATTCTTAAATTTATACCATCCAAAAAATAGATAATGAAACCATTCGATATCGTTACGCTCACAGTTAATCCAGCTTTAGACAAAAGCGCTCATTTCAAAGGATTGGTTCCTGAACAAAAAATCCGTTGCGAAGAACCTCGCTATGATGCCGGTGGCGGCGGGGTTAATGTTTCAAAAGCCATTGCTCGTTTAGATGGAGATTCACTATGTGTTTTTACTTCCGGTGGGCCAATTGGATTGATGTTGGAAGAATTAGTTCAAAAAGAATCCATTGCTTTCAAAGCCATCAAAACTAAGAATTGGACCAGGGAAAGTTTCGTGGCCGTTGACGACAATACCAATTCCCAATATCGTTTTGGCTTTCCCGGTTCCCCCATTTCAGAATTGGAGAAAAGCGATATTGTACAAACCATTCAAGAACTGAAACCAAAATTCCTGGTGTTGAGCGGCAGTTTAAATGAAGGATTGCCAACGGATTTCTATCAACATATTGCCAATTTAACGAAACAATCGGGTTCCAAAGTAATCGTGGATACTTCGGGAGAAGCCTTGCAAAAAGTCTTGGAAATAGGCGTGTATTTGATAAAGCCAAATGTGGGAGAATTGGCCAAATTGATAGGAGTCGAAAGACTAGAAATGGATGAAGTCGCACACGCTGCACAAAAATTAATCGAAAAAGGAAGTGCCGAAATTGTTGTGGTTTCATTGGGGCCACAAGGCGCCGTTTTGGTAACGGCAACTCAAACCGAGTTTGTCCCCGCACCTAATGTAGTCAAGAAAAGCACTGTTGGAGCAGGAGACAGTATGGTGGGTGCCATGGTTTGGGCATTATCTCAAAACAAAAATCTAAAAGAAGTCGTGCAATGGGGCGTGGCCTGTGGCTCGGCAGCAACAATGAATGAAGGAACGCAATTATTCAAACTGGAAGATGCCAAGCGATTATTTGAATGGTTGCAGAGAATGTAAGTTTTTCAAACAAAAAAACCTGACAATTTTCATCATCAGGTTTTTTCTATTATCTATTCGTCTATTATCTAAAAGTCTAAAATCTAGTCATTCAATTTCAAAACCGCCATAAACGCTTCTTGCGGAATCTCCACATTTCCAACTAATCGCATCCGTTTTTTACCTTTTTTCTGTTTTTCCAACAATTTACGCTTACGCGAAATATCGCCACCATAACATTTGGCAGTTACGTCTTTTCGCAAGGCTTTTATCGTTTCACGGGCAATGATTTTGGCTCCAATCGCTGCTTGAATTGGAATGTCAAATTGTTGTCTCGGAATTAGCTCCCGCAATTTCTCACACATTTTTTTTCCAATGTTATACGCATTACTCTCGTGAATCAAAGCAGAAAGTGCATCAACGGATTGTGCATTTAATAAAACATCCAATTTTACTAATTTGGAAGTGCGCATCCCAATTGGAGAATAATCAAATGAAGCATATCCTTTGGAAACCGTTTTCAATCGGTCGTAAAAATCAAATACAATTTCGGCCAATGGCATATCGAAATTCAATTCCACTCTTTCCGTTGTCAAATAGGTTTGATTGGTTATCACGCCGCGTTTTTCGATACACAAACTCATTACGTTGCCCACAAAATCAGCTTTGGTAATAATGGTAGCTTTAATAAACGGTTCTTCCACTCTATCTAAACGAGACGGTTCCGGCAAATCAGAAGGGTTGTTGACTACAAAAGGAGTTTCAGGATCTTTTTTGGTGTATGCTAGATAGGAAACGTTGGGAACCGTAGTAATCACAGTCATATCAAACTCGCGTTCCAGTCGTTCCTGGATGATTTCCATGTGTAGCATTCCCAAGAATCCGCAACGGAAACCAAATCCTAAAGCTGCCGAACTTTCTGGTAAAAACACCAGCGAAGCATCGTTCAACTGCAGTTTTTCCATCGAGTTTCGCAACTCTTCATAGTCTTCAGTGTCAACGGGATAAATTCCGGCAAAAACCATTGGTTTTACATCTTCAAAACCTTGAATCATATTTGTTGTTGGCGTTTTTGCATCTGTAAGCGTGTCCCCCACTTTTACTTCTTTCGCCTCTTTAATTCCTGAAATTAAATAACCAACATCTCCGGCTGAAATTACTTGTTTCGGAACTTGGTTCAATTTTAATGTTCCAATTTCGTCCGCATAATATTCATTTCCCGTAGCCATAAATTTTATCTTCTGACCTTTTTTTATTTGTCCATTTTTCACACGGAAAATAACTTCAATGCCCCGAAACGGATTGTAATGAGAGTCAAAAATCAAGGCTTGCAAGGGTTCGTCGACATTTCCTTTGGGAGGAGGAATTCTTTCGATGATAGCTGCCAAAATATTTTCGACACCCAAACCCGTTTTTCCCGAAGCGTGTATGATATCCTCGAGTTTACATCCCAATAAGTCCACAATATCATCGCTCACTTCCTCTGGATTGGCACTTGGCAAATCCACTTTATTCAAAACCGGAATAATTTCCAAGTCGTTTTCCAAAGCCAAATACAAATTCGAAATCGTTTGTGCCTGAATACTTTGTGCTGCATCTACAATCAAAAGTGCTCCTTCGCAAGCCGCAATCGAGCGAGAAACTTCATACGAAAAATCGACATGGCCAGGCGTGTCAATCAAATTCAGGATGTATTCTTCTCCTTTATAGGTATACTCCATCTGGATGGCGTGACTTTTTATGGTAATCCCACGTTCGCGTTCCAAGTCCATATTGTCTAGTAGTTGCGCTTTTTCCTCGCGCGCTGTCACTGTATGTGTCGCGCCAAGCAAGCGGTCGGCAAGCGTACTTTTTCCGTGGTCAATGTGTGCAATAATGCAAAAATTCCTAATATTTTTCATTCTTTATTTATGTCAAATTATGTTCAACTGAGCGCAGTCGAAGTTTGGGCGTGACCCTCCGTAAAAATTCCGGGTCGGGCTATCCGCTATATCTTTTGTTCCGCTATCGCTCCACAAAAGGATGCCGCTGCTATCCCTCACGCAACCGCCGTTAATCAACGATTAATCTGCAAATATAGTTTATTAGATTTGACAACTTTCAAAAAGTTGTCAAATCTATTGCAAATAGGTACTTTTGCAAAAAAAATCCCCTTGATAAAAATTGGCAACATAGAACTTCCTGATTTTCCGTTACTTCTTGCCCCTATGGAAGACGTGAGCGATCCGCCATTTCGCAGATTGTGCAAACAACACGGAGCCGATTTGATGTATTCCGAATTTATTTCCTCTGAAGGGTTAATTCGTGACGCCATCAAAAGCCGAATGAAATTGGATATTTTCGACTACGAAAGACCAGTTGGAATTCAGATTTTTGGCGGTGATGAGGAAGCAATGGCACTTTCTTCTAAAATTGTCTCTACCGTAAATCCAGATATAATTGATATTAATTTTGGTTGTCCCGTAAAGAAAGTGGTTTGCAAAGGCGCCGGAGCAGGAGTTTTGAAAGACGTCGATTTGATGATTCGATTGACCCAAGCCGTTATAGACAGCACACATTTGCCGGTTACCGTAAAAACCCGTTTGGGTTGGGATGATACTTCCATCAATATTGATGAGGTTGCCGAGCGTTTGCAAGATATTGGTGTAGCTGCTTTGAGCATTCACGCCCGAACCCGTGCCCAAATGTATAAAGGTCATTCCGACTGGTCGCATATTGCCCGAGTGAAAAACAATCCTAGAATCACGATGCCTATTTTTGGAAACGGAGACATTGATTCCCCAGAAAAAGCATTACAATATAAAAATAAATACGGCATCGACGGCATCATGATTGGCCGCGCCGCCATTGGTTATCCGTGGATTTTCAATGAAATCAAACATTACTTTCTAACAGGAGAACATTTAGCAAAACCCTCTGTTGTCGACAGAGTGGAAGCCGTTCGCAACCATCTCGCTTGGGCAATGGAATGGAAAGGCGAACGATTGGGAATTGTAGAAACGCGTCCGCATTATACCAATTATTTTAAAGGAATTCATTCTTTTAAACCGTTCAAACAACAATTAGTTACCCTAGACCATCCCGAAGAATTATTCGCTGTTTTGAATGAAATTGAAGAGGCTTATTTGGGTTATGAGGTGGTGTAAAATTAGTTTTAACCGCAAATTCGCAAATTTCAATTTAGGAATTATTAGAACAAAAGCTGTAAAGAAGAGAAATCTTTAAAAATAATTTGTGAATTTCAGGTAAAATTTAATCCAACAACTTCTTACTCACCCTGCTACTCGCAATCAACGAAGCGATAAATCCAAGCGTGATAATGGTTGCCAAAACAATCAACACGTTTTCTATGCTAAAAACTACTGGATAAGCCAGTGTTGGAGTAATCATTACCAATTCAAAATGTTGTTGCAATAATACGATTGCAACTCCTAAAACCAACCCAATAATTCCGCCAAAAACACTTAATAAAGTGCCTTGAAGCAGGAATATTTTGCGTAAATCCTTAATTTCGGTTCCTAGATTCAACAGTGTTTTCAGGTTTGCTTTCTTGTCCAAAATCATCATAATCAAGGCACCAATCAGGTTAAAAAGTGCAATAATAATGACCAAAGTAAATATTAAATAAACCGCTAGATTTTCGGTATTGAGCATTTTATAAAGCGATTCATTGAGTTGCGCCCTGTTTTTGACGGTGATTTTATTTTGGAAAATAGTTTGAAGTTGGCTGATAATCGCATTCTCATCAGCGCCTTTTTTCGTTTTCACCTCAATTCCCGAAATTTGGTTGGGTTTGTATTCTAATAATTCTTGGGCTAGTCCTAAATCGGCAAAAACATATTTTGAATCCAAGTCTTCACTGATGGCATAAATACCAACGGGAATGACAACCACTTTATTGAAAGCTTCTTCGGGATTTTCAATAGTGCCTTTTCCGGGTTTTGGCACCAGAACTTCCAGCGAATTATTAAAATCAAGCAATCCCATCGAAAACTTTTCGGCAATGCCATAACCCACAACCACTTGGTAGGTGTCTTTTTTTAGCCATTGTCCGTTGAAAAGTTTTTTCTCGACGGCATTTACCTTACTGAAATTGGGATCAACCCCTTTCAAATAAGTCACTTCCTGTTTTTCATCGAAAATAAATAAAACGCGCTCTTCTATTATTTTACTGTAAGAAACGACACCCTCGATTTCTTTAATTTGCTTTTCTTGTGGTGCCGATACATAAAAAGATTTCCCTAAAGTACTGACGATTTTTAAATCGGGATCTATTTCGTTGGTAAAGGAAAGACTGAAGACTTTCAATCCGCCAAAAACGGACAAAACCACAAACAAAGCCATCGCGCCAACAATTATTCCCAGACTGGCGATACGATTTATTATATTGATAGCATTATTTTTACTGTTGCTAAAAATATAACGTTGGGCTATGTAAAGGGGGAAATTCAAGTTAGGATTGTCTGCGTTTTTCTAAAAGATCACGGTTTTCAATAGGATTTTCTTTGGAAGACAAAGCATTGTCAATTTTTTCAATGTAGTCTAAGGAGTCGTCAATGAAGAACACTAAATTAGGCACTTTTCGCAATTGCAAGCGAACGCGTTGCGATAAATCGTGTTTGATTAATTTCGAATTTGTTTTTATGGCCACCAATGTTTCTTGGGCTTTATCTTGGGGAAAAATGCTCAAATGCACCGTTGCCACCGATAAATCTGTAGTCACGCTAACCTTGGATACCGAAATGATCAAATTGGCAACTCCGTTTTTTCTAACCTCACCTTGCAGAATATCAACCAAATCTTTTTGGATTACGCCACCTATTTTTTTCTGTCTATTTGTTTCCATGGTGCAAAAATACAATTTTTTTAAAGCCACAAAGGCGCAAAACCACAAAGTTTAAGTTTATTGAAGTTTTTAAATCCTAAAATTATCAATCCCAGAATTTTTTATTTCATATATTTACAAAAAAGACTTCGAGTCTTAGTGACTTTACTTCGTCAGTTCGCTATCGCTCGGGTGTGGCAAAAATTTTTACCGATGACAAAAATTGAACATATAGGGATAGCGGTAGCCAATTTAGAAAACGCTTCGTTGATTTACGAAAAACTTTTTGGCGCACCGGCTTATAAACAGGAAGAAGTGGCCAGCGAAGGTGTGAAAACTGCTTTTTTTAGAAGCGGCCCAAATAAGATTGAACTTCTTGAAGGCACAAATCCCGGAAGCCCCATAACTAAATTCATCGCAAAAAAAGGGGAAGGTATTCATCATATTGCTTTTGAGGTTGAAGATATCATCATGGAAATAGCCCGTTTAAAAAACGAAGGTTTTGTCATTATAAACGAAATTCCAAAAAAAGGCGCCGATAATAAGTGGGTTGCTTTTTTACACCCGAAAAGCACTAATGGCGTTCTGATAGAATTGTGTCAGGAAATGCTATAACGCCAATTGAAAGGAATTGACCAACCAACTAATAGTCCACTATTTCAGTATGCAAATGAGTAATGGAAGCATCGTTGTTTTTATGTTAAATTGGACTAAAACCAATATCAATTTTCAAGCATCGAAAAATAGTGGTTGACTTTTTTTCGATTCTTTTGTCAAATTTATATTCTTTCGATTTTTTATTCAAATCTATCCTCAAATTGTTTCTCAATGCATCTTCTTTGAGCCTTTTCCAAAAAATTTTTTGCATCAAATAATAAAACTTTGTCAAAGTTTTGAACTTTGACAAAGTTGATTCATACAAAAGCCATAGAACCTAAACAAAAAAATAGACGAATTAACCCAAAGGCCATCCGTCTATTCTCTAAATTCTATTCTAGTTTGCTAAAAAGACTATTTCTCTAAAGCATATCTTCTAGCCACTTCAGTCCAGTTAATTACATTGAAGAAAGCTTCAACATAATCCGGTCTTCTGTTCTGATAATGCAAATAATAAGCATGCTCCCAAACATCCATTCCCAGGATTGGTCTTCCGCCACATCCTACACCGGGCATCAAGGTATTGTCTTGATTTGGCGTTCCGCAAACTTCCAATTTACCGTCTTTTACACAAAGCCAAGCCCATCCTGAGCCAAACTGTGTAACTCCAGCTTTTGAAAAGGCAGCTTTAAACGCATCAAATGTTCCGAAAGCACTTTCAATTGCAGCCAATAGTTCTCCCGTTGGAAGTCCGCCACCGTTAGGGGACATAATACTCCAAAACAAGCTGTGATTGAAATGCCCACCGCCGTTATTCCGAACGGCCATGTTTTTCATGTCCAAATTTGTCAAAATAGCCTCGATGCTTTTTCCTTCCAAGTCTGTTCCTGCAATGGCAGCATTTACGTTGGTGATATAAGCATTATGATGTTTTGTATGATGAATTTCCATCGTGCGAGCATCAATATAAGGTTCTAATGCGTCATACGCATAAGGTAATTGTGGTAATTCAAAACCCATAATATAGTTATTTAATGATTTATAAAAATTTTATCCAAAATTAAACATTTAACTTTGGAATTGAAAATTCTATTTCATTATAATTCCATTAAATAAATTGATAGCGTGATAATGTCAGGCTGGTTTTGTGGAATGGGGCTTAATTGTGAGGAAAATGGGCGTAATCTTGTATTATTGGCGCAAATCAGTATATAAAAAAACAAGAGTTGCAGGGTGCTAATTTTAGCGTTTTATTGAAGCTAAAAATTCTGTGGGCGACATTACTGGAATTTCGGAGTTTTTGAAGTATTTTAAATCTCTGGTAATGATGTAATCGCAATTATTCTTTAAAGCAGTGAATATCAAAAAAATCTCTTTTATTATACCCGTTGAGGGATATTATCTCTTTAAAAAATAAATTTACACCTTAAAGGGTATAAATTAAAAATATATTATTACTTTTATACCCGAAAAGGTGCATATTATGGAATTAAGTAAGTTTATAAAACAAAAAAGAACCTCCGCTAAATTAACACAACCTGAATTGGCGGAGAAAGCTGGAGTAGGTCTGCGTTTCCTCCGAGAGTTGGAACAAGGTAAAGAAACACTACGATTAGACAAGGTAAATCAGGTGTTAAAATTATTTGGTTGTAAGGTAGGAGCAGTTCAACTAATAGTAGAGGAAGATGAGAAAGGCTGAAATAAAAATATTCGATAAAACCGCAGGTTGGTTGGTAGAAGATGAAAATGGATATCATTTTAACTATGATAGCTCTTACTTGAATTCTTCAAATCCTGACCCTATTAGTTTGACCCTACCACTAAAAGTACAACCTTATACGAGTAAAATCTTGTTCCCGTTTTTTGATGGTCTTATCCCCGAGGGATGGTTGTTAGATATTGCTCAAAATAATTGGAAACTAAACCCACGAGATAGAATGGGTCTTTTGATGGCTTGTTGTAAAGATTGTATAGGAGCCGTTAGTGTTCATCCCTTAAATAATGAAGAACTATGAAAAGATGTCTCTATTGTTACGAACCACTATCTGAAAATGAAATAGATTTTCATAACACTTGCTGTAAAAAAATATTTGGGCAAACTACTCCTCCGGAATTACCTTATACAGAAAACCAAATGGAAGAATTGGCTTTACAGGTGGTGAAAAGTCAAACTACTTTAACGGGGGTTCAAGCTAAATTATCTTTGGAATTAACACCAAGTGAAAAAGGGGATGGAAAAAAATTTACAATTGTTGGTTTGTGGGGAGATTATATATTAAAACCACCTACTAAAAATTTTAATCAATTACCGGAGGTTGAAGATGTAACAATGCACTTGGGAACCATAGCCAAAATAAAAATGGTGCCCCATAGTTTGATACGATTACAATCAGGGAATCTTGCCTACATCACCAAGAGAATTGACCGCATAAAAGGACAAAAACTTTTAATGGAGGATATGTGTCAATTGACAGAAAGAATGACAGAAAACAAGTATCACGGGTCTTACGAACAGATTGCTAAAGTTCTTTTGAAACATTCCTCAAATCCGGGTTTGGATTTAGTAAATTTCTTTGAACAAGTGTTGTTTTCATTCTTGACGGGGAATGCGGATATGCACTTAAAAAACTTCTCTATAATCAAAACGAATGAGCAAGGTTACATTCTATCTCCCGCTTATGATATGGTGGCAACAGCAATTGTTAATCCTGCCGATGATGAAGATTTTGCTCTAACTCTCAATGCTAAGAAGAAAAAAATTAATAGAAAAGATTTCATAACGGTATTCAATTCTTTTAAGTTAGACAATAAACAACAGGAGAACATTTTTAATAAAATGGAGAAAGCTAAGGACAAATGGATTCGTTGTATTGATGATAGTTTTATGAGCAATGATTTTAAGGTTGCCTACAAAGAACTGATAAAAAATAGATTTGAAAGAATTGCTTAGTTTCCAAATAAGCACCAAATTATAACAAACACACAACTCCAAATTATAATAAGCGCACAACATTGTATTATAACTAATTAATGAAATTATGATTTATTATTGATATTTTTCAGAACAAAAATCTTATCTATTTACACGTTTCCAATTTTAACTATATTTATTCATTATTGTCCGATAAAAAAGAAGCCAAATTAATGGCTTCTTAAAAAGTATCGTAATTTTGAGTTTCAAACTTCAAATAACGATGGGTAAAAATAAGT
>Ga0214162_1000110_pt1 | contig 19177 bp, 19 predicted proteins | sample LakMenepilimnion_3_FD_153000 | JGI IMG/M metagenome (GOLD analysis project Ga0214162, IMG submission 153000) | Freshwater microbial communities from Lake Mendota, WI - Practice 20APR2010 epilimnion v5 | ecosystem: Environmental > Aquatic > Freshwater > Lake > Epilimnion/Euphotic zone | place...
TCATTGGCAAAAAAATAAAAAAAATATTTTATTAAGTCTACTAGTCTTATAGAATTAAATATATATTTGCGGCGTTAATTTTTATTAATATTAAAAATTTGAATTGCAATTTTTGAATTGAACTTTATGAAAATTAAAACTATACTTTTTCTTTTTCTTGGATGTACTTTTTCGTATGGCCAGACCGAAAAAAATGTAGATCATCAAAGTTTACTTTGGACACGATATTACAACTTATTGACTTTAAATAACAAATGGTCCATACATTCCGAATTTGACAATCGAATATTTATAAATCCTGTTGGAGAAAATCTTTATGTATTTCGGGTTTTGGGGCGCTACAAAATGAATGACAATTTAGAGTTGGGAGCAGGATTTGCCTATTTCTCGGTTGAGACTCAAGATCCTGAAATCACTTATGATTTTAATGTTCCAGAATACAGAGGACAGCAAGACCTGATATGGAAACAAGATATTGGTAGAATTACATTGGTGCAACGCTTTCAGGTAGAAGAACGTTTTTTTCACAATGCCAACAAAGAGAAATTACTTCCAGGAACCACTTATTATTGGAGATTCAGATATAAAATTCAAGGTGAACATATCTTTTGGAAAAAAGAAAACCAGTTTTTAAAAGCGATTGTGTATGACGAATTGATGATCAATGGTGGAAAAAACGTTGTAAAAAATACCTTTGACCAAAACCGAATTTATGCCGCTTTGCACTATGGCATCAACAAAAACATTGCTCTGGAATTGGGATATTTAAACAGTTTCCAGCAACGTTCCAGCGGTATTGATTATTTCAATCGGGATATTATTCGGGTTACTTTTTTCCATAAAATCAACCTTTATAAAGGCGGATTGTAAAGAAAAAAGAGTCCCAACTTATTATAATTGGAACTCTTTAATAGACTTTATTAACTTTTAAGGGTATTCAAATTAGAGTCAAAATTAGATAAACGGTTTAATTTATATACGAATTATTATCATTTTTGCTTTCACTTTTATTAGGTTGCTTGTTTTTACCTTTGAATTCTCCGAATTTATAAGCCAAAGAAAACATAGCGTAGCGTTTTAAAACGGTGTTTTCTTCATCACGAATTGTTGTTGGGGTTATGGTTCTTCTTGCGCTTTGGTTTTGATTCAAAATGTCATAAACTTTTACTTTTAAGGCCATTTTTTTATCCAAAAATAGATAAGACAAACTCGTGTTCCATAAATAAAAATCCTTTTTGAAATCGCCAGAAATATTCGAATTATAGGTGTACCCAAAATCATTTCCGAAAATCCAATTCTTAGGCCAGTAAGAAGTAGTTTGCAAATTGATATTATGTAAGACATTAGAATTAGCATCTGTTGCAGAGTTTTCATAATTTGTCTCATTGTAGGTTAATTTATAAGAAGGAGCTAGTGTAAGTACTTCGCCATAGTCATAACTCAGATAAGCTGCAGGTGTAAGTCGTGTCGATTTTGCACTGAACATAACCCCATTAGTAAAGCCTTTGTCAAAGGAATAATTTCCATTGAAGCTGATGCCGTAACGAAAAACGTGAGCATTATTCTTGATGGTTTGATTCCAATTTCCGCCAATTGACGTGGAATGAGTATCCTCTATGTTTGTATATGTTGTTGTTTTTTTTCCGTTTTCATCAAAAAAGGCTGTGGTTGCAATTTCCTGCACAAATAAATTAGTCTTCAAATATAGGCTATACCCTAAACGCGACCGATAATTGTAGTTTTTGTAATTAATACTTGCTGTATGCGTTTCATTGGGTTTAAGATCTGGATTCCCGATAATAGTCACTAATGGATTTGACAAATTGGCAACCGGAATTAATTGAGTAGGTGTTGGTAGCGTATTGTCATAATCATATTTGAAACTGATATATTTCGAACGATTAATTCTATATTGAATTAGAGCATTAGCATACGGGAGAATATATTTTTGGTTCAAATCCGTATCCTTATTCAAATACAAAGAGAAGTTGTCATAGTCAATAATTGCAGTACTAGAATTAATAGTGAAGGTGTATCTGTTTTTTTCGTAGGTCAATCCTGCTTTGGGTCTGATGGAATTTCTGCTAGAATTTGTGTAGTTAGATTGCAAATTATTGAGGTCTTTATAGGATTGCGAACTCGTGTTAAAGTCATAAGTCTTTAGGTCAGTTTCTTCACTATTCCAATCCAAATCAACGCCAATTCTAACTCGTAAGGAATCGGTTATAGGTTCGGTATATTCTATGTCCGCGGAATTAGAAGTAAAAGTATTTTTATTTAAAATATTCTGATTTCTATCTATATTAGGTCTATTATTTTGAAAAAAAAGGGTTTTTGATACCGTCAATCCGTCAGAATCGTTCGAGGTGTAATTATTGCCAAACACAAAACTTAAGTTGCGTAATTTTTTGGCAAATGTTTTATTGAAATTGATTGTGTTGCCTAATGTTAAGTTATCCGATTCTTTGCTTGATTTTGTCGCGCTTTCGTTTATGGGTTCCTCCTTATCATTTTTTGCCTTACTCGCTGATATTAGACTATTGTTAGAATGTGATTGATTGATGGTTGGTTCGAAAACAAGCCGAATACTTGGGTTTATTTTATATTCTAATTCAAAATTGGCTTTGTTAACTGTATTTTCATTTTTAGTTTTAGATTCAGCATCGGTAAAATTTGTGCTACTAGGTAAAAAATTGACTTGCTTTGAAGTACTTTGATTTTCATTTGTAGTATTCTTGTAATCATAACTCCCAACGGCATCTATTTTTTTAGTCCATTGGTCGGAATAACTGATTCCAGCAATATTAGATTGTGTAATTCCTTTACCAGGGGGAGCCGTAGTTTCTCTTTTGCTATTGCGACCACCACCCATATTATCGAAAACATCATCCATGGAGAATCCGGTAGCATTGATGTTATTGGAAGATGCCAAAACACTCGTTTTTTGTTTGTCTTTAAAAAAGTTTAAAATAAAACTACTCTCATACCTTTCAACTGATCCGTAACCCCCTAAAAATTTACCAAAAACTCCTTTGTTTTTCTTTTCGTCGATGGTAATGTTGATACTTGAAAAATCGGAGGTAGATTCTTGTTTAGATAATTGTTCTTTTTTAGTTTTAAAATCTGAAACTTGGATTTTATTTATGATTTCCGCAGGTAAATTTTTAAGAGCCATCAAACCTTCTTTATCAAAAAAGGCTTTTCCATTGACTAGAACTTGGCTCACTTCTTTGCCATTTACCGTTATTTTTCCCTGACTATCCACTTCGAATCCTGGCAACTCTTTTAGCAAGGTTTCAACACTAGAATCAGGGCGAACCTTGAAAGATGCGGCATTAAACTCCAATGTATCCTTCTTTATTTTGATTGGAATATCCTTAACGATAACTATTTCATCTAGAGCATACTTATTGTTTAACAAATACACTTTTCCAAAATCTTTGTTCTCTAAAAGGCCCGCATGTTCTTCTACAAATGACTGATAACCTGTTTGATTTACCTTAAAAAAAACAGGGTTTTCATATTTTTTGGTCAAAATTTTAAAAAAACCATTTTTATCTGTAGAGGTAAATTCTATAATTGTTGAATCTTTTACATTCGAAAAATATACAGTTGCAGACTCAATCGGTAATTGTGTATTAATGTCTAAAACGGAACCACTGATGCTAATGTCATTTTGTGCATTTGAGGTAAGAACAAAAAATAGAAGGAAAAAAAAACAAAAATATTTAGACATATTGCATTCAAGTTATAAAAAAAAAAGACTTTGACACGTACAAAGTTCAAAGGTTTAAAAATAACTATATATTATTAATTCAAACGCGCATTAAGTAAAAATCTTTTAATAAATTATGTTTCCAATTAAACATAAAAAATCCCGATTGCTCGGGATTCATCTTATTTCTCTCTGATATAAATATCGATTGGAACACCTGAAAAATCCCAGTTTTCCCGAATTTTATTCTCAAGGTAACGCTTGTAAGGTTCCTTAACATATTGTGGCATATTGGCAAAAAACACGAATTGTGGTGTCAATGTTGGCAACTGCATACAATATTTAATTTTTACATATTTCCCTTTTGTTGCTGGCGGCGGATATGCTTCGATCACTTTCAACATAAATTCATTGAATTTTGAAGTCGCAATTCGTTGTTTTCTATTTTCGAAAACTTGGACCGTAGCTTCCAATGCTTTCAGCAAACGTTGTTTGGTCAATGCCGAAACAAAAAGAATGGGTACATCTGTAAAAGGCATTAATTCTTCCCTGATTTTAGCTTCATAATCACGTGTTGACATGGTGTCTTTTTCGACCAAATCCCATTTGTTTACCAAAATCACAACTCCTTTTCGGTTTTTTTCGGCCAACCAAAAAATGCTTTGGTCTTGCCCTTCAAATCCACGAGTGGCATCAATAATCAAGATACAAATATCAGCGTGTTCAATAGCACGAACTGAACGCATCACCGAGTAAAATTCCAAATCTTCCTTCACTTTCGCTTTACGACGAATTCCGGCAGTATCTACCAGGTTGAATTCGAATCCAAAACGGTCAAATTTGGTGTCAATGGCATCGCGAGTTGTTCCCGCAATGTCCGTAACCATAAAACGCTCTTTGCCAATCAGGGCGTTTATAAAGCTTGATTTTCCAGCATTTGGACGACCCACAACCGCAAAACGAGGCAAAACAATTTCTTCTTGAACAGGTTCTGGTTTTACCGGAAAAGCATCAATTAAGGCATCCAATAAATCACCTGTTCCGCTTCCTGAAATACTGGCAAAAGTAAAAAAATCGCCCAAACCAAGGTTGTAAAACTCGAGAGCATCTTTTTCACGCATGGCATTATCGACCTTGTTTACGGCCAATAAAACAGGTTTTTTAACCTTACGCAACAATCTAGCAACTACATCGTCCATTGGCGTAATGCCTTCTTCTACATCCACCACAAATATAATTACGTCGGCTTCATCAATTGCCAATTCTACCTGTTTGCGGATTTCGCCTTCGAAAACGTCATCAGAGCCACGAACATAACCCCCGGTGTCAATCACAGAAAATTCCTTTCCGTTCCATTCGCTTTTTCCGTAGTTTCTGTCTCGAGTCACGCCCGAAACCGAATCTACAATAGCTTCTCTTCTTTGTATCAGCCTATTAAAAAGGGTTGATTTCCCTACATTAGGTCTTCCTACTATCGCAACAATATTATTCATTTTTGTAAATTTTAGCTTTGCTTCGCCAGTTCGCTGACGCTCGGATTAAATTTCAAATTTTAGAATCTAGCTTCCTAAATTTCCATTACTTATAAATCCAAAATGCAATATTTTAATTTTTTGCAAAGGTAGTGTTAAATACCATACTATCTATTTTTTTACTATTTTGCATTGTTATTAATAATTCCGAACCCAAAAATTACTGTCATGGATGCCAATACTGAAATATGACTTCGCTTGCGTTTTTACATTTTTTTAGTTGCGGGGATTTTTGTGATTTTTAGCGCCATCGCCTACTCCAACTATGTCTTGAAACAACCGACCACAATAGATTTAATCGTGATGTTGCTAATGATAATAGTTTGGTTTTTGCTTTATTTTGTAGCCAAGCAAATCCGCTTTAAAGGCAATGGATAAATGAATGAATTGGAAGGGAAATTTTTGGAAATTTTGGAGTCTTAATTATTTTGAATAAATACTATTATTAGGTACGGACAAGTCGCAACTTGTCCCTACATTCCTACTGATTATACCCAAACCGCTTCAACATATTGGCATTGCTTCTCCAGTTCTTATTAACTTTCACGTACAATTCGATGTGGATTTACTTTCCGAAAAACTTTTCTAAATCGGCACGAGCTTGTGTTCCTACTTGTCTTTAAAAAACCTTAAAAAAATTAATTTTTCCTTTTAATGTTTCTCAACTCCAATAAATCAGAAGTATTAAGCACTTTCTTGAAACTAATTTCTTTTAATCCATTATAAAGAACTTTGTCTCCTGTCCACAAAGTGGCTTTCAAAAACCTTGTCAAAGCGACAAAGTCTGTGTCATCAACATCGATGTCTTTTGTGATTTTTTCTGAAGACAACCAGATATCGACGGGAATAATTTCTTCATTGATGAATTTTATTTTAGTGAGGATTTGCGCGTAAGATACTTCCAATTGTTCATCTGATAATTTTGATATTTTCTTTAATTTTCCCCAATGTTTCTGAATTTCAAATCGCATGTAACTACAACTATAAAATTCAAAATGTTTGCTAGAATTAAAAATTAAATCTCCAATGACTCCATCAGAATTTAGAAGCGAACTGAAAATGATATTGGTGTCAACGACAATCTTCATTTAACCAATCGGTTTCTATTTTCTGCCCACCATCCTTTTTTAACTTCTTTGGATAAAGCATCAACATCAGCTTGTTTGGCTTTCGATTTAGAAGTCGCCTCTTTGTAGGTCAAATAATCCACTAAACTTTGAAGTCCAGTAGTATCGACAAAAGACGGAAGCCTAATAATAATCTCTTTATTTGTTCTTTCGATAAGCATTTTTACAACTATTTATTCTCAAAGTTAATCATTATTTTTAGAAATCAATTTTTTTTAAAATCAATTCCTCCTAAATACTAATTATTATACCCAAACCGCTTCAACATATTAGCATTGCTTCTCCAGTTCTTATTAACTTTCACGTACAATTCGATGTGGATTTGTTTTCCGAAAAATTTCTCTAAATCGGCGCGAGATTCCATTCCTACTTGTTTCAGGGCTGCTCCTTTGTGACCTATTACGATTCCTTTTTGGGTTTCGCGTTCCACCATAATTAGCGAACGGATTCGGATAATATTTTCGTCTTCGAAGAATTCCTCGGTTACGATTTCGACTGCATACGGAATTTCTTTACTGTAGTTCAACAAGATTTTTTCGCGAATGGTTTCGTTTACGAAGAACCGTTCCGGCTTGTCGGTCAATTGATCTTTTGGATAATAAGCAGGCGATTCCGGCAACAATTCGATTATTCTTTGGAAAACTTCGGGAACATTGAAATTCTGCAAGGCTGATATGGGATAAATCTCGGCATTCGGAACTTTCTCCGTCCAGAAAGCCACTTGGGTTTCTAATTGTTCTTGATTGGAATTGTCAATTTTGTTCAACAATAACAAAACTGGAATTGTAGAGTGGATAATTTTATTGAAAAAAGCTTCATCTTTCAGTTCTTGTTCGCCAATTTCGACCATGTAAATCAGGATATCGGCATCTTCAAAAGCGGATTTCACGAAATTCATCATCGATTCCTGCATTTCATAAGCGGGCTTGATGATTCCCGGTGTATCGGACAATATCAATTGAAAATCTTCTCCGTTTACTATTCCAAGAATTCTATGGCGGGTAGTTTGTGCTTTTGACGTGATAATGGATAATCTTTCGCCTACGAAGGCATTCATCAGGGTTGATTTCCCTACGTTTGGATTTCCGATGATATTTACAAAACCTGCTTTATGTGACATACTGTGTATTAATTTGATCCAGTGAAGTCCCGAATCTTTGTTCGATGATTTGAACTCAATTTTTATTTTCGAATCCCTAAAAACCTCAATTACGTTTTAGGTCAACTCCTTTATTTCTCGATGTTTCGGACACAAAGGTACGATTGAATCCAGTATCTTCAACAAGATGCAATGACTTTTTTAAAAGGCGAGACAACTTCCAAAAGACTTTAGAAATTTTTTGTTGGATAAACATAGGACGATTAGAACCAGAAATACATCCTTTTGCATAATTTGCATACCATAAAAAAGGGTCGACTTATATTAAAAAGTCAACCCTATATTTTAAACGGATACAATCTTAAATTTAGTAACCGTGTCTATTTTCGTTTTCATTATAACCATGGTTTTCATTTAAAAATTCGGAATCCCAATTAAAGAAAGATTCCGGCTTTTTTTATGCAATTTATACGCTGATTTTCACAACATATCCTTCTGAACTGCGAACATTAAAAACGGTGCCATCTTCAAACAATAGATATTGTCCTTTTATTCCGGTCAATTTACCTTGAAAATGGGGTGTTTTATCCAAACTCAAACTATTTATTTTTTTAGGATATTCTAAAACAGGAAAGTGCATTTCGTATAAATCATTTTTCTCTGAGTAGAAATATTCTTTGGCTTCTGCGGGAATCCAGTTTTCGACTTTCAATCTTTCGGCAATTAGATCCACTTGTTCTACATCGTTTTGGAGCATTTTACGCCAATTGGTTTTGTCTGCATAATGATTTTTCAAAGCGACTTCGGTAATTCCTGCCAGATATCGATTAGGAACTTCAATGATGGAAATGGCTTGGGTTGCTCCTTGGTCAATCCATCTTGTGGGCATCTGGGTTTTCCGGGTTACCCCTACTTTTACTTCGCTTGATAAAGCCAAATATACTATGTGTGGCTGCAATTGCACTTTTTCTTCATAGACCAAATCCCGGTCTTGAATGCCCAAATGTGCCATACTTAATTCGGGTTTCATAATCCAATCGCCAACAGCCGGACTGGAATAAAAACAATCATAACAAAATCCTTGTCGGAATATTTTCTTCTTTTTGCTGCAATTCAAACATTGGTAACCCACAAAATTAATTTCCATATCCTTGTTCAATAGTTGATTGACATTCAAAAAACTATTCTCAAAAACCAGATAATATTGAATTGGGTTTGCAAATTCGGTTTGCATTTTAGTGAGCGTGCCTTCGTAAGTCATCGTAGAATTAAGATTTTAGATTTTAGAATCAAGAAATAGAAATTAGAAATTTTCAAAACTTAAGAAAAAAACACTATTTTTGATGAAGTTGTAAAGTTAGTATTTGTTCTCCTTTAAACAAATCTAAAATCTAAAATCTAAAATCAGAATGCCAATACCTGTAATCAATTCGTTTGCTTCTTGGGTTCTTAAACAAAGAATTCATCAAATAGAACTTTTCTTGAAGTACCCGAATGAAGTTCAGGAAGAATTGTTGATGAACTTGATTCGCGCTTCCGAAAATACGGTTGTAGGCAAGAAATACGACTATGCTTCCATAAATTCCTATTCGACTTTTGCTGAAAGAATTCCCGTTTCGACTTATGAAGAATTACAGCCTTTGATTGAACGCACCCGAAAAGGGGAACAACATGTTTTTTGGGAAACGCCCATAAAATGGTTTGCCAAATCTAGCGGAACGACCAATGCCAAAAGCAAATTTATACCCGTAAGTCCAGAGGCATTAGAAGATTGCCATTATAAAGCCGGAAAGGATTTATTGTGTATGTATTTGAATAATAACGAAAATTCAGAAATGTTTATGGGAAAAAGCCTTCGCCTTGGGGGAAGTTCCCAAATTTATGAAGACAACAATACTTCTTTTGGCGATTTATCGGCGATCTTAATCGAAAATATGCCTCTTTGGGCTGATTTTAGCAGTACTCCAAACAAGGAAATTTCGCTAATGAGCGATTGGGAAACCAAACTTCCCGCAATTATCAATGAAGTCAAAAACGAAAATGTGACCAGTTTCGCCGGTGTTCCCTCGTGGATGTTGGTTTTAATGAACAAATTACTCACGGAAACGGGCAAGGGAAATTTGCTGGAATTATGGCCAAATCTCGAAGTATACTTCCATGGCGGGGTAAATTTTGAGCCGTATCGAGAACAATACAAAAAAATACTGCCCAAGAAAGATTTCAAATTTTATGAAATATACAATGCTTCCGAAGGGTTTTTCGCCATCCAGGATTTGAATGACTCGAGTGATTTATTGTTAATGCTAGATTATGGCATTTTCTATGAATTCATTCCAATGGAAACTTTTGGAACACCCAATCAAAAAACCATCCGTTTAGCAGATGTGGAACTTTTCAAAAATTATGCCATTGTCATCACGACGAATTCCGGATTGTGGCGTTATTTGATAGGCGACACGGTGCGTTTTACTTCCCTAAACCCCTACCGAATTCGGGTGACTGGGAGAACCAAACATCACATCAATGTTTTTGGCGAAGAACTCATGGTCGAAAATACCGATCAAGCCATTGCCAAAGCCTGCCAGATTACCAGAACCGAAGTGGTCGATTATACCGTTGCTCCCGTTTTTATGATAAACAAAGAAAAGGGAGCCCACGAATGGATGATAGAGTTTAGGGAAAACCCCGCTGACATCGCTTTTTTCCAAAAAATATTGGACGAAACCTTGCAATCCTTAAATTCCGATTACGAGGCAAAACGCCATAACAACATGACCTTGAATCCATTAATTATCAATATTGCCAGACCAAAGTTGTTTTACGATTGGCTGAAAGAAAAAGACAAATTAGGCGGGCAACACAAGATTCCGAGATTATCGAACGAAAGGGATTATTTGGAGCAGTTGAAGAATCTGTAGATGGATAAAGTACTGAATTATTTGAACTTAAAACTAACATCATTACTTTTTTGTTTAAATTTGTGACATGATAAAAATGGAAAATCATATCGAAAGAATAAAAACTCTTTGTAATTTATACAATGTAGAGAAAATGTATCTATTTGGTTCTGCATTGAATTCTAATTTTAGTGATTCAAGCGATATTGATTTTTTGGTTAAATTCAAACCCATTGAATTAGCTCAATATTTTGATAATTATATCCACTTCAAAGAAAATTTAGAATCCTTATTTGGTCGAGAAGTTGATTTACTGGAAGAACAAACACTCAAAAATCCAATACTTATAAAATCAATTAACAAGTCTAAAAAATTGATTTATGGATGAGAGAATTCTAAAGTGGCTGTTTGATATTAAAATGGCTATTGATGAAATAGATGGTTATTTTACAAAAGAGGAGAAAGATTTTTTTAAATACCGGGATAACCTAATGCTGAAAAGAGCAGTCGAGAGAGATTTTGAAATTATAGGTGAAGCTATCAACAGAATCATAACACGAGATGTATCTTTCAACCACAAAATCACCAATGCCAAAGCAATTATTGGGTTAAGAAATCAGGTTATTCATGCCTATGACAATATTTCTGACGAGACCATTTGGTCCATTTTAATCAATCATCTTCCAAATTTAAAAGTTGAAATTGAGCTTTTAACTTCTTCCGAACAATGAACATTCAGGAACGAATATCCAATTCTTTATAGCAATTTTAAGGAATTATTTGTGATTACACAAACCTCTTATTTCCCCTGAAGCAACTTCAGCAATTGTATTTGTTCCTTTAGCGACTGTATGGTTTCTTCGTATTGTTGAACTAATTTTTCTGGAAAAAATATATTATTGTAACCATTGTTTCCCGTTGAATTATTGATGTTAAATATTTTAGCATCATCAAACCCTAATATTTCCATTGGATCCATTTCAAAAATAGCTGCAATTTCATTTAATCTGTTTATTGTCAATTGGGTTTCACCCGTTTCAATTTTACTATAAGCGCGAGTGGACAAATCGAGTTTTGCTGCTACAGAATCTTGTGTTAAATTTTTTAATTCTCGAACTTGTTTAATCTTAGTGTGGGGTTTACTTATCATCGTTTTAAGTATTAATAGTTCAAAATTAGAACTTTTAAATCTAATTAGGAAACTTTTTATCAAGTATTTTACTTGTTTGAATGTATTTTTGTTAAAAACTAAAATTTTAACTTAACCCAAAAAGATGAATATATACAATGAGGTAACTAAAAAATTTAAAAGAGAAGATAAAATTCCTCTACTAACAAAAGGAAAATCGGATACTTACATTGGAACTACTTCAACAAAAGTCAATGGAAAAAATTTTGAAAATGCAATTTTATTTGAAATAAGTGCAACTAATAAAAAGAGGATAACTTCCGAATTTATTCAATTGACTTATGATTATTATAAAAATAATAACAATTGTTTTCCAAAAAGAGATTGGTATAGAGTCCACAATCAATTAAGCCACGAATACAAATCAAGACCTTGTAATTACGCAGTAGCTCAAGGATTAATAATTGAAATATTAAAAACCAAAACCTTTTAAAAGTAAATTATGAAAAAAACACTACTATTAATAGCAATTTTGTTTGTAAGTCTAAACATAAATGCTCAATGTTGGAATTCAATTTATGATAGTGGATGGGGATATACTTGTTTCAAAATAAAAACAGATGGAACACTATGGGCTAATGGAGGAAGTGAATTAATAAATGGGCTAATTGACCCAAATACTGGAGGAGGATATAGCATTACGACAGCTACTCAAATCGGAACAAGTAAAAATTGGAAGTCAGTATCCGTTGCTCCTTATTCTATTCACGCCATCAAAACGGATGGAACGCTTTGGGCTTGGGGATCGAATGGTGTTGGAACCTTAGGCGATGGAACAAATATTGATAAAACTGTTCCAACTCAAATTGGTACTGCAAACAATTGGAAATCGATTACTTGTATGACTTCTACCTTTGCAATAAAAACTGACGGGACACTATGGGCATGGGGAAATAATTATTATGGAGAATTATGTGATGGGACAAAGATTAGCAGAAATAGCCCTATCCAAATTGGAAATGCAAACAACTGGAGTATAATATCATATTCTGGACTTTTTTGTCAGGCCATTAAAACAGATGGAACTCTATGGGCATGGGGATCGAATAAAAACGGTGAATTAGGTGATGGTACAACTATAAATAAAACCACACCTACACAAATTGGAACTGCAAACAATTGGAAAACAATCTCGACTGGAACTTGGCATTCAATTGCAACAAAAACAGATGGAACACTATGGGCTTGGGGAATGAATCGTTCTGGCTCTCTAGGCGATGGATCAGACGTTATCAAATTTGTTCCAACTCAAATTGGAACTGCAAACAATTGGAAAAGCGTTTCAGCGCAAAACGAGTTTTCCTTAGCAATAAAAACCGATGGAACATTATGGGCTTGGGGAATAAATGATTATGGACAATTAGGAGATGGCACAACTATAAATAAAAACATACCTACACAAATTGGAACTGCAAACAATTGGAAATCGATTACTGCTGGAAATGGTTTTAGCACGGCATTAAAAATAGATGGAACACTATGGGTTTGGGGGCGGAATGATTTTGGACAATTGGGAGATGGCACAACCATTGATAAAACTGCTCCAACACAAATTAATTGTTCTGGTTTAGACACTGAAACATTTGAAACAAGTAGTATTTTTTTATACCCAAACCCAGCGAACGACCAGATTACTATTGACTGTGGTAATCTAACTAATGTGAGCGGTTGGAATATTAAAATTATTAATACTCTTGGACAGGAGGTATTTAATCAACCTATGAATACGCAACAATATGTGGTGCCTCTAAATACTTGGTCTGATCAAGGGGTCTATTTTGTAAAAATCTATGATGCTCAAGGTACTTTAGTTAATACCAAGAAAATAATATTACAATAGTTTACTTAGTATTTATTTTTAACCTTTTCTCGCAGATATATAGTTTTCCGGCTGGCGCAAGCGTCACGCTTGTGCATATAAAATTCGGAATATAAAATTATGATTGAGGCAGTTTTAACCAAAACAGATTGAATATGAATTAAATCTCTCGGTTTGAATATCAGATAGAATGGATTTAAACTTATCCATTTAAGTTTTTTTGTTAAAAATAAAGCTCAAAAACAACTGTTTTTGAGCTTTGTTTTTAAATGGATAGTGCTATTTTTTTTCAATAGTTGAAATGATTTCAGCAATTTGAAGTTTTAAAAGCGGGATATTTTCTACTGCCGTGTCCCAAATGGTTTCAGGTCTAACTCCAAAATATTCATGAGACATGAAATTCCTCATTCCTCTCATTTTGTACCATTCTATATTTGGATAATTCTTTTTAATATCATCCGAAATATGATTAGAAGCTTCCCCAATAATTTCAAAATTTCTAATCATAGCATCTTGCTCTATCCATCTACTTTTAAAAACTGTAACTGTTTTACAAGAATGTACTAAAATTGTAATCTTTTCGATGCAATCTTCAATATGTTTGAGTCTGAATAAATCACTTTCTATACTAGGCTTCATATACTATTTTCGCATCGTTTAAAATTTTTGATTTTAGTCTAGGATGTATTGCTGTAAATTCTACTAAATCTACTTCTTTTTGGAGTTTGTCTTGCAACTCCATCTGCAGTCCAACCAAATCAAATAGACTGTATTTTGAATCAAAAGAATATAAAATGTCTATATCACTTTCCTTAGTGTTTTCATCACGAGAGTAGGAACCAAAAATCCCAATCCTACTTGGTTTAAATGGTTTTAAAGTGTTGATAATGATATTAATTTGTTGTTTTGAAATCATAGTACAAATGTAATAAATTAATTCAATGTTTTGGCTAAACCTGTTTGATGCAATTCTTTTTTGAAGTTAATTTTATAAAAATTCTCCAAGCTGGCGCAAGCGTCACGCTTGAGCCTATAAAAAATCAATGTCGTTTATTGATTACCGCAGTTTTAGCTTAGTACGATCGAATGGTTATGTAACCTTAAACCTAAGGGGGTTTTATTGTAAGTTAGCTTTCTAAAAATAAGTATTCACGGCAAATTCAAATTGTTCCATAAAAATCTTCTTGAAGGCAAAAAGGTTATTCTCCTCATAAAAAATAAGCATTGCTTTTTTATAATCTACCGAATCAACGGTTCTTAAAGAGATTGGACAATAGTTATTGTCAATTAAAATAGCATTGCTTATATCCTTACTGTTCTTTTGTTTCCGTCAGAAAAAGGCTTAATATAGCTCAAAAAATTAACAAATAAAGCTCAAAAACAACTGTTTTTGAGCTTTATTTTGATTTGTAATGAGCCTAAAATGTTATTCTAAAACGATTCCCTAGCACTTTAATAAATTTTTGCTGCTTGTGTTTTGTGTCCTGCCGGCGCAAAAGAAATGCTTATTCCTGTAAAAAACAGAATCTAGATTGTCTGTATGTTTCACTCCTGCATCATATCAATATGCCTGTCGTGGTAGCCTAATAGGTATAAAATACCGTCAAGACCTAGGCTTGAAATGGATGTGGCTGCGTTTTCTTTAACTTTTGGTTTGGCATGAAAAGCAATTCCTAAACCGGCCAAGTTCAGCATCGGCAAATCATTCGCCCCATCGCCAACGGCAATAGTCTGGTTGATGTGGATACCTTCTTTTTCGGCAATGGCTTTCAGATATTCTGCTTTTTTGGCGCCATCGACAATTTCGCCTAAATATTTACCGGTAAGTTTACCATTAATAATCTCCAATTGATTGGCATAAACATAATCAATTCCCAATTCTTTTTGTAAATAATCTCCAAAATAAGTAAATCCTCCGGATAAAATCGCGGTTTTATAGCCGTAATATTTTAAGGCTTTCATCAAGCGATGCGCCCCTTTTGTGATGGGCAAATTGATGGCGACATTATGCAGAACATCTTCGCTCAAGCCTTCCAATAGAGCCATACGTTTTTTGAAGCTTTCGCTAAAATCAATTTCGCCGTTCATCGCTGATTCGGTAATCGCTCTAACTTGCTCCCCTACCCCTGCCAACTCGGCCAATTCATCGATTACTTCCGTTTGAATTAAGGTAGAATCCATATCAAAACACACCAAACGACGATTTCTTCGATACATATTGTCTTCTTGAAAAGAAATATCTACATCAAAAGCTCTGGAAATTTCCATAAAACTAGCCGTTACTAAAACCTTATCGACAATGTTTCCCGTTACGGATAATTGTATGCAAGACCGGGGATACTCCTCTTTCTCTACCACCGAAGTTCTTCCCGTTAATCTTATAATGGAATCTATGTTCAAATTTTGGTTTGACATTATTTTGGTTACGGCTGCTAATTGTGCCGCTGTTAATGTTTCCCCCAAAACATTGATGATATAGCGTTGCTTACGTTGTCCTTTTACCCAAATTTCGTAATCAGGAATAGAGATTGGAATAAACTTGACATTAATGCCCAATTCATAGGCTCTGAATAATAAATCTTTTAAAACAGCTGCCGAACTAGACCCTGCTTTTATTTCAAATAAAATTCCCAAAGAGAGCGTGTCGTGGATATCGGCTTGGCCAATATCCAAAATAATGGCATCATAAGTCGCCAATATGGATGTTAAACCGGTTGTTACCCCTGGTTTATCCTGACCAGAAACTTTTAACAAAATAATCTCTTTATCTACTGTTGCCATTTTTATTATATTAATTTACAATGGGCAAAAATCGACAATCTATTGGTGATAAAAAAGGATAAAGGGTGTTTTTTTTGGAAAGTGGGAATTGGACTCTATAAATTTTGCTTTAGCTGAAAAACCTTCAAATCAATAGTTGTTAAAAAAGAATACCCTAACTATTTTAAGTTTTCTTCCAAGTAAAAAGTGCCAAAACCACCGAAATAACCGCTGAGGAAATCCAAAAAATAGTGATCGAATTAAAGTCATAAAGCGTAACCCCATTGACAATAGATTTATTGTTTTCGATAAGATAACCACTGGCAATATCTTGAATTCCTGCCGCTGCATAACTCATCACTCCTACAATTCCTAATGCCGCTCCTGATGCTTGTTTCGACACGATGTCAACCGCCATCAAGCCTCCTAAATAACAAATAAGTGCCCCAATACCCAATCCAAAAATTACCATACTGATAGCATCTACCCACCAAACATTTTTGGGACCCAATAAGAAAAGGGAAAGTGCAAATACATTCATCAAGCCAAAAATCAAGGCGGGCTTGTTTCTTCTTCCTTTAAAAAATTTATCGGATACAAATCCAGAAGAAGCTGTTCCTAGAATTCCGCATACTGCACTGATGGCTACGAGCGTATTGGCTTGAGTCAGCGTATAGCCTTTAGCTGTTTCAAAATAATAGGGTCCCCAACTATTGACTGCATATCTGGAGATGTACATAAAGGCACTTGAAATAGCCAAAATCCATACCGATGGATTTTTAAGAACGGCTTTTTGTTCTTCCCAAGTTGATATTTTTTCTTTCCTAAAATCTTCGTTAACTTCAGGTAAACCTTTACTTTCAGGCGAATCGTGAAAAAATAAAGCTATGATTAAAGCTCCCAATAATCCAACGATTGCCGCCGCTCTAAAACCCCACTGCCATCCAAAAGAGGTTGCTACTACGGCGGTTAAAATATAGGTAAGTGCCTCACCAATGTTATGACTGGTGCTCCAAAAACCATAAAAACTACCTCGTTCTTTATCTGTGTACCATCGAGAAAGTGAGACAATACAAGAGGGCGAACCCATAGACTGCACCCAACCATTGATACCCCAACAGATTGCAAAAAAGAAAAAACTGCTGGTAAAACCCATTATCAAATTTGCCAAAGCCGATATTAAAAGGCCCGCAGCCATAAACCGTTTTACATTACTATGGTCTGCCAAGAAACCGTTGGTGAGTTTCCCAATAGCATAGGCAAAAAACAAGGCGGAACCGATAATTCCTAATTCTGATTCTGTAAGTAAACCGCTGTCAACAATCGGTTTTTTAACCACATTTATACTCAAACGACATACATAATACAAGCCATATCCTAAAGTGGCTGAGATAAAAACTTGCCATTTGAGTTTTTTATAGAATGATTTTTGTTCGGATTCGTTTAAAATTACAGGAGTCGGGGACGATTTTTTGAAATAGTGTAACATAATTTTTTTCTTTTGACATTCTTAAATAAAAGTCACGGTTAATCGGGGTATTTTACAAATAAATTAATGCGTATAATTAAGAGTTTCGTAACTATTCGACCACTCAAAACAATGTCGTTTTAAACGTCACTTCAAGTAATTTAAAACATTAATGCGACAGCTTTAATACTCTAAATTGTATCGATAAGCCTTTTTTTATTGTGTTCTCGATACATTTTCCTAAAAAAGCTATAGCATTTTTAGAAAAACACTCGAACTGACGAACTCCGAAATCATTTTTTTACAGGCTGAATTACAGAGTTTCTATTTATGTAATTTTTTACTTCTCAAATAATTTATCAATAATTGTGGATGATCGGTTTGTATAATTGAAGGTTTGAGGGCAATAACACGATCCATAGCTTCCATTTTACCTAAAATAAAAGTATCGTCTTCGTCCCAAAGTGTATTCACAAAAACAATTTTGTTGTTTTTGTGAATCCAGTCCATATTGTCTTGGGTAAAACTTTCATCTGTAAAATGTTGCAAAGGAGATCTTATTTTTTGATGATAATAAAGCATTTCGTCTTTGGTTTTAACCAAAGGCATAACGGCATATAGCGAATCTATACGAAGCATTCTATTCACTTCTTTTAGAGTTCCAGTATAAGAAATCACCTCCTTTTCCATATTGTATTTCTTGAGCATTTGATACAATTGCTTATAATTTACGGCCTTCAAATCCAGATTAACAATTACTTTGCCTTTCGCCATTCTCAATGCGTCTTCTAAAAGTGGAATCTTATCTAATGTAACGGAATCTTTGATTTTAAGATTAAATTGTTGTAGTTCTGAAAAGGTATAATTTTTTATCAAACCCTTTCCCGTTGTTATTCTATCGATATCTTTATCGTGTATCAGCACCAAAACACTGTCCTTTGTGGTGCGAACATCAATTTCGATGATGTCAATTTTTGATAGTATTGCGTTTTTTATAGACTGCAAAGAATTTTCGGGAGCAGTGGTATGAAAAGATCGATGAGCACAAACCAAAATATTATCTTTTGAAAGTTCAGCTATTTTCTCTACTGCGGCATTGGAAGTGTCATTTTTTACTATTGTATTGCTTTTGCAAGAATAAAGTAGTATTCCAAAAATAACTATTAAACCAAGTTTTATTAAATTAAATTTAATCGAAAAGTAGTTCGCTTTTGAAAATTGTTTTTTCCTTTTATGTAAGCTTGATTTTAATTCTAACATTTTACTTTTTTTACTAATTATTTTGATGGTTATATTTCAATTCGATATTTTTTTGTGAAGATTTTTTATTTAAAAAAAAGGGAGTAAATTTTTATTGACAACACAAAATCAAGCTAATTTATTTTAATTGATTGAAATCAGTAGAACTAACGTGATTTATCCCAAACTATCTTTAGAAAAAATAATTTTATATTTTGCACGAGATAGTCACGCATTTTAAAAAAAATTAAACATTTCAGACTTTTTAAAAAATAGATGCGCAAAACAGGAGTTAAATTGCTTTTGTACAAACATAGTACATTAGTTGTGTA
>Ga0214162_1000111_pt1 | contig 19174 bp, 22 predicted proteins | sample LakMenepilimnion_3_FD_153000 | JGI IMG/M metagenome (GOLD analysis project Ga0214162, IMG submission 153000) | Freshwater microbial communities from Lake Mendota, WI - Practice 20APR2010 epilimnion v5 | ecosystem: Environmental > Aquatic > Freshwater > Lake > Epilimnion/Euphotic zone | place...
TTTTATACCCTGTCAGGGTTCAAAACCCTGACAGGGTATAAAAGATATAGCGAAAAGCGGGAGCAGAGCCCGTAAAAACCCCAAAAAGTCTTGCTCCTAAAAATCAATCCATTATCTCTGGAGAATTATTTTGCAGTTCAAAATAAAAGAATTACTTTTGCACACCTTTTGGTGAATAAGAGTTTCCTTTAGGTAAAGACTAATTATACAAACAACTTCTGTTGTTTTCTAGCACGTTATGAAACTCGAGAAAATACAGAATACAAATTTTTAATCAGCATGTCTGAAATTTTAAAATCACAAGAAGAGTTTTTAGCAAATTTTAACTGGCACAACTTTGAAGAAGGTATTGATGCCGTAGATGAGAAAAACTTACAAGAATTCGAAGACCTAGTTTCAAAAACTTTTATCGCGACAGATCAAGAAGAAGTAGTAGAAGGTATCGTTGTTAGAATCACGGATAGAGACGTTATCGTTGATATCAATGCAAAATCGGAAGGGGTTATTTCTTTGAACGAATTCCGTTACAATCCAGCACTTAAAGTAGGTGACAAAGTAGAAGTATTGATTGACATCCGTGAGGATAAAACAGGTCAATTAGTATTGTCTCACAGAAAAGCACGTACTATCAAATCATGGGATAGAGTTATTTCGGCTAACGAAACAGGTGAAATCGTTAATGGTTTTGTAAAATGCAGAACTAAAGGCGGTATGATTGTTGACGTTTTTGGAATTGAAGCTTTCTTGCCAGGTTCTCAAATTGATGTGAAACCAATTAGAGATTACGATGTATATGTAAACAAAATGATGGAATTCAAGGTGGTAAAAATAAATCACGAATTCAAAAACGTTGTTGTTTCCCACAAAGCGCTTATTGAAGCGGATATTGAAGTACAGAAAAAAGAAATCATTGGAAAATTACAAAAAGGACAAGTATTGGAAGGTGTTGTTAAAAACATCACTTCTTATGGTGTCTTTATTGACCTTGGTGGTGTTGATGGATTGATTCACATTACTGACCTTTCTTGGTCTAGAATCAACCACCCATCTGAAGTTCTTGAATTAGACCAAGTGCTTAACGTAGTAATCCTTGATTTTGATGACGAGAAAACAAGAATTCAATTAGGATTGAAACAATTAAATGCTCACCCTTGGGATGCTTTGAATGCTGATTTGAAAATTGGTGACAAAGTAAAAGGTAAAGTAGTTGTAATCGCTGATTACGGTGCTTTCATCGAAGTTGCTGAAGGTGTTGAAGGTTTGATCCACGTTTCTGAAATGTCTTGGTCAACTCATTTACGTTCTGCTCAGGATTTCGTAAAAGTAGGTGATATTGTTGAAGCTCAAATCTTAACTTTAGATAGAGACGATCGTAAAATGTCATTAGGTATCAAACAATTGTCGCAAGATCCTTGGACAGACATCACTGCTAAATACCCAGTAGGTTCAAAACATACAGGTATCGTTAGAAACTTTACTAACTTTGGTATTTTCGTAGAATTGGAAGAAGGAATCGACGGATTGATTTACATCTCTGACCTTTCTTGGACCAAGAAAATCAAACACCCATCGGAATTTGTAAATGTTGGTGAAAAATTAGATGTAGTGGTATTGGAATTAGATGTTGAAGGTCGTAAATTATCTTTAGGTCACAAACAAACTACCGCTAATCCTTGGGATCAATATGAAGATTCTTTCGCAGTTGGAACTATCCACGCCGGTGAAATTTCTGAAATTGTTGACAAAGGAGCAACTGTAGAATTTGGTGATGATATCGTTGCATTCATTCCTACACGTCACCTTGAAAAAGAAGACGGAAAGAAATTGAAAAAAGGCGAATCTGCTGATTTCAAAGTAATCGAATTCAACAAAGAATTCAAAAGAGTAGTTGCCTCTCACACGGCTATTTTCCGTGAAGAAGAAGAAAAAGCAGTGAAAGCGGTTCAAGAAGCAGTATCTTCTAACACTAATGCACCAGCTTCAACTCTTGGAGATAACAATGATATTCTTGCTGGCTTGAAAGCCAAAATGGAAAAAAACGAGAAAAAGAAATAATCTTTTAATCGTTTGAATATAGAAAGTCCCGAGCAATCGGGACTTTTTTTGTTTAATTTCTTGCGAATTATCTGAAAAGTAAAAACCTCGAATTCAAGAATTTTACTCATATAATTCATTAATTCGTGGCTTTTACTTTTATCAATTTAAATATTATATGGTTTAAAATTTTACCTCAAACTAGCGCCTAATTCGGTTTCGAAATTCTTCTGCAGCTTGCTCATAATTTTGTCAATTTGAACATCGGTCAAGGTTTTTGCGTTGTCCTGAATAGTGAAACTAACAGCGTATGATTTCTTGCCTTCTGGAAGATTTTTGCCTTGGTACACATCAAACAAATTAATGTCTTTTAAGAGTGATTTCTCCGTTTGTCTGGCAAGATGATAGATGGTATCAAAAGAAACGCTGTTATCCAATAACAAGGACAAATCCCTGCGAACTTCAGGATATTTTGGAATTTCAACGTACTTAATTTTATTGGAAAGCAGTTTTAAAATCAAAGCCCAATTAAAATCAGCGAACAAAACTTCTTGCTTAATGTCAAAATGTTTGAGGATGGATTTTTTCACCACACCATATTCAACAAGAATATCATTTCCTTGAGCTATTGCTATTCCTTCTGAAAAAACGTCGGAAGTCATCGGGAGATTTTGCGTTTTTTGGATTCCCAATCTCGAAAGAACTCCATTGACATAGCCTTTAAACAAGAAGAAATCGGTAGGCTTTTGGGTATTGGTCCAACTTTCTTGATTTCGGTTTCCCGTTATAAATAGTGTCAAATGCTTGTGCTCTTCATAACCGGAAGGAAATTTATGATAGGTTTTTCCAAATTCAAAAAATTTTAAATCTGAATTTCTGCGATTAATATTATAAGATATAGCTTCCAATCCAGAGAATAGTAACGATTGTCGCATCGCTGCCAAATCATTGCTCAATGGGTTTAACATTAATACGTTGTGTTCCTCTTTCAGCATATCTGACAATTGCACGTAGGCAGAAGTTGTCAGGGAATTGGCCATCATCTCATGGAATCCATGTGAATTCAATTGGTTTGCAATTATATTTTGAACTTTATAATCTTCGGTTCTTGGAGAATTGGCAACTGTGGCATTTAATTTATCCGAAAACTTGATATTATTGTATCCATATACCCGAAGAATTTCCTCGATTACGTCAATTTCTCTTTGCACGTCGACACGGTAGGCAGGAATTGTCAATCCTAATCCGGCATCAGAAACACTGTTTACCTTAATTTCCAATGAAGCCAATATGTTTTTGATGATTTCCTTTGGCAATTCTTGACCAATAATTTTCTTCACATTATTGAAATTCAAAAACACTGGAAAATCTTCAATTTTCTTTGGATAAATATCCACAATATCCGACGTGATTTCGCCGCCGGCAACTTCTTGAATCAACAAAGCAGCTCGTTTTAATGCGTATTCCGTGATGGTTGGGTCTATTCCTCTTTCAAATCGGAACGAAGCATCGGTGTTGAGTTGGTGTCTTTTGGCACTTTTTCGAATGCTAACCGGATTAAAATAAGCACTTTCCAAGAAAATGGAGGTAGTGCTGTCAGAAACTCCAGAATTTTTTCCGCCAAAAACTCCCGCAATGCATAAAGGCCCTTTTTCGTCACAAATCATTAAATCTTCTTCGTGCAAGCTTCTTTCTATATCATCAAGGGTCGTAAATTTTGTTCCAGAAGGAAGTGTTTTTACAATTATTTTTCCATGAATTTTTGAAGCATCAAAAGCGTGTAATGGTTGACCTAACTCGTGTAAAACATAATTAGTGACATCGACAATATTGTTTTTTGGATTGATTCCAATGGCTTTCAGTCTATTTTGCAACCAATCCGGTGAGGGTTTGATGCTAATTCCAGAAATAGTAACTCCGCAATATCGAGGAGCTAGCGCATTTTTTTCAACGCTAACGTCAATTTTTAGGATTCTTTTGTCCACTCTAAAATTGCTCACAGAGGGTGAAATCAATTCCACTTTCACACCGCTTTGCAATAAACCGGCTCGTAAATCCCTGGCCGTTCCAAAATGACTCATAGCATCGGCACGATTGGGAGTGAGTCCAATTTCGAAAACTTCGTCATTTTCAATCTTGAAAACAGTTGCAGCAGTAGTTCCGGCAACTATCGAATTATCTAGTATCATAATGCCATCATGACTTTCTCCAAGGCCCAATTCATCTTCTGCACAGATCATTCCGTGGCTTTCCTGACCTCTAATTTTTCCTTTTTTTATTTGAAAAGCAATGCCTTCTTTGTCGTATAATGTGGTTCCAATAGTGGCAACGGGCACTTTTTGACCTGCAGCGACATTGGCTGCCCCACAAACAATTTGAACTGGAATACCATCACCTAAATCTACTGTGGTAACTTTCAATCGGTCTGCATCAGGATGCGGAACACAAGTAAGAACGTGGCCTACAACAATGCCATCTAAACCCCCTTTTACCGATTGATATTTTTCTACCATTTCTACTTCGAGACCCAAATCTGTCAATAATGCTGCGGTTTCTTCGGATTTCCAGTCTATTTTAATGAATTGTTTTAACCAATTGTAAGATATTTTCATCTGTATATATTAATTGTTTTTTATCGGTCAGACCTCTCTGCCGACAGGCAGGTGGAACACTCAGAATCATATTAATGTGTGCCAATGATAACTGTCGTTGGAGTTTCATTTTCAATTTTAATGAGATTAATTCTTCAGTTTGATCTTCGGTCTCGAGTGCAAATATAGGGATTGCTGTTTGGAGTAAGAAACAATTTATTTGGTTTTTTAGGATAGAATTTACATATTCGAATTAGTGCTATAATTAGAATGATGACATTTAAAAACAACTCTATTTATAATTTTCATTTTCCAGTTGATACCAATTCCAAGAAACTTCATCTTCGAGATAGTGTTCGGTCATTTGCATCCCCATTTTTTGAAGAATTCTATTGGAGGCCACATTTTCTGCATGTGCGGCAGCTTCGATTGTTTTGATGTTCATTGTTTCAAAAGCATATTTTAGCCAAGCAAATGAAGCCTCGCTGGCATATCCTTTTCCCCAAAATTTTTCGTCCAATCGATACCCAATATCGTAAAAATTTATTTTATGGTTTACTTCTTCGGTATTGTATTTTAATCCTGCCCAACCGATAAACTCGTTGGTTTGTTTCAAAATAATGGCAAATCTACCAATGCCATTATCAACATATTGTTGTCTAACAAAGGTAATAACTTCAATGGTTTCCTCGATTTTTTGAACGGGTTTGTTCCATAAGTATTGGTGCACCTTGGGATTGTGGTCCATTGCAAAAAAAGCTTCCGCATCGGAAGATTTTAGTTCCCTAAGGATGAGTCTGTCGGTTTCGAGGATTAAATTCATAATTTATTCCACTAATTTTCCTAAAGTATAGGCAATCAATTCATCAACGGCCTTGTGAAAAATCAATTAAATTTAGTGATTAAACCATTAATCTACCGTAAAATAATAGTTTCCTTGGTTATCGACTTTATTTATAGTTGTATAAATATACACTGAAATATAGCTCGAATTAGTATAAACAGGATATAAATTACCAGCCATTCTTAATCTAAATTCTCCAATTTCAAGTAAAGGTATACCTGCCCTGAATTCATATAGGTTAGTTTCGGGATTGAAGACGCAAACTCCTATATTTACATTATTAGCATACGATTTTCCTTTATTCACAACAATTTTATTGCCAATATTGACTGTATTCCAAGTGTCGTAAGCTGATTTCTTTTCTAAAATGAATTCAAAAGTGTATTCGTTAGATTTTGTTGTTTTATAAATATCTAATAAATCGTCGTAACCTTCCTCTTGTAAATATTTTGAAAAAGAAGAATTTATGTAAATCAAATCATTTAATTTGTAGGTCGGAAGAGTTTCAATTTCTATCAAATTAGAAGCTTTTAAGTTTTTACTTCCCATATAGATATCATCTGGCTCAGAGCAATTTAAAAAAAATGCAATAGATAGAATACCAAATATATATTTACAATTTGTTTTCATTTTTTTATTATTTATTAAAATCTGTATCCTAAGTTAATACCAAATTTCGGTAATGATTCTGTCTCCTTTTTATCATATACAAAGGATGACAATCCAAAATTGAAATCCATACAAAAGTGTTCTTTCAAATAAAATTTATAGCCAACTGCAATTCCAACTGCAACATTTGTAAAGTTTGATTTTGTCCAATCATAATAAGCATATTCACCATCTGATAGCCGTTTAAATTCTTTGTAATTTCCATTACAAATTGATGAAAATGACTCCACATAAAAGAAACGTTGTACATTTTTTGAAATAGAATACCGTACAAAAGGTTCAATTTCGTATCTTTTTTTAAAGTTGGAATTATAAAATATATTGTCTGTATAATTATCTCCAAAATACATAGTGCTTATTCCATAAGAAAAATCTTTATTTAAAAACCTTTCGTAAGCTACTTTTAATCTGGAGCTAAAAAGTAATTTTCCAATGTCTAAACGAATTTCATTTTTATTACTAAAAATTAAACTATCATTCTTTACATATTGATTTTGTGCTTGAATTAAGTGTACAAAAAGGAATAAAAATAAGTGTAAATATTTTCTCATTTTGCAAATATAAAAAAATCATCCAACTTTTTTATTATTTTCTTTCTCCACTAATTTTCCCAAAGCATAGGCAATCAATTCATCAACGGCCTTGTATGGATCTTCGCTAAAAGTTCCCGAAGCACGATTGGCAATTATGGCATTTAATGATAAACAATGGTGACCAAGTAGTTTTCCAAGTCCATAAATGGCACTCGTTTCCATTTCAAGATTCGTCATTCGAGTTCCATTATAATTGAAGCTGTCCATTTTGGAATTTAAGCTTTCATCCTGAATATCCAAACGCAAAACTCTTCCTTGTGGACCGTAAAATCCTCCCGCTGTTCCGGTGATTCCTTTGAAAATTCGATTGCTTTCCAAGCGTTTTTCCAGTTTTTCAGAACAAGATATTACATAAGGACGTCCTTTTTTCAAATCCCAATTGGTGTGTTTGATGAACGCATCCTCCATTTTAATTTCTGAAATGTCGTCAATTAAATAGGAGCGGAGCATGTTGTCCAAACCCAAACCGAATTGTGCCATCACAAAACTATCCACGGGAATATCGGCTTGCAATGAACCCGACGTTCCAATGCGGATAATGTTTAAAGGGGTAAGGTTTTCTTTTGGCGTTCTGGTTTTCAAATCGATGTTGACCAAAGCGTCTAATTCGTTCATTACGATGTCAATATTGTCAGGCCCAATTCCTGTGGACATTACCGTAATTCGTTTCCCTTTTAAAATTCCGGTTTGGGTTTTGAATTCCCTCTTTTGGGTTGAAAACTCAATGCTGTCAAAGAATTGCGTGATTTTTTCAACACGGTTTTGGTCGCCCACAAAGATGATGTCGTGTGCAATATGTTCTGGTAATAAGTTCAAATGATACACACTTCCGTCTGGATTGAGTATCAATTCTGATGATTGTATCATTAAAATTTTTGTTTAAATTGTTTAACCCTTCGACTGCGCTCAGGGTGACATTAGCTTAAGGGTTTAAAAGTTTAATGTTGTTCAACTGAGTACTAAAAGCTGAATACTGAACACTCGAGTTTTATCCTCCCACACGTTTTACTTTAAAGCCTTTTTCTTTGAGTATTTGCATGATTTTATCGCGATAATCACCTTGAATAATTATGGAATCGTCTTTGAAAGTTCCGCCAACGCTTAATCTAGTTTTGATTTCTTTGGCCAGGATTTTGAAATCTTCGTCCGTTCCTTCGTAACCTTCGATTATGGTGGTGGCTTTTCCTTTTCGCTTTTCGAATTTGCAAATCATCGGTTCTTTTTGAATAAAAAGCACGTGATCTTCCTCTTGAACTTTTTCAGGTTCCGATTCGATATGATCTGGAAATAGATTTTTTAGTTGGTCTTGTAAGTCCATTTTGTTTTTTTTAAGGAACGCAGATGACACGGATTTACATTGCAAAGACGCCGATAAATTGATTTTAAAATTAAAGTTTAAATAATTATAAAAACCAGTTTTTATCATTGTTTTCGCCTTGGCGAATCCGTTTCATCGGCGTTCCATTTTTATTTTTTGACTAATCCTAAATCTATCAATCTTTCGTACAAATAATCGCCAGCTGTAATGTCTTCGAATTTCTTTGGATTTTGGGCATCGATGCAATTTACCAGACAATCCAGTTTCATTTCGCTCACAGGATGCATAAAAAACGGTATCGAAAAACGGGAAGTTCCCCATAATTCCCTTGGCGGATTCACCACTTGGTGGATGGTAGATTTCAGTTTATTGTTCGTGTGTCTGGACAACATATCGCCTACATTGATAACCAATTCATCTGGCTGGGCAATGGCGTCAATCCAATCTCCATCATGGTTTTGCACTTGCAACCCCCGACCTTGTGCCCCCATCAAAAGCGTAATCAGGTTGATGTCTCCGTGAGCAGCTGCTCGAATAGCATTTTCGGGTTCCGAAGTTATGGGCGGATAATGAATGGGTCTTAAAATGGAGTTGCCCTCTTTGGCATATTCATCAAAATAAAATTCGTCTAAACCAAGATGCAAAGCCAATGCTCTCAAGACATAAACTCCTGTTTTCTCCAACATTTGGTAGGCTTCTTTCCCAACGATGTTAAAACGAGGCAATTCTTTTACTTCAACATTATCAGGATATTCGGCGGCGTGTTTCGAGTCTTTTTCTACATATTGGCCAAAGTGCCAAAACTCTTTCAAATCGCCTTCTTTTCTGCCTTTGGCATGTTCTTTTCCAAAAGAAACATAGCCTCTTTGTCCTCCAATTCCTGGAATTTCATAGCTGTGTTTGGTGTCTAACGGCAAAGCGAAAAAGTTTCTAATTTCGCTATACAATTCTTCAACTAATTGGTCGTCTAAAAAATGCCCTTTCAAGGCGACGAATCCAATTTCTTCAAAGGCACTTCCGATTTCATTTACAAATTTTTGTTTACGTTTCGGGTCATCCGAAAGGAAATCACGCAAGTCAACACTGGGAATGTTTTGCATAGTATCATTTATTTAAATTTGGACAAGCATCCGCTTTTCCATCACAAATGTAGAAAAATAATTTTAATAAAAATGTTGAATTTGTATTGTCTTGAATTCCGTTTGGCAAGATCTTTTTTAGCCGTTCCCTTTTATAATTTGCCTGACTTGGAACAAGGATGTATTCATTTGTAACTGTTTTAAAGATAAGTAGACTTATATTTGTATTCCAACGAAATGAAAATAATGAATCTCTATCAAAATAAGCTTGCCCATTTTACTGAAATTTTGGAAAAAATCAACACAAAGTACAATACAATCAGTATTTTACGTATTTTAAGTATTTTTATTTGTTTGTTTTTGCTGTTTTATTACATCAAAACCGACCAAACTGCCTACGTGATTTCTGCTTTTATCTCCTTTGTCGGCTTTATTTTCTTGATGCGCATTCATGCCGGTTTGTCTTTTAGAAAGCAACTGACTTCGGCACTTTTGACCATCAACCAGAACGAGATTTCCTATCTGAAAAGAGAAAAAATACCTTTTGAAAACGGGGTCGAATTCAATGATTTTAATCATCCATATGCGTATGACCTGGATATTTTTGGTGAACATTCCCTCTTTCAAAACCTGAACAGGACAGCCACTTTTATTGGAAAAAAAACGCTTGCCAATCAATTGTTAACCCTAAATTCCAACAATGCCATTCTTGAAAACCAAGAAGCCATAAACGAACTCATAACCAAAGTGGATTGGCGTCAAGAATTTTTGGCTTTGGCTATCCTAAGTCGAGATTCCAAAACCGCATATGATTCCTTGTTGCGTTGGAATTCGTTTAAAAGTAAAGGCTTACACAAGTTTATAATAGTACTCTCCTTTATGTTACCAGGATTGTTCTTTGGACTTTTGGTTGCTTACTTTATCAATTCAAAAACAGTTTTTCTGTCTTATCTGACTTATGTTTTTATTGCTAATTTGACGGTTTTGGGCAGTATTTCCAAGCGAATCCAGTCCGAAATTGCCCAAGCGGAGAATATTGACAAAATCATAAAACAATACAGCCTATTAGTTCAGAAAATTGAAACCGAAACTTTTCAATCCCAAAAACTCAAGGATTTACAACAGCGATTAGTTTTTAATAACGCCAAGGCGAGCCAACATTTGGAAACGTTGTCGGAGTTGTTTTCGAGCATGGACACCATTGCGAATCTTGTTGTGACCACCTTGTTTAATGGTACTTTTTTATACCACATCCACGTTTTGAAAGCACTCTTGAAATGGAAAGAAAATTATTCGACGGAGCTGGAGGGCTGGATGAACTTGATTGGTGAATTTGAAATGTTGAACAGTTTGGCCAATCTAGCGCACAACAATCCCGGTTTTGTTTTTCCTGAAATCAATTCCGAACATAAAATTGGGTTTTCAGATTTGGGTCATCCGTTGTTGAATCCAGCAACCAGGGTAGGGAACGACACACATTTTTATCCCCAATCGTTCGTGATTTTGACGGGTTCGAACATGTCTGGGAAAAGTACTTTTTTGAGAAGTTTGGGCATCAACATGGTTTTGGGAGGAATTGGTTCTGTTGTTTGTGCTTCACAAGCCACGATCCATCCTTTGCCTGTGCTGGTTTCGATGCGATTGTCCGATTCTTTGTCAGACAGCGAATCCTACTTTTTTGCTGAAATTAAACGATTAAAACAGATTATGAATGTGTTAGACGATAAACCTGGTTTTGTATTATTGGATGAAATCTTGAGGGGTACCAATTCGGATGATAAACGCTTCGGAACGATAGAAGTGGTGAAAAAGATACTAGCTAAAAAAGCTATTGGCGCCATCGCCACCCACGATATAGAAGTTTGTTTAACGACTGAACTGTATCCTGAAATCCTGACTAATCAGTGCTTTGAAGTTGAAATCCGGGATGACGAATTGTATTTTGACTACAAACTTCGAAACGGCATTTGCCAAAACAAAAGTGCCACATTTTTAATGAAAAAAATGGGTGTGATTTAATACCATTACTATTTATTAATAGTCCATTATTTTTCGGTATAGGTTAATATTTTCGTATTTGCTGATTCAATAAGCAAGCAAAATTGCAAAGAATACTTAAAAAAAATCCGCATTTTTTTCAAATAACGAATTTCTGTTTAAATACTTGTTTCTACTGGGTTTTGGCTCTGTCTTTATCATCATAAAGTTTATTTTTCACACTTCCTATTGAATAATTTTTCAGCTCATAAAAGGATAAATATGACCTTCGAGTTTATCTTCATTTTTGTCTAAATTGGATAATTTCTATCCTTTTGAATAGTTAAAATAATTTTTTCAAATATCGTCTATATATCGTATTCCATTTTGTAAATTTACATCATACATACAAAACCCACTAGAATCAAAAATTAAATAAATTTACAGTATAAATATACTTTGAAAATGAAAATAGAACAAATTTACACAGGTTGTTTAGCACAAGGCGCCTATTATATCGAGAGCAATGGAGAAGTTGCCATCATCGATCCATTGCGAGAAGTGCAACCGTATATCGATAAAGCCGATAAGGATCAGGCTAAAATCAAATATATTTTTGAAACCCATTTTCATGCAGATTTTGTAAGTGGTCACGTTACTTTGGCCGAGAAAACAGGGGCTCCAATTATATATGGACCTTTGGCAGAGCCAAAATTTAAGTCACACATTGCCACTGATGGCGAAGTTTTTCAATTGGGAGAAATTACGATAACCGTTCTGCACACACCGGGTCACACCTTGGAAAGTTCCTGTTATCTTTTGAAAGATAAAGACGGAAAGGATTATGCCCTTTTTAGCGGTGACACCTTATTTTTAGGTGATGTTGGGCGTCCAGATTTGGCCCAAAAAGCGGCTGACATGACTAAAGAACAATTAGCCGGAATTTTATTCGATAGTTTGCGAAACAAGGTAATGACTTTGGCCGATGACGTTATTGTTTATCCGGCTCATGGCGCAGGAAGTGCTTGCGGTAAAAATTTGAGCAAGGAGACTATTGGTTCTATAGGGGAACAAAAGCTGGTTAACTATGCGCTTCGTGCCAATATGACCAGAGAAGAATTTATCAAGGAAGTTACAGATGGTTTATTGCCTCCACCGCTTTATTTTCCTTTGAACGTGAAACTTAATAAAGAGGGTAATTATGAAAATGTAGAAGATATCGTTAAAGATGCCGTAGCTTATGATGCTAAAACTTTTGAATTGGTAGCCAATGAAATCGACACCGTAATTTTGGATGTACGCCATCAGGATGATTATGCAAAAGGGCATATTCCAAAATCTATTTTCATAGGTATCGATGGCGATTTTGCTCCATGGGTGGGTTCTTTAATTCCAGATATCAAGCAACCTTTACTTTTGATAACACCATTGGGCAGGGAAGAGGAAAGTATAATTCGTTTGGCAAGAGTGGGTTATGATAATACTTTGGGTTATTTGAAAGGTGGTTTTGACACTTGGAAAAATGAAGGATTAGAATATGATACTGTCAGTTCGGTTTCGGCTCCAATGCTGGAAGAAATATTGGAAGAGGCAGAAGAGGAGAAAGAAGAGGTGTTGATTTTTGATGTTAGAAAAGAAGGAGAATACGCTGCAGAACATATAATTGATGTTCCTTCAACACCATTGGCCACTATTAACGACCATTTAACCGAATTCCCCAAAGAAGAAGAATTTTATTTGCATTGTGCCGGCGGATATCGTTCCATGATTGCCGCTTCCATATTAAAAGCAAGAGGTTATCACAATGTAATTAACGTGGCAGGCGGATTTGCAGCTATAAAAAAAACTGGGATTAAAACGACCAATTATGTTTGTCCGACAACATTGAAATAATACTAGAGAATTTTAGATTAATTTAATTTCCATAAAAATGGTATAAAATGAAACATCCAAGACAATAGTTCTTGTCACACAAGGAGATGATTATGGGAGTTCCACCTGCCTGTCGGCAGACAGGTATGACCGATAAAAAACAATAAATATAAAGAGATGAAACAATTATTTTTTACAAATTGGCATCTAATGCGTTGGCTGAGATTGGCTTTTGCACTTTTTTTGTTTGTTCAAGCTTATACAGCCCATCAATGGTTTTTCATCGCTTTTGGTTTGTTCTTTCTAGTTCAAGCGATTTTCAATTTAGGATGTGGACCAAATGGATGCGCAATTTCTAACACTAAAAACTTTAAAAATGAGCAATAGTTTCGATACTATAATTAAGTCAGAAAAACCAGTATTGATTGATTTTTCTGCTGATTGGTGTGGTCCTTGTAAGATGTTGGCTCCAATTTTGAAACAGGTAAAAGATAGCTTGGGAGAACGAATCACCATACTAAAAATTGATGTAGACAAAAATCAGGCATTAGCTTCAAAATATCAAGTTCGAGGAGTTCCTACCATGGTTTTGTATCAAAATGGGAAACAGTTATGGAGACAATCCGGAGTTTTAACCAAAGACGAAATAATTAAAATCATTGTAGAAAAAAGCAACTAATGACCAAGAAAGCAATTTTAATTACCGGAATAGGAATAGCCATTGGGGCAATCGCGGGTTATCTGTACTATTTTTATATAGGTTGTGTTTCTGGAACTTGTGCCATTACTTCAAAACCACTAAATAGTACCTTGTACGGTGCATTAATGGGGGGATTAATATTCAATATGTTTGTTAAATCACCTAAAAAATTATAATATTTCAACCTTAAAATTAAAAACATCATGAAAAAAAACGTGGGTTCAACAGACAAAATTATCCGTATTCTTATCGCTATCCTAATTGGCGTTTTGTATTACAATGAAACAATTAAAGGTACAACTGCTATAATTTTGTTGATTTTTGCGATCATCTTTTTCATTACGAGTTTCATCAGTTTTTGTCCCTTGTATGTTCCTTTTGGAATTTCCACATCCAAAAAGAAAGAATAAATGATTGAAAAATCCCTAAATAAAGACCTTATTTTAAGAGAACGATTAGCTTTGCAGAGAACAATTTTGGCCAATCAATCCACTTTTTTGGCATTTCTTCGTACGTCGATGTATTTTTTTATTGCCGGCTTGACTCTAAAAAGTTTCTTCAAAATAAACAATAGTCATATTATTGAAATTTCTTTTTTTATAAGTTCGTTCTTGATATTTTTTATCGGTGTGTTCAATTATTTCAAGCATAAAAAAATGATTCTCGAAAATGAGAAACACATCGGCGATTATAAAATGGAATATTATGAATGATGCACCACTTTTAAATCAAGAATTTTGGGACAATCTTTATATTTCCCAAGATACAGGCTGGGATTTAGGCGAAGTTTCTCCACCCATAAAATCATACATTGATGCATTAGACAATAAGGATATTAGCATTTTAATTCCTGGCTGTGGCAATACTTACGAAGCAGCATATCTCTTGCAACGCGGTTTTACCAATGTTTCCGTGATTGATATTGCACCAACATTAGTTGAAAGACTTCAGGAAAAATTCAAAAAAAATCTCAATATCACAATTGTTTTAGGGGACTTTTTTGAACATCAAGGAAAATATGATTTGATTATTGAACAGACTTTTTTCTGTGCTTTGCCAACATCAATGCGCCAAAAATATGTTTTGAAAATGCACCAACTTTTATCTGATAATGGGAAATTAGCGGGATTGCTATTCAACAAAACCTTTGAATCTGGCCCTCCTTTTGGCGGAAGCCAAAGCGAATATGAGCAGCTTTTTAAGGATTATTTCGATTTTTTAAAAATGGAAGTATGTCAAAATTCAATTCTTCCACGTGCTAATAATGAATTGTTTATCGAATTTCTAAAGAAACAATAAATCATCCCTCTTTATTAAATGGGCTATTCAGAGTTGCTGAAAGCTATTTGTATTTTGATGAGTAGAATTTCGCGCAACTTTACCTCGGGCTTAGAGAGAAAAGTTTGAAGACCTACGGTTTTCATAAAACTAAAATTTTCCTTTCTTCCAATATAAACGTTTGCAGCAGAGTAATTCAGTTATCCAACCATTTTTTAAAATCATTAACGCGATCCCTGCTTACAATTCTGGAATCATTATCCAAAAAATTTGTTGCAATAGAAAGCCGACTATTAAAATAAGTATTGACTTTGTCTATCGAATGAATATGGAGAATTATTTTTCTGTTGATGCGGAAGAAATTTTTGGGTTGTAACATCGTTTCCAGTTGGTCCAAGGTATAATCAATCAGATGGTGATTTCCTTTATTGGTCACTAAAAAAGACAGGCTTTCCTTGGTTTCAAAATGATGAATTTCTTCGATTTTTATCGTATCAATAGTTTGACCTGATTTGACTAAAAAACGCGTTTTATATTCTTTATTCAATTGCTGATAAGCCGTCGCGATACTTGAAATAAGGTCTTTGTTTCCAAATTGTTGTTGCTTTTTGAACTTTTCCATAGCAAATTGTAAATCTTGTAAAGCAATGGGTTTCAATAAATAATCGATGCTGTTTTGCTTGAAAGCTTGAATGGCATAATTATCGAAGGCAGTGGTGAAAACAACAGGGATTTCGAGTTCTATTTGATTGAAAATCTCAAAACTATTGCCGTCTGCTAGATGAATGTCCATAAAGATTAAATCGGCAGTTAAACCTTCCCTGAAAGCGGTTACAGAAGCAGTAATAGTATCAAAATATTCAATCACAGTTATAGAGGGGGCTATTTTCTTCAAAAGAACAGTTAAATGTTCTGCTGACAATTTTTCGTCTTCTATGATTACAACTTTCATTTTCTTTGAATTAAGGGCAAAATTACTTTAAAAATTTGGCCGTTGTTAGAAATGATTACTTTTTCATCGGTGAAGAAAGAATACCGTTTTTCTATGTTTTTTAAACCAATTTTAGTGCTGTCAGCCATATTGCTTCTGAGCTTTATTGGATTTTCGATGACTAAAGAATTATTCTCCGTGTAAATTAAAACATGTAGCGGATTGGCTTGCGACGTTTCGTTGTGATGAATGGTATTTTCTACCAACATTTGCAGGCACATAGGCAATAAATAGTCTAATTTTTTACTTTCTTCAATTTTTATTTCAAATGAAATACTGTCTTCAAAACGAATTTTTTGCAAATAAATATAATGATTTATAAAATCCAATTCTTCTCGTAAAGGAACCAATTCCGCATTTTTAGTATCCAAAACATAGCGATAGACTTTGGCTAATTCATTGATAAAATTAGCGGCTTTGTCCTGATTTTTATAAACCAACGAAGTCAAAACACTCAAATTATTGAACAGAAAATGAGGGTTCAATTGGTTTTTTAAGTTTTGCAATTGCGCATTGGCACTTTCGGCTTTGTATTTTTCGATTTCGATTAAACTGTTTTTTAAGGCATTAAAAAATTCTATCCCAATTTTAACGGCCAAAACTGCAAGAGTAAAAAGAATTGCAGGAGGGAAAATTTCTATCATTTTGCGATTGATAATCCGACCATCTCCAAACCGTAATTGATGCAGCAAATACATCAGAGAAAATAAGGTAATTGAGGTAAAAACAAACGAAAGTAAACTCTGAATAACCAACCTTTTTCTTGCGTTTTCAATCCAAGGATATCTCGTATTGAGCAAGTTGTCGATAGCTTCGTTTCCTTGCCAAATTAGTAGTACAATTGCTGTTATAAATATCAAATCCAAATCGAAGAAATCCTTCAATCTAAAAAAAGCGATTTTAAAAAAGAATGCTATTGCAATTGCAATCACTAATTTTTGTGTTATTTTAAATTTTAAATTCTTCATTTTTTTTCTTGAAACTGCAATTTATAAATAAAATTAGGAAAGAAACCCAATTGATAGATAAGTTGTTTATTCGAAACCTCTACCATAGTTGTTTTATGGGTCTTTTATTGCTTAAGGGGATTTAATTCGCGTGGAGGACGAGTCGATTTTTCGAGTTCGATGTATTTGTCAAATACATTTTCAGGGATGACTTTTTTTACTTTATTGTCCCTGATTTTAGCAAGTGCATCTATTTTCGATTTTTCGGGCATACGAGGTGGATTTGATTTAAAATCAATTAATTTATCCATTTCTGTGAAAAATTCTTTGAAGGCAATACTCACTTTTGCCGTTTGGTTTTTGTCGAGTTTGAGTGGCTGACAAATTTTTTCATTGACCATTTTCAACAGTTCTTCACTGGTGGGTGGTTTACGTCCTTTGCCATCGGGTTGAGATTGAGCAAAGCACACGCCTGTAAATAAACTAATACACAATATGGTTAATGCAATTTTTGATTTCATAATTTTAAACTTTAAATTGTTAGTGATTGTATTTTGAGATTTATTTACTATTTCTTACCAATCGAACATAATTCAATACTCTTTCTTCTCCTTGACCTGTTCCTACTATCTTCTTGTCGAAACGTACAGCACCAGCTCCGTGAAGGTTTTCTCCGTTTCCATCTTCTGCCTGTCCAACAGCTACATACCAGGCAGAAGGATAAGAACCATTTGCTAATGACATAGCCGAAGTACTGGTCCAATAATAAGGATAGTCAGCCTTTCCACCATCATTTTTAATGGCGGTACAACTGAATAGTGCATTTATTGCCGGGCCGACATTAGAAGCTTTTGTTGCATAAGGCGAACGTGTATAATCCACCAAACTTTGAAGTTCCTTTGCATTAGGGACACGCCAATCGTTGTGCCCCAAATAATTTGCGCTATTCTGTGTTTGAGCATAGGCGAGTGCATGTTCCCAATCCATTCCTGAACCGTTGTCGTTTTTTTGCCACATCAGGCCAGTAGCTAAATCGGAAATAGTACCATCATTGTTGTTTTGGAATAAATTGACGCCATACGAAAGATTGCCGCGTACACAACGAACAAAGTGTTTTGGACCTACGCTGATACTATACGATTTAATATGTCCGGTGCCAAAATTCACACCGAAGGCAAGTTCTGCTCCGGGCGTTTCCCCAGTTACATTGCCCATTAGTCCGGTATATTTGTCGCTACTCCAGAATATTGCGTGACTAAGGTCTTGTTCATCTGTATATTTAATGTCAAAAAATCCTGTATTAATATAAGGCCATCCGACACTTGCATCCCATAATGAGTATAGCTCCTTGATGGTCGGAACTCTCCAGTCGCTGTAACCACCGTAGTTTTGTTTGTTCAGATTGTTAACCACAGTTTGAGTTTCTGCCCAATAATACGCACCACCAAAAGTCGGTTTTTCATAGGTTTTCTGCCAAGTTAAGCCGGTAACTTCGTCTTTTACCGTAAGTCCATCGCTGCTTTTGGTGTAAACAGGAGTTGTATGTGTAAACTGAGCATCCTGCCAGAAAAATGCTGCTCCCAAAACAGGGGTGATACTGTTGCCGGTGGCATCCCAAATTCCGGTTTGACTTGTGCCAACAATTGGATAGCAACCAGCATAAGCAGTTGCACGTGGTACTACTTGTAAATCACCAGTAATTGTAGTTTCTGAAGGTTGGTCTGGTTTACTGCAACCAATAAGATTGGCAGCAATTGCAATACTAATTATTGCACTAAATTTTAAATTATTCATTTCAATTATATTTTAATTTTTGTCAAAAATAGTATCTCTTTGATGTTGTTAAAAGTTAAAATTGTTGAGTTGTTGAAAAATCATATTGAATCGTTAACTATTTATTTTCAATGTATTATTTGTTTCTTAAAACTGCAATTTATAAATAAAATTAGGAAAGAAACCCAATTGATAAGTCGTATTCAAACTCGCTTTTTGGGTATCATAACTTTGTGAAAACATATTTTTGTGATTGGTTACATTTTGTAAATCCAACGAAAAGGATTGGGATAGTTTTTTGGTTTTGCTATTAATAGTGTAGCTTCCTTTTAGATCCAATCGGAAATAATTGTCGTAATTGGCTGAATAGGCATCTGTTGACAACACTTCTTGACCCGCATCTTGCGATGCCGAAATATCAATTGGAGTGTAAGCTCTTCCGCCGGCATTGGTAAACTTAAGGTCGGTAGAAATTTTATTTTGACCACCCACTTTCCATTCTTTTCCT
>Ga0214162_1000112_pt1 | contig 19053 bp, 18 predicted proteins | sample LakMenepilimnion_3_FD_153000 | JGI IMG/M metagenome (GOLD analysis project Ga0214162, IMG submission 153000) | Freshwater microbial communities from Lake Mendota, WI - Practice 20APR2010 epilimnion v5 | ecosystem: Environmental > Aquatic > Freshwater > Lake > Epilimnion/Euphotic zone | place...
CGTACTAGTAGGCCGTGCACGTCGTATCCAGCGCTTCTTGTCACAGAACACATTCGTTGCGAAGGTGTTTACAGGAATCGACGGATCATTCGTTCCACTTTCAGAGACAATCGAAGCATTCGAAGCACTTGCAGATGGAAAGTACGATCACATTCCAGAGCAGGCATTCTTCATGTGTGGTGGTCTTGCAGATGTTGAGCGCAACGCAGCTGAACTAGCAGCAAGTTTGGCTAAGTAAAAACATGACACTTAAAGTCGAACTAGTATCTCCAACAGAGCGCGTATGGTCGGGCGAAGCAAAATCTGTTTCTGCTCGCACTGTCGAAGGTGACATTGGTGTTCTCACCGATCACACACCACTCTTTGGGGTACTAGTCGACGGTCAAGTAAGCATTCTTGGGATCGACGGAACCACGACAGAGTTCAAGGTATCTGGTGGATTCTTATCTGTTTCAAACAACCGAGTCTCAATTCTTACTGAATCGGTAAATTAAGAGTTACTCCCTAGTGACTTGAGCTCCAAGGCTTTGTAACTGCTCAGCAAAATTTGGATACCCGCGATCCACGTGGAAAGCCTGATCAACGGTTGTTTCACCTTCGGCAACAAGTGCGGCCAAGATTAATCCTGCACCTGCGCGGATATCGTGGGCTTCAACGGGTGCGCCAGATAGCTCTTCTACGCCTGTAATCGAAGCATGATGGCCATCCACGCTTACTTGAGCACCTAATCGACTCAATTCATTAACAAACATGAAGCGGGATTCAAAGACATTTTCAGTTACCAATGAATGTCCATCTGCCACAGAGTTCAGGGCAATAACCATAGGAAGTAAGTCGGTTGGGAAACCCGGATAGGGAAGTGTTGCAACATCAATTGCTTGTGGGCGTACATCCATCTTTACACGGATCCCATCTGGAGTTGAAGTAATAATGGCACCAGCTGATGCTAATTTTTCTAAAGGAAGTTCAAGATGTTCAGGACGGGCGCCATGGATTGTGATGTCTCCACGGGTCATCGCAGCAGCAAAGGCCCAAGTTCCAGTGATGATGCGATCAGTAATTGTGGTGTGATCTGTTGGATGCAGGAGTTCAACGCCTGTGATTGTGATGAGTGGAGATCCAAGCCCTTCTATCTTTGCACCCATGGAAATGAGGAACTCACCAAGGTCCACGATGTCTGGTTCGCGAGCAGCGTTATCAATAGTTGTTACTCCTTTTGCCAAGACTGCAGCGGTCATGATGTTTTCAGTTGCGCCAACACTTGGAAAATCTAATTCAACAGGTGCTCCATTTAAACCGTGAGGGGCTTCTGCAATTACATAACCATGTTCAATGTGGGCTTTTGCACCTAACGCTTCAAGTCCTTTGATGTGAAAATCTAAACCTCTAGAGCCAATTGCATCTCCGCCAGGTAGTGCAACATCTGCCTGACCAACACGGGCCACTAAGGGACCAAGTACGTTGATGGATGCACGCATCTTTCGCACCAAGTCGTAATCTGCACGGTGGGCAGGTTCTTGGGGGACTGTAATTGTGACTGTGTCTGCCCCACGCACCACTGTGCAACCAAGACGGGTCAAAAGATCGGCCATGATGTCAACGTCAGCGATGTCAGGCACGTTGCGAATGGTTGTTGTGCCAGTAGCCAACAAAGAGGCTGCCATAAGCTTTAAAACCGAGTTCTTGGCACCTGTTACGGAGACTTCTCCGCGCAGGGAGGTTCCGCCAACTATGCGGAAGCGATCGTGGGATGCCATAGCGGCAGTCTACTTATAGGCTAGGCACATGGTTAATTTAACGCGCATTTACACAAAGACTGGCGATGACGGAACAACTTCTTTGGGGGATATGAGTCGCACATCCAAAAATGACCCTCGCCTTGAAGCCTATGCCACAGTTGATGAAGCTAATTCGGCGATCGGTGTTGTGCTCTCAACCGATGAATTAACTGATGAGGTTCGTGCTTTGTTAGTGCGTATCCAAAATGATTTATTTGATGTCGGTGCGGATCTTTGCACCCCAGTTGTTGACTCTCCAGCTTTCGAACCACTACGTGTTTTGGAATCTCAAGTTATTTATCTAGAAGAACAGATCGATCACTTCAACTCTGATCTTGAATCCTTGCGCTCTTTTGTTTTGCCTTCAGGAACTCCAGCGGCTGCGCACCTACATGTTGCACGAACTGTTGTTCGTCGAGCAGAGCGTCGTACGTGGGCAGCAATCCATGCTTTCGGTGGTGGCGTAAATCCATTAACCGCAAAGTATTTAAACCGCTGTTCAGATCTTCTCTTTGTTCTTGCGCGTTATGCAAATAAAGAAATCGGAGATCAACTCTGGGTTCCAGGAGCTAATCGCTAAGGAGCAAGGGTGTAAGTAGTTCCAGGAACTTTTTCATTTGGAACATCTTTTCTGCATGAAGCCTTGATGTTTGTTACAAAATGTCGCAATTCAATGGGCTCACCACTCACAAGCAGAATGGTTGAGTATTTCTTTGCCCCCGTTTCTCCAATAGTTGTTCGAACGGTTCCATAGACTTTCAAAGTTTTGTCCTCTTGTGAGATTGGACCTTTGATATTTGCAGTCACTACCCACCAGGTGCAACCAGTTAAAGATGTAACCTGAACTGCCCCACACGAATACTTTTCACAGACTGGAACACCATCAATACTCCGAGCCAGGGCTCTAGTTAATGCCTTGTCATTTGAAGCCAGTCCTACTAGCTCTTTTGCAGTCGGAATCTTTACAAAAGTATTTCCATCTTTGCTCTTTGTAAATCCTTTAGGTGGCCACGTTGGAGATGGCGAAGGAGTCAAAGTTGGCTTTGCTTTAGCCAAAGATGTCACAGGAGCAGCGGTAGCTATTGGCATACACATCAGCAGCGCCAAAAGTAGCGCGATTACTCTCTTAATCACGATCCCACTTAAATTTACGAACACTAAAGTAGATTCCGATTGCTAACCACACCAAAAGAATTAGAGCGGTCTTACCTGTCTCCCAACTCTTAGCCACTTCTTGACTAGCAAAAGAGTCTGGGAGAAATACTGATCGCATTCCTTGGGTCAACCACTTCAAGGGGAAAATAGCGGCAAATTGTTGCATCCAGGTGGGTAGTTGCGTGAAGACAAAGAAAACACCGCTGAAGAATTGCAAGATGATAACTATTGGAGAGACGACCGCTGATGCCCCTCTTCCACTTTTAGGAACAATCGAAAATGCGATACCAAGCGCTGTTGAGCAGGCACTACCCAAAAGAACCAACCAAGTGAAGGTGATCCATTTATTGATATCAGTTGGAAGTTCCACGCCAAAAAACAAGATTCCAAAGCCAAGCAACAAAAGAATTTGAATGACCATGCTGACGAAAATAAGAATTGCTTTACCGATGAAATAACTAGAAGCAGGCATCGGCGTTCCGCGTAAGCGCTTGAGTGCGCCGAAGTCACGCTCTAATGGAATTGTGATTGCTAGTGCCTGAAAGCCTGTGTTTACTAAACCTGAGGCAATCATTCCAGCAAGGAAGTATTGCGAGAAGGTCACACCAGGTGCAATTGTGTCTTTAAAAACCGACCCAAAAATGGCTAGCAAGATAACTGGAAAAAGTAAGGTAAAGACAACAGATTCCCGCTGACGTGCGAATTGACGAATTTCTAAGCCTCCACGGCGAATGCCTAAGGAAAGCGCGCTTGGAATCTTATTCATGCGTGCCTCCAATCATTTCAAGGTAAATATCTTCAAGAGAGGGTCTGGAAACAAGTAACTCAGGGACTTCGCCGGCAAAGTGAGATGAGAGTTTGGCGACTAACTCCGTTGGATTATCTGATTGTTCAGATTTAGTTACTTCACCATCTCGCCAGGAAACTGTGGCCTTTGCTGTTGCGCGTCCACCGAGTTCGCTCGGCGTTGAAATTTCCATGATTACGCCCTTGTTAATCACCGCTACTCGATCAGCTAAAGCTTCAGCCTCATCTAAGTAGTGGGTAGTGAGCACAATTGTGGTTCCGTGGCCTCGTAGATTTTGAATGAGCGTCCAGAATGAGCGGCGGGCCTCAGGATCAAAACCGGTAGTTGGCTCATCTAAGAACAATAACTCTGGATTTCCAATGATTCCGAGTGCAACATCTAATCGACGGCGCTGGCCTCCTGAGAGGTTTCTAATCAAGGCCTTTTGTTTTTCAACTAAACCAACGGCGTGGATGACTTCATCTACTTTACGAGGATTAGCGTAGTAACCGCTGAAGTGATCTATTGTTTCTAAAACCGTAAGGTCGCCTGCATCAGTTGAGTTTTGTAAGACGATACCTATGCGATTTCGCCATAATCGGGATTCTTGACCTTTTGATTGTGGGTCAAATCCCAGCACTGAAACAGTTCCGGCATCCCGAGTCCTAAAACCTTCAAGAATTTCTACGATTGTTGATTTACCTGCACCGTTTGGACCTAGCAGGGAAAAAATCTCACCTTGTTGGATTGTGAGATCAACCCCGCGCACGGCATGAACATCGCCATAGCTTTTCTTCAGCTCTTTTACTTCGATGAGGCTCATATGGTTACTTTACTATGAGAAAATACTCCTGTGAGCCCGCGGAGAAACTACCCCAAGAAGCGGGTTAAGCCTGAAGAACCTCGGGAAATCAATATTGCATCCACTGGTGAGAGCAGAGAAGAACATAGTGATGGCACGTATATTGTGCGCCGATTAACTGGTTCTGGTTCTACAAAGCCTTATCGCTGCCCAGGATGCGATCAGTTAATCCCACTGGCAACTCCACATGTTGTTGCTTGGCTTGAATACGATGAAGATGGTCGACGACATTGGCATACCGCATGTTGGGCAAAGAAAGATAAGCGTCGTCCAAACACAGAGCGCACTCGTAACGCACCTCGCTTTTAGTTCAGATTTTAACCTAGTCGACCCTTCAAAAACTTTGTAGCTTTAACAACAAGTTTGTCGTCAAATGCGCGACGTTTGAAACTCAAAAACTTCAGTGGAATATTAAATCTAGTACGAACAATTGTGCGTGGATAGGTGTATTCAAGTAATCCTTCGGGTCCATGCACACGCCCATAACCACTATCTTTCACGCCACCAAAAGGAACAGATGAGACTGCTGCAAAAGAAAATGTTGAATTGATTGCCACCATTCCACAGTGCAACTGGGAAGCGATCTTCTTACCCTGACGCTTGGACCAGATGTTGGCACCTAAGCCGTATCGTGATGCGTTAGAGAGTTCTATTGCCTCTTTCATACTTGCTACGCGATTGATGATGATGAGCGGACCAAAGGTTTCCTCACGAACAGCTGCAGAAGATTCAGGCACATCAACCAAAATAACAGGCTGAACAAATGGTGCTTGCACTGACTTTAAAGAACCGTAGGCAAAGCACCCTCCATCTTTAATGGCAGCCTTAATGTGAGAAGAGATTACCGATATCTGTGAAGGCATCGTTGCAGGGCCGTAGTTTCCAGTACCAGGTGCACCTGCTTGAATGCTCTCGGCAAGTGCAACCGCCTTAGCAATAAAGGCTTCAGCTACTGTTTCATCAACATAAACACGTTCAGCACCAATGCAGGACTGCCCAGCATTAGCCATGGCTGACCAAATAGTTGCATCCACTGCGCGATCTAGGTTTGCATCAGCAGCAACAATTACTGGATCTTTACCACCACACTCCAGAACAACAGGAGTCATATGTGCAGCACATGCTGCTGCCACCAATTTGGCTGTCCGTGTTGAGCCAGTGAAAGACAACTTATCAATCGCACTTGTGCACAAAGCGTTGCCCGTTTCACCTAGACCTGTGATTGTTGTAAAGATGTCTGCAAAAGGCGCAACGGAATTGAAACTTTCTTCCAGCCACACACCAACTCCTGGTGTGTACTCACTTGGCTTGAACACAACGGTATTACCTGCTGCTAAGGCGTATGCAATAGACCCGACAGGAGTAAAGATTGGGTAGTTCCAAGGACCAATTACACCGACCACTCCAACAGGTGATCTTTCAACTGTTGCAGACATATTTGCCATTAAAGCACCTGGTGCACGATATGAGGTGCGCATAATGTCCTCTGCATGTCTTGCAGCCCAGCCGATGTGACTTACCGCCAATGAAGCTTCAAGTTTTGCATCGCTAACTGGCTTGCCGGTCTCAAGAGAAACAAGTGCCGCAATTTGGTCAACATGATCGATTATGTATTTGCTCCAAGACAAAAGGACTTTCTTGCGACCTGAAAAACCTAAATTCACCCATGCAGTACTGGCATGCCGCGCGTGAGCAACTACTTCTGAAACTTGCTTCACTGTTTGAATGGGATAAGCGCCTATAACCTCACCGTTAACGGGGTTAAAAGAATTAAATGCTTTAGCAGCTCTTGAAGTAGTGGCCATGTGAATAAGCCTAGTCGGGTATAGATAGGATTTGAAGTATGAGCGAGGTAGTTAGATCTAGTAGCGTCTTTGAAGCCACTCGCACTCCGTTCCACGTAAAAACAGTTGATGGTGTTGATTTAATTGGGGAAGTTGCAGCACCGATCGGCAGTTCCAAAGGGGCAATCCTGTGCTTGCATCCACTGCCAACCGCTGGCGGAATGATGGATAGCCATGTTTACAAAAAAGCTGCCAACCGATTACCGGCGATGGCAGGGATAACTGTTGTTCGATTCAATACCCGGGGCACAACCAGTGAGGCGGGAAGTAGTACTGGAACATTTGATAATGGTAAGGCTGAACATTTTGATGTTGAAGCCATGCTTTCCTACTGTTTTGATGTCCTTCAACTAGAAAATCTCTGGGTAACTGGTTGGTCTTTTGGAACAGACTTAGCCCTGCAACATGCAAAAGACCCACGGCATAAAGGATTAATCCTTCTTAGCCCGCCATTGCGGACAACAACACAAGAGCAACTTGAGTATTGGAATCATGACCCACGTCCGATTACAGCATTAATTCCAGAACATGATGATTACCTAAAGCCAGATGCGGCCTACCAACGATTTGGCGTTGTTCCGACAATCAAAATCATTGCAGTAGATGGTGCTAAGCATTTATGGATTGGCGAACCATCTGTCCATAGAGTTTTATCTGAAATAAGAAGCACCGTGACAGGTGATCAGGAACCACTTCCAGTCGAGTTTTAACTGTTATTTGCCCTGGGAATAACCACTTCATCAAGAATCAAAATGATAGATGCCGCTACAGGCACCGCTAACAAGCCTCCAACTAGCCCCAGTAAAGAAGAACCAATCAGGGCTGCGATGATTGTGACTGCACCAGGTACTGAAAGGGTTCGCTTCATGATTCTTGGTGTCACGACGTAGTTTTCTATTTGCACATACACAACGTATGCGGTGAAGGCGATAACCCCAATCCAGACAGATTGGGTAAGTGCAATCAAAGTGACAATGCCACACCCCAAAAAGTGGCCAATGAGTGGGATTAAGGCGGCTACCAAGACAATCATTCCAATTGCTACTGGGGAAGGCATGCCTAGTACGAAAGCTAAAATGACAACAAAGACAGCAGCCATTGCTGCAATCAAAATCTGACTTCCTACGAAAGAGCCAACACGTGCAATTATCGCGTGGGTTAAAACGCCAACACGTTCACGGCGGCTTGCAGGAACGAGTGAAAGTCCTAGATCAACAGCTTGTGGCAAAGAAGTAATGAAGTACAAAGTTAGTACCAAGATGGTTACAGCAGTAAAGAATCCTGAGAGTACAGACTTTCCGACACCAATCACACCACCAAATGTCGAAATCAAAAGTGTTCCATCGGAGGTAATTGATTTTAGTTTTGTCTGCAAAGTATCGATTAGACCAAATTGATTATTTAGCTTGTTGATCGTCTCATTTTGCATCAAATCCTGTAGCAAAGCCGGCGCAGTATTAATCAAAGTGGTTCCCTGACTGATAACAGGAGGGATCACGACAAAGGCAAAGAAAATTACAAAGAGAATTACTGATGAGAAAATAGCCGCAACGGCTGAATTTCTAGATAAGCCCCGCTTTCTCAATGCCTCAACGGCTGGGTTTAATCCAGTTGCGAGAAACAAGGCAATCAAAATCAACACAAATATTTGGCTGGTGCTTGCAAGTGCCCGCATCAAAACTATTGCGGTTAGTGCCCCAAGAGTTGCGATAAACCCGAAGTAAAAAGGATTGGCTCTATTGATTGGCTTTCCCAAAATTCCATAATCAACAGGTGTTTTTGGGGTACGGGTAGTTGCTTTCTTGATTCTTTGGGTAATTGCCATGAATCTATTCTAAAGTGCCTACATCACTCATATTGAGACGTGGTGTTCATGTTCTGGTAACAATTATGAGAGAGAATATCTCCCATGGCGTTACGGATTACAGGCTTAGGCGAGGAGATCGCCTCGGTCACTGGCCTACCTTGGCACTTGCCTTTGGAGGAGTGGCCAGAAGACCCAATCCTTGCTGAAAAGCGAGGTATTTCTAGGCACGTGGTGCGCCTAGTCAGAGCCAGTAACAATCCCGACGCCGAGGTCTATGCGGTTAAGGAAACGGTGTCAGAGTTCGCCAATCGTGAATACGTGATTTTGCGCCAGTTGTCACAGATGAACGCCCCGTGTGTTGAGCAAGTAGCTGTGGTTGAAGGACGAACCGATGCAAATGGCGAAGAGCTTCCTTGCGCGATTGTCACTAGATTCTTACCGTACTCACTTCCGTATCGAGTTGTTCTCTCTGGTGCTGTGACTGCTAATGAGATAACCATGATGGCAAGCGGACTTGCATTGCTTTTAGTTCGATTACATCTTCTGGGCTTTTGGTGGGGCGACTGCTCTTTGTCAAACACATTATTTCGACGGGATGCAGAAGGATTTGCTGCCTATTTGGTAGATGCCGAAACGGGAGAATTTCAAAAAAGTTTGAGTGATGGGCAACGCGAACATGATCTGGAGATAGTTCATTTCAATGTTGCCGCTGAACTTGAAGATCTTTCACTTTCTGGAGTTTTGTATCCTGGCATGGATCCAGTTCGCGCAGCAGAAGCAGTGATTCGCCGCTATCGCAGAATCTGGGCCGCTCTCAAAGAACCACAATTATTAGATCCAAAAGATCGCCATGCGGTAGAGCGTGCAATGCGTCAGCTACATGATCTTGGATTTGCTGTTGAAGAAGTTGCTGTAACAATCGATGGTGACACACAAATGCTTTCCTTCCAACCCAAATTAGTTGCAGCTGGATATCACACCCAACGTTTGCGCGATTTAATGGGATTAGAAACCGAAGAGCTGCAAGCAAAGAGATTGCTTGCATCCTTTGATCGATATAGGGCTAGAGAAAACAAACCTGATATTTCAATAAATGCCATGGCCAAGCAATGGTTGGTGGAAGTTTTTGAAACAGTTATTTCTAGAGTGCCAGCAGATATGCGAGGTCGCGTAGAGCGGGCTCAGATGTTCCATGAAATCCTTGAAAATCGCTGGTATTTAAGTGAAAAAGCAGGGTATGACGTGGGGTTAGAAGAAGCAGCAGATAACTACTGCGCGGAGATTTTGCCGTTGCGACGCGACTCAGGCGTGGACATAGTTCTTTCATAGATAGGATGGCACCATGAGTTTGCCACCTAATTTTGGGCAAGCCTTTGATTTAAGTTCACTTACTAAACCAAAGGTAGATCCATCCACACCAATGCCCGGCATACAGGTCACTGTTGAAAATCTAAGTACCGAGATTTTGCCATTGTCACTAGTTCGGCCAGTCATTATTTTAATGTGGAGCCCTCGTAGTCCTGAATCTATCGAGATGGTTAAAACTCTTGGAAAATTGGAAAACGATTACAAGGTGGCATTTTCATTTGCACGCGTTGATGTGGATGCCAACCCAGAAGTTGCTCAGGCCTTTCAAACTAAGTCCGTTCCATTTGCAGTTGCGATAATTGCAGAACAAATGGTTCCACTTTTTGAACAGTCTTATCCTGAAGCGCAGGTCAAAATGGTCATAGATAAGGTTTTGACTCTGTCATCTGAGCAGGGAATCGGACAAGCACCTGTGGAACAGATTGAGCCAGAAGAGATGGAAGCAATGGAGGCACTTGAATCAGGTGACTACATCGCAGCTGAAGCAGCATATAAAAAATGGTTGGCAAGAAAACCTGCTGAAAATTTAGCAAAGCTTGGTCTTGCACAAACTCAACTATTGATACGAACAGAGGGCCTAGATCTAAACGCTGTAGTTGCTGAATCTGCAGCTGAGCCATCTAATATCGATTTGCAAATGAAGGCGGCGGATGTAGAAATAGTAAATGGGGGAGTTGAAGCAGCTTTTGCGCGCCTTCTATCTGCCGTTAGAGCAAGCACGGGCGATGATCGCGCTAAGGTTAAAAACCATCTACTTAATTTGTTTTCTTTGGTTGATCCATCAGATCCACGCCTAACCGCAGCCCGTAAAGAGTTAGCCAGCGCGCTCTTCTGATGCTGACCCAGGAAAAAGAACTCAATGGCCTCAAGGTGATTTTCTTTCTCTTTGGCCTCTCGATCATGAGTTGGGTTCCCAGATTTCCCGAGGTAAAAGCGCACCTAGGCCTTTCTAATGGCGAATTCGGTTCACTCATCAGTTTAGGAGCCATCGGCAACGCTTTCGCACTTTTAACAGTTGGGCATCTTGTCCACAAATATGGCGCACGACTAATAATGCAGATTGCAACAGTTGTTTTTTCGCTGAGCATCATCGTATTGAGCCACACAACATCTTCACTTATCTTTTTGGTTTCCATGATGATTCAAGGCGCAGGAATCTCTGCATTTCATATTTCAATCAACTCGCAAGGTTTTAACTTTCAGGATAGAAATAAGAAACAGGTTATTACCTTACTCAGTGGATACTGGAGCTCAGGGGCACTGATTACCTCTGTCATCGCAGGCATTCTGGTTGATTTAGTTTCGATTGAAGCACACATCGCGGTACTTTCAATTTTGTGCCTTGCAATTATGTTGCGCACGATTAGTAGTATGTCTCCAAACCTGCTCAAGCCAAATGAAAATCCAGATTCAGCTTTAAAGTTGAGCGAAACATTCAAGGGTTTTAACTTTGACGTCCTAGTTTCTGGCGGCCTGCTGTGTGCGATCATGTTGGAGTTTGCGGTGGGAGATTGGTCAGCAATTTTCCTGAAAGAAGACATGGGAATTCTTAGCGGAATCCACACACTGCCATTTATTCTCTTTACGCTAACGATGATTATTGGACGTTTAAACTTCCACCGCTTGTTACCTCGCTATTCGATGCAATATCTGACTCGGGCTGCCTCATTGACTTCAGGTGTTTCATTTATTGCAGGCATTGTGGCGGTAAGTGCCCTAGGCACAAAAAACCACACCCTTACCATCATAATTCTTTCGATTTCCTTCTCGGTGGCAGGCATTGGTTCATCCTTCCTCGGACCCAGCATGATGAATGCAGCTAACTCCAGATCACGGTTTCCGGCCAGCGTAGTAATAGGACAAATCGGGGTAATTAACATTTGTTTAGTATTTGTCATGCGTTGGGTTATTGCGTGGACGGCAGAGGCAACAACTTTATCTATTGCCTTGTGTATTCCTGGAGTTATGTTGCTTCTTGTTCCTTATTTTTCAAAGATTTTTAAGAGCGCTTAAACCAGACAGTTGCAAGTGGCGGAATTCGCACTGTTGCAATTTGTGATTCGCTGACCACAACTTGATCATTTCGAACGCCACTTCCTCCATATGCTGAATCATCTGTATTGAGCATTTCTGTCCAAGTGCCTGCTGTTGGAAATGGAAGCTGATAACTCTCATGTGGCACAGGTGAAAAATTAGTAACACTCACAAGTGGTGAACCATGATCATCCCAGCGAGTAAAGGCGACTACATTTGCAGCCCCATCATTGTTAACTAACCAACTAAACCCCACAGGATTAGTATCTTTTTCCCAGAGTGCAGCGGTTTGTTTGTAGAGTGAATTCAGATCAGCAACAACTCTTTGAACTCCTTGATGCTCTGCATACTCTGTTAAGTGCCACTGTAGTCCTGCACTTTCGCTCCACTCATCATTTTGGGCAAACTCACTTCCCATGAACAGCAACTTCTTACCAGGATGGGCCCACATGAATCCATATAGAGCACGTAATGTGGCAACTTTTTGCCAACGATCACCTGGAAACTTATTGACTAGCTGACCTTTGCCATGAACAACTTCGTCATGACTTAACGGCAACATGAAATTTTCACTCCACGCATAGAGGATTGAAAAAGTTAATTCATTGTGGTGGAAGACTCGGTGAATCGGTTCGTGTTGCAAATATTGCAAAGTGTCATGCATCCAGCCCATGTTCCACTTAAAGCCGAATCCAAGCCCGCCATTTGATGTATCTCCTGTAACCCCTGACCAAGCAGTTGATTCTTCAGCGATCATCATGATTCCTGGGTGCGTTTTATAGGCGGTAGAGGTGGCTTCCTGCAATAGCTTTACCGCTTCCAGATTCTCACGGCCCCCATTGACATTTGGAAGCCATTGACCTTCTTCGCGTGAATAATCCAGATATAGCATGGATGCAACAGCATCTACACGCAATCCATCGATGTGATATTCGGTCAGCCAATACAAAGCACTTGCCACTAAAAAGTTGCGAACTTCATTGCGACCAAAGTTAAAAATCAGTGTGCCCCAGTCTGGGTGTTCGCCTAAGCGCGGATCTGCGTGCTCATACAAAGCAGTGCCATCAAATTTTGCCAGCGCCCATTCATCTTTGGGAAAGTGTGCAGGAACCCAATCCAGGATGACGCCAATTCCAGCATTGTGTAGAGCATCAACTAGAAACTTAAATTCATCGGGAGAGCCAAACCGAGAAGTTGGGGCAAAGAAGGATGTGACTTGATATCCCCATGATGGCCCATAGGGATGTTCAGTAACAGGCAAGAACTCAACGTGCGTGAAGCCTTGTTCTTTGATGTAGTCAACTAATTCGACCGCTAATTCTCGATAACTTAACCCGAGTTTCCACGAACCAAGATGAACTTCATATACAGACACAGCAGATCGCCAAGACTGAAATTCTGAACGCTTTTGAATCCATGCTTGGTCATTCCAAGAATATGTTGACTCTTCAACCACAGATGCAGTAAGTGGTGGAATTTCAGTTGCGCGAGCCATTGGATCGGCGTGATCGACCCATCGACCATCAATTCCACAAATAGCAAACTTGTACTTTGTACCAGCTGCTATATCAGCAACAAAAATCTCCCAGATTCCTGAGGTTCCATTGCGATACATCTGATGTGTATTGCGATCCCAGTAGTTATGGTCACCAATTAATGAAACAGCCTGGGCATTTGGTGCCCACACAGAAAAAGCAGTGCCTAGCAATGCTCCTGTCTCATCACGCTTTACTTGCGCTCCAAGGGCTTTCCAGAGCTGTTCATGGCGGCCTTCTCCGATTAGGTATAGATCTAACTCACCAAGTGAGGAGTGAGGATTTAAAAATGACGCCGGAGCTATCTCACTGTTCTTATCTTTTCCAAGAAACCTTGAGAATATTCCCATTTCTAGATCTTCACTTGCACGATATGTGCCACTTTGCCCACTGGGCGTGTGGGGTTTAATGAAACATATGTGTGTGGGTTCCAGTTCATGGAAGAACCATCTAAAAGGTCTTTCACTTCAAAGTCTTGTGCCGGAAGACCTAAAGCATCCATGTTCCAATGCACAGTAGTTCCTTGGGCAAAGTTTGGATCTAAATTAACAACTATGAGAATTAAGTCTTTACCTTCACGTTTTGAATAAGCGATAACTGCATCTGAATCGGTTGTATGGAAGATGAGATTGCGTAATCGCTGCATAGCAGGGTGGGCTTTTCGGATTGCATTGAGTTGAGCGATGTAAGGAGCAAGTGAAAGACCTTTTTTGATAGCTCCTTCCCAGTCACGCACCTTAATCTCGTACTTTTCAGAATCTAAATACTCTTCGCCGCCTTCTTTGAAGGCACGGTGTTCATATAGTTCATATCCGGCATACATGCCCCAGGAAGGAGTCAAAGTCGAAGCAAGCACTGCGCGCAAAGCAAACATTGCAGGGTTTCCACTCTGCAGATGGAATGGATTGATATCTGGGGTGTTCACCCAAAAGTTTGGTCTAAAGAACGCGCTAGTGGTTTGTGATACCTCCTTGGCATATTCAGTGAGCTCCCACTTACTGGTGCGCCACGTGAAGTATGTGTAGGACTGATGAAAACCGGCTTTTCCAAGTGCATGCATCATGGCCGGGCGGGTAAATGCCTCAGCTAGGAAAACTACTTCAGGAGATTTGGCATTAACTATTGCAAGCAAGTCTTGCCAGAAGTGGACTGGCTTGGTGTGTGGGTTATCCACGCGGAAGATCTTGACTCCCTTTGAAACCCAGAAACGAATGATTCGAAGTACTTCATCACGAATGCCTTCGTAGTCATCATCAAAGTTAATGGGGTAAATATCCTGATACTTCTTGGGCGGATTTTCTGCATAGGCAATGGTTCCATCAGCTCGCTTGTTAAACCATTCTGGGTTGCTTTTCACCCAAGGATGGTCAGGAGATGTTTGCAAGGCAAGATCCATTGCAATTTCAAGTCCCTGCTTACCAGCAGCCTTCACAAATTCTTCAAAATCCTTCATGGTTCCAAGTGCTGGATTAATCGCATCGTGGCCACCATCGGCATTACCTATTGCCCATGGCACTCCGCAGTCATCCGCTTTAGCTTCAAGAGTGTTGTTCTTTCCTTTGCGATGTGAAATTCCAATTGGATGTACTGGCGGTAGATATAAAACATCAAAACCCATAGCGGCAACACCAGGTAAGCGCTTAGTTGCTGTGGCAAAAGTTCCAGAAGTTACTGAGCCATCAGCATTTCTTATTGCACCTTCACTACGTGGAAAGAATTCATACCAAGAGCCAACTAATGCTCTATCCCTATCTGCGCGCACAGGGTATTTATCTGATTCACCCGTAACAGTGCGATATTGGGAAGTGCTTGAAGCCTTAACCACGAAGTAGAAATCGCCTTCGGCCGGTACTGTGAAGCTGCCTTCGTAGCGATCAGTGCCAGGAGATTTTTCAATTAGCGGCTGGCAATCAACCATTTTATTCTTAGCATTAAACAAGCACACCTCAGCGCTTAATGTTTCATGGCCTTCAATTGTGATGGTTGCGCTAACAGAAATGCTCTCTCCTGCAATGGCTTTAACAGGAACAAATTCTCCCCCGAAGTAAACAACGGGGGAGATATCTGAGATTGGAATTCTAGAGATCAACCTGAGCCTTCTGTATTGCCAGCATCTGCAGCTGAGACATCGTGAATACGATACTTATCCATCGCCTTTGTGACAATGCTTTGCTTGATATCACCTTGATTACATAGTTGCTGCAACACGGCAATTGCGATGGATTCAGCGTCAACATTGAAGTGACGACGAAGTGCTCCGCGAGTATCGGATAAACCAAAGCCATCTGTTCCTAGTGAGTAAAAAGGTTGCTCAACCCATGGAGAAATCTGATCCTGGACTGCGCGCATGTAATCACTTACGGCAATTACTGGACCACGTGCACCCTTGAGTTTCTTGGTGATGTATGCGGTGCGCTTGTCTTTTGGATTAAGAAGGTTATGACGATCTGTTTCTAGACCATCACGACGAAGCTCATTCCATGAAGTTACTGACCAGACTGAAGCCTTAACGCCCCAATCATCAGCTAGAAGTTGTTGCGCCTTGAGAGCCCAGTTAACTCCAACACCAGATGCCAAAATCTGGGCATTTTTCTTTCTCTTGTTGGTAGCTGGTGAATAGAGGTAGATGCCCTTGAGCAAGCCTTCAACATCTAGGTTTTCTGGCTCTGCAGGATGCACGTATGGCTCGTTGTAAACAGTGAGGTAGTAATAAACGTTTTCACTGTTTTCCCCATACATACGGCGCAAACCATCTTTAACGATATGTCCCAGTTCAAAGGCAAATGCTGGGTCATAAGCAACTACTGCCGGATTTGTTGCGGCAAGCAGAAGTGAGTGACCATCTTCGTGTTGCAAACCTTCACCGTTAAGCGTTGTGCGTCCAGCTGTTGCACCAACTACAAATCCTCGTACCAACTGATCTGCAGCAGCCCAGAAAGCATCGCCTGTGCGTTGGAAACCAAACATAGAATAGAAAATGTAAATAGGAATCATTGGTTCATCATGTGTTGAATATGAAGAACCAACAGCAGTAAATGAAGCAACAGATCCTGCTTCGTTAATGCCTTCATGCAAAATAACACCCGAAGTTGATTCCTTATATGAAAGCATCAATTCACGGTCAACTGCTGTGTACTTCTGACCATGCGGTGAGTAAATCTTCATGGATGGGAATAATGAATCCATACCAAAGGTGCGAGCTTCGTCAGGAATAATCGGAACAATACGAGCACCAAGTCCTGGATCTTTCACGAGATCTTTCAACATTCGAACAAATGCCATCGTTGTAGCGATCTCTTGCTGACCTGAACCACGCTTAACCGACTCATAGACTGAATCATCAGGCATTGTCAGTGGTCGTGATTGAGTGCGTCGACGTGGAATTGATCCACCTAACTCGGCGCGACGCTCAGCAACGTACTTAGCTTCTGGAGAATCTGGTGCTGGCAAGTAGTAAGGAGGTAAGTACTTATCCAACTTAGAATCTGGAATATCAAGATGCAAGGTGTCACGGAATTTTTGAATATCTTCCAGTGTCATCTTCTTCATCTGGTGAGTTGAGTTGCGACCTTCAAAGTGTGAGCCAAGTGTCCAGCCCTTGACAGTCTTAGCCAAGATGACTGTTGGGCGACCATTCTTGGCAGTTGCAGCTGTGTATGCAGCAAAAAGCTTCTGATAATCATGTCCGCCGCGCTTGAGGTTCCAAATTTGATCATCAGACCAGTTAGCAACTAATGCTGCAGTGCGAGGGTCACGACCAAAGAAGTTGTCGCGCACATACTTTCCAGACTCAGCCTTAAAGGTTTGATAGTCACCATCTAGGGTTTCATTCATCAATTTAACAAGTGCACCTTCACGATCTTGGGCCAACAAAGGATCCCAACCGCGTCCCCACACAACCTTGATGACGTTCCAGCCAGCTCCACCAAAGATTGATTCAAGTTCCTGAATAATCTTGCCGTTACCGCGCACTGGTCCATCTAGGCGTTGCAAATTACAGTTAATGACAAAAGTTAAGTTATCTAGTTTTTCTCGAGTAGCAAGACCAATTGCACCTAATGCATCAACCTCATCTACTTCACCATCACCTAGAAAGGCCCACACATTTTGATCACTGGTGTCTTTGAAGCCACGATTATGTAGGTAACGGTTATAGCGTGCTTGATAAATTGCATTCAGTGGTCCAATGCCCATTGACACTGTTGGGAACTGCCAAAAATCTGGCATCAAACGTGGGTGAGGGTAAGAAGAAAGTCCACCACCTGGGTGTGAAAGTTCTTGGCGGAATCCATCTAGTTGATTTTCAGAAAGGCGACCTTCTAGAAAAGCACGTGCATACATTCCTGGACTTGCATGTCCTTGGAAGAAAATTTGGTCTCCGCCACCTGCGTGGTCTTGTCCGCGGAAGAAGTGATTAAAGCCAACTTCATATAGCGCAGCAGAAGATGCATAGGTTGAGATGTGTCCACCAACTCCAACACCTGGACGCTGTGCGCGGTGCACCAACATTGCCGCATTCCAACGGTTAATCCGTCGGATCTTGCGCTCTAAATCTTCATCTCCTGGAAATGGAGCTTCATGTTCAGGAGCAATAGTGTTGATGTAATCAGTTGCACGTAAGGCGGAAATTCCAACGTTTTTCTCTCTTGCATGATGCAAAAGGTTAAGCATTAAGTAGCGAGCGCGCACCGGGCCGGCAGCGTTCAGGGCGGCATCTAAGGAGGCTCGCCATTCAGCTGACTCAGCAGGGTCGGTATCGACTAGTTGTTCAATATTGAGATCGGGCGCATCGAAGTTTTCGCTCATGTGCCTATTCTTGTCTGTACTGCCCCGTAAGTCGAAATTGAGGGGGTGTGAAATTGGCCTAATTACCCCTTGCGCTCAGGGCCAGCATTGTGTGGACTTAGCCTGTGCCTACACGGATGGGATTTGCCAAGGATGACCTGGTTCTAGAGGTTGGCCTTGATACAGATTGTGATTCCACAATACGAGATCAAATCATGGCTATTACCGGCACCACCTTTCTTGAGGATGCAGCATCTGAAGTCGTTGACGCAGTCTTATTGTGGTGGCGAGATGGTGATGGTGACTTGGTCGATGAGTTAATGGATGCACTGACCTACTTATCTGAAACTGGTCCCATTTGGGTGTTAACCCCAAAGGCCGGCCGCGATTTGCATGTCGAACCTAGTGATATTCAAGATGCTGCACCTATTGCAGGACTCAGTCAGACCTCAACAATTGCGCTCGCAGGGGATTGGTCTGCAACTCGATTAGTGGCACGTAAAGCGGGCAAGAGGTAAGTTTGCGCAATGACAACAATTGGACAAGCAGCACCTGATTTTACAATTCCAAATCAGCACGGAGAGGCAGTATCCCTTTCATCATTTAAGGGAAGTAAGAATGTCCTGCTGATGTTTTATCCATTTTCATTTACAGGAACCTGTACAGGCGAGCTATGTGCACTCCGCGATGATCTTTCATCATTTCAAAATGATGATGTGCAAGTTTTAGCCATCTCATGCGATTCTCTTTTCACGCAAAGAGTTTTTGCTGAAAATGAGGGTTACCAATTTCCAGTACTTTCAGATTTCTGGCCACATGGCGCGGTTGCAAAGACATACGGAGTCTTTGAAGAATCAAAAGGTTGCGCTCTTCGCGGCAGTTTCTTGATCGATAAAGAAGGAATTCTTCGTTGGGAAGTAAAGAATGGTTGGGCTGCTCGTGAAAATGCAGATTACAAGGCGGCAATTGCTGCTTTGTAAGCGTGATTTAGGAAATTGCGGGCTCGTAAGTTAAGATTTGGGTCTGCAATACCGGGTGGTTAGCTCAGTGGTAGAGCGTCTCGTTTACACCGAGAATGTCGGGGGTTCGAAACCCTCA
>Ga0214162_1000114_pt1 | contig 18820 bp, 17 predicted proteins | sample LakMenepilimnion_3_FD_153000 | JGI IMG/M metagenome (GOLD analysis project Ga0214162, IMG submission 153000) | Freshwater microbial communities from Lake Mendota, WI - Practice 20APR2010 epilimnion v5 | ecosystem: Environmental > Aquatic > Freshwater > Lake > Epilimnion/Euphotic zone | place...
TAGGAAAATGATTTGTATGATAAGAGCCGTATGAAGCGAGAGTTTCACGTACGGTTCTGTGAGAGGCTTTGGCTGTAAGGCTTTTGCCTACTCGACCTTTGAGGATGTGTTTTTCAGTCTCTGACTGATCATTAAAAAAGAAAATAGAGGAAATTCGTATCCTTCAATTTTCGACACAAGACAAAATCCAATTTAACTTAGAAAATAATTCTACATTTCTAAAATTGTCCAATTCCTTATTTAATCTATCTTTGCACCTTTTAAAAAAATTAGAGATTTGACAACTTTTTAAAAGTTGTCAAATCTTATCATAACCTCAAATAATGATTACAATCAACGATATCTCCGTTCAATTTGGCGGAACCACTTTATTCAGCGATGTTTCTTTCGCCATCAACGAAAATGACAAAATTGCCCTTATGGGTAAAAACGGGGCTGGTAAATCAACACTTTTAAAAATTATTGCAGGTCAAAGCAAACCTTCAACAGGAAATATTTCTGCGCCAAAAGAAGCGGTTATTGCTTATTTGCCGCAGCATTTATTGACCACGGATGGCGCAACTGTTATGGAGGAAACATCCAAGGCTTTTGGGGAAATCTTTAGCATGAAAGCTGAAATCGACGAAATCAACGAACAACTGACCATTCGCACCGATTATGAAAGTGATGCCTACATGAAATTAATCGAAAGAGTTTCAGACTTGAGTGAGAAATTTTACGCCATCGAAGAAGTGAATTACGAAGCTGAGGTGGAGAAAATTTTGACTGGTTTGGGTTTTGAACGCGAGGATTTCACACGACAAACTTCGGAGTTTTCGGGTGGTTGGAGAATGCGAATCGAATTAGCCAAAATCCTTTTGCAAAAACCAGACTTGATTTTACTGGATGAGCCAACGAATCACATGGATATTGAGAGTATTCAATGGTTGGAGGATTTCTTGATCAATTCTGCTAAAGCGGTTGTGGTAATTTCACACGATAGAGCTTTTGTCGATAATATCACCAATCGTACCATCGAAGTGACTATGGGGCGCATTTATGACTACAAAGCCAAATATTCTCATTATTTGGAACTCAGGAAAGACCGACGTATGCACCAACAAAAAGCCTACGACGAACAACAACGAATGATTGCCGACAATAGAACTTTTATTGACCGTTTCAAAGGAACGTTTTCGAAGACCGATGCCGTTCAATCTCGTGTGAAGATGCTGGAAAAATTGGTTATTGTTCAAGTGGATGAAGTCGATACTTCAGCTTTGAAACTGAAATTTCCACCTGCCGCACGTTCCGGACAATATCCTGTGATTGTAAAAGATTTATCAAAATCATACGGCAACCACGTGGTTTTCAAGGATGCGAATATCGTGATCGAAAGAGGGCAAAAGGTAGCTTTCGTGGGCAAAAACGGGGAAGGAAAATCGACGATGATCAAAGCCATTATGAAGGAAATTGGCATCGATGGTGGAAGTCTAGAAATTGGTCATAATTCACAAATAGGCTATTTTGCCCAAAACCAAGCGGCTTTATTGGATGAAAATGCTACGATTTTTGAAACCATCGATGATATTGCCGTTGGTGACGTTCGAACAAAAATCAAGGATATTTTGGGAGCCTTTATGTTTCACGGAGACGATGTAACCAAAAAAGTGAAAGTGCTTTCCGGTGGCGAGAAAACGCGTTTGGCGATGATTAAATTATTGTTGGAACCCGTTAATCTGTTGATTCTTGATGAACCTTCCAATCATTTGGACATGAAAACCAAGGACATTATCAAAGACGCCTTGCGTGATTTTGACGGAACTTTGATTCTAGTTTCGCACGACAGGGATTTCCTGGATGGATTAGCCACAAAAGTTTTTGAATTTGGAAACAAAAGAGTCAAAGAACATTTTGAGGATATTGCCGGTTTCTTGGCACATAAAAAAATGGAAAGCTTGAGAGAGATAGAAAAGTAATGTTTCGATTTTTATAAAATAAAAGGGCTGTTTCATTAGGAAACAGCCCTTTTTTTATAATCGTATACCCGGAGGAAGTAATTCTTTATAGATTGGGTTCTTTTTGAAAAAGAGCACAATTTTAGGAAGAATGGGAACGACTTTTAGTTTTCTTTCGATGGCAATTGCCATAATTTCTTTTAGTAAATTTGAAATAAATTCTTCGTCCTCAAACAAATCCGGAACATTGAGTTTTGTCAAAAATATTTTTTTCTCCTGAAAAGAATACTCGACCGTGACCAATCCTTTATCGGTTATGGTTTCAAATTGTCTGGCAAAAGTATTGTCCTTGATTTCAATAGTGACTGGGGTATCCATAATAATTTGTTTATTTCATTGGCACTTCGACCAAAAGTATTTTTGCTTTTAAATTGATTTTGATTTCAAATTGGTCAATGTCAATGATTCCCATTGCGTCTCTTGGTTTCAAAATTTGGTTGTCGACTTCAATTTCGCCTTCAATCAAGAAGAGATAAACGCCGTTTTCGGGGATGTTTATTGTATAAGTGATGGAAGTGTTTTTTTCGAAAATCCCCAGATTAAAAAAAGTCTGCTGATGAACCCATAATGCATTTCCATCATTTTTATCTTTTGGAGAAACAATGTTCACAAAGGTATTGATTTGGTTTTCAATATCAAATGATTTCTGGTCGTATCTGGGTGTAACGTCTTCTTTGTCAGGGAAAACCCATAGTTGCAATGTTTTTGCCTGTTCATTTTGGCTCGCATTCATCTCCGAATGTTGTACCCCTGTTCCGGCGCTCATCACTTGGATTTCGCCAAAACGGATAACGCCCTCGTTGCCCATGCTGTCTCGATGTTTCAAACCTCCCTCCAACGGAATCGTGATGATCTCCATATTGTCGTGTGGATGCGTTCCGAAACCTGTTCCACCATCAATGGTATCGTCGTTCAAAACGCGTAACATCCCAAATTGAACCCGCTCCGGATTGTAGTAATTTCCAAACGAAAAAGAGAAGTTGGCCTTGAGCCAGCCATAATCCGCTTTGCCTCTTGAATTTGCTTCGAAAAGTTTTGTTGTCATCATTTATTTGATAATATAAAGTAGGAATAGGATTTAGTTCCAATAAAAAAAATTAATTTTATGCAAATTTGGCGATTAATATCGGAATATGGTTAAAAAAAGTTTAAAACGCAATTATGAATAAAATTCCAGTTTACATGATGCCTGGCTTAGCGGCAAGTGCTGCTATTTTTGAAAGAATTGTCCTTCCAGCTGACATTTTTGAAACAGTGCTTCTAGAATGGGAAATTCCTTTGTATAAGGAAACTTTGCCTGAATATGCTAAACGAATTGCACAAAAAATACAGCATCCCAATCCGGTTTTGATTGGTGTTTCTTTTGGCGGAATTTTGGTTCAGGAAATGACACGATTTATTGAAGCCAGAAAAGTAATCATTATTTCGAGCGTGAAAACTAATGTAGAGTTTCCCAGAAGAATGAAGGTGGCAAAAAGCACCAAAGCCTATAAGCTGATTCCAACTAATTTAGTCGTGAATGTTGAAAGTCTGTCCAGATTTTCTTTTGGATACAAAATAGACCAGCGACTCAAATTATATGAAAAATTTCTTCGTGTCAGGGATAAGCGCTATTTGGATTGGGCTGTGGAACAAGTGATTTTGTGGGAAAGAACCATTGCGGATGAAAAGGTGGTTCACATTCACGGCGATGACGACGATGTTTTTCCGATAAAACACATCCAGAATTGCATCGTGGTAAAAGGGGGGACCCATGCCATGATTTTGGTAAAATACAAGTGGTTGAATGAAAATTTGCCCAGGATTATTTTGGAATAAAAAAAGTTAGCCACGAATTTCGCTAATTTTCACAAATTGAATTAGTGGAAATTATCGAAATTAGTGGCTTTTTTATTTTAATTCCCTTTCCTTAGGCGAGGGTTGGGCTGAGGATTATATTTTCTTCATTTGATCTTTCATCATTTTGATTTGGTCGGTCAGCATATTCTGTTTGTCCAATTTTTTTGCTTCATTCAATAATGTTGTGGCTTCCAGTTTTCGTCTTCGGGTCATAGCGATTCCGGCAAGGTTTAATTTGGCAACAGCCAAATCCATATCCATTGACAATCCAAATTCAATCGCTTTCTTGAAGTATTTTTCGGATTGATTGATGTTAGTTTGCGAAAGCATGATGCCGTGCAAATAATTGAAATAGCCTTGTTGTTTTCTTACCAAAGCCGTTTCTGGATTTTTGATGTAGGCCAACCATTTTTTGGCTCCTTCAAAATCTTGTTTTCTTAATTTTAGGAAAGCCAGTAAAATAAATTCGTTTTTATAGTACAGAAAAACAGGAATGGCAGTCAATACTATAAGGAAGATTCCGTTGCCGATATTCCCTTCAATGAATTGCCAAATGCCAGCAACCACTATAAGTCCGGCAATAATAAGTTTAATAATTCTATGAAACATGTTGTGTATATTTAAGATAGCAAAGATAGTAAAAGGAATTAAAAAAAAAATTATAAAACCACTTGCCAGAAATAAAAGTCTTTGTATATTTGCACTCGGTTTTAGAATAAGGATTATTCAAACCACAAAGACAACGTAAATACATATTTTAAAGATACCAAGCAATGAGCAAAAGAACGTTTCAACCATCGAAAAGAAAAAGAAGAAATAAGCACGGATTTATGGACAGAATGGCTTCTGCAAATGGAAGAAAAGTGTTAGCTCGTCGTAGAGCCAAAGGAAGACACAAGTTGACTGTTTCTAGCGAACCAAGACATAAAAAATAATGTTTCTATAAACATCATAAAGGCGTTACTTTTTTTAGTATCGCCTTTTTTTATACCTTATCATTAAAAAAGTTTTTAGGCCTAAAGTTGTTTAACTAACTTGAAACCTGAAACTTGAAACCTGAAACTTGAAACCAAAAAAAACAAAAAATAATGCCAAAAGACAACTCCATAAAATCGATTTTAATAATAGGTTCAGGACCAATAGTTATAGGTCAAGCTTGCGAATTTGATTATGCTGGTTCCCAATCGGCACGATCCATTCGTGAAGAAGGAATCGAAGTGATTTTGATTAACTCGAATCCTGCAACCATCATGACCGATCCATCGATGGCCGATCATATTTATTTGAAACCATTGACCACAAAATCCATTATCGAAATCCTGAAAGCACATCCTCAAATTGATGCTGTTTTGCCAACTATGGGTGGGCAAACCGCTTTGAACTTGTGTCTGGAAGCGGATGAAAAAGGAATTTGGGCCGATTTTGGAGTGAAATTAATTGGTGTTGATGTCAATGCCATCAACATTACCGAAGACAGAGAACAATTTAAACAATTGCTTAAAAAAATCGGTGTGCCATCTGCGCCTGCAGAAATCTGTACTTCTTACCTTCGTGGTAAAGAAATTGCACAGGAATTTGGTTTTCCGTTGGTTATTCGTCCATCCTTTACTTTGGGTGGAACTGGAGCGGCTATTGTGTACAAAAAAGAAGATTTTGACGAACTTTTGACTCGTGGTCTGGAAGCTTCACCTATTCACGAAGTCTTGATTGACAAGGCTTTGATGGGTTGGAAAGAATATGAATTGGAATTGTTGAGAGATAAAAACGACAATGTTGTTATTATCTGTTCCATCGAAAATATGGATCCAATGGGAATTCACACCGGAGATTCTATCACAGTGGCACCGGCAATGACGTTGTCCGACACAACTTTCCAAAAAATGCGTGATTATGCCATCTTGATGATGCGTAGCATTGGGAATTTTGCTGGAGGTTGCAACGTGCAGTTTGCCGTTTCGCCCGACGAAAAAGAAGATATTGTCGCCATTGAAATCAATCCTCGTGTGTCTCGTTCTTCGGCTTTGGCTTCAAAAGCTACGGGTTATCCGATTGCGAAAATTGCTTCAAAACTGGCTTTGGGTTATAATTTAGATGAATTGCAAAACCAAATCACCAAATCGACTTCGGCGCTATTCGAACCTACTTTGGATTATGTGATTGTGAAAATACCACGTTGGAATTTTGACAAATTCGAAGGAGCCGACAGAACTTTGGGACTTCAAATGAAATCCGTTGGTGAAGTAATGGGTATTGGACGTTCTTTCCAAGAAGCCTTGCACAAAGCCACCCAATCATTGGAAATCAAAAGAAATGGACTGGGAGCAGACGGAAAAGGATACACAAACTACGAACAAATTATCGAGAAACTGACTTACGCGAGTTGGGATCGTGTTTTCGTAATTTATGATGCGATTGCTCTGGGAATTCCTTTGAGCCGCATTCATGAAATTACCAAAATTGATATGTGGTTCCTGAAACAATACGAGGAATTACATTCTTTGGAGAAAGAAATATCCAATTTCAAATTGGAAACTTTGCCAAGGGAATTGCTGTTGGAAGCCAAACAAAAAGGGTTCGCCGACAGACAAATTGCGCACATGTTAGGTTGCTTGGAAAGCCAAATTCACAATTTGCGCTCCGAAATGAACATCAATCGCGTGTTCAAATTAGTGGATACTTGTGCCGCTGAATTCAAGGCGAGAACACCTTATTATTATTCGACTTTTGAGGCCGAAATCGAAAAAGCAAACGGCGAACGCTACGTTCACAACGAAAGTATCGTAACCGATAAGAAGAAAATAATTGTTTTGGGATCAGGTCCAAACCGAATAGGACAAGGAATTGAATTTGATTATTCTTGTGTTCACGGGGTTTTGGCGGCCAAAGAATGTGGTTATGAAACCATCATGATTAACTGTAACCCTGAAACGGTTTCGACTGATTTTGACACTGCCGATAAATTGTATTTCGAGCCGGTATTTTGGGAACATATTTACGATATTATCCAGCACGAAAAACCGGAAGGTGTCATCGTGCAATTGGGTGGACAAACTGCTTTGAAAATTGCGGAAAAATTGGCCAAATACGGAATAAAAATCATTGGAACCAGTTTCGATGCCTTGGATTTAGCCGAAGACAGAGGAAGATTCTCGGAACTATTAACTGAATTGAAAATTCCTTTCCCACAATTTGGAATTGCTGAAACCGCTGACGAGGCTTCGGCATTAGCAGACAAATTAGATTTTCCTTTATTGATTCGTCCTTCTTATGTTTTGGGTGGTCAGGGAATGAAAATCGTCATCAACAAACAAGAATTGGAAGAACACGTCATCAATTTATTGAAAACGATTCCAGGGAACAAATTGCTTTTAGACCATTATTTAGATGGCGCAATTGAAGCTGAAGCTGATGCTATTTGCGATGGTGAAAACGTGTACATTATTGGAATAATGGAACATATCGAGCCTTGCGGTGTGCACTCGGGCGATAGTAACGCGACTTTGCCACCGTTTAACTTGGGTGAATTTGTGATGACCCAAATTAAAGATCATACCAAGAAAATTGCTCTGGCCTTGCAAACTGTTGGTCTAATCAACATCCAGTTTGCCATAAAAGACGATATAGTTTATATCATTGAAGCCAATCCAAGAGCTTCTCGTACTGTTCCGTTTATCGCGAAAGCGTATGGCGAACCCTATGTAAATTATGCCACGAAAGTAATGTTGGGAGAAAAGAAAGTTACTGATTTTATTTTCAATCCCCAATTGAAAGGATATGCGATTAAGCAACCGGTTTTTTCTTTCAGCAAGTTCCACAACGTGAACAAAGCGTTGGGGCCAGAAATGAAATCGACTGGAGAAAGCATTTTGTTTATTGACGATTTGAAAGACGACCAGTTTTATGAATTGTACAGTAGAAGAAAAATGTATTTGAGCAAATAAATTGAACTTTATATATCGAAAAGCCTCGTTATAGAATGCACTCAGATTTTTAGGCAAATTTATAATCGATTTTTAAAAAGATGAGCACGATATTGTATCGTGCTCATCTTTTTAAATTTAGTTTTATCATTTCATTGTTGTATCTTTAATTTTTCTTAGGTGGTTGGCGTCTTTGAATTGCATAGTAAAATACAGACAATTCCGTGTCAATATTTGAATTAATTGTAGTTAAGTTCTATATCATTTTTTTTATCTAATTTTTTCGTAGGTTTGAAAAAAAATATAATTTAACCTACTTCCAAATGGCAAAATTCATCTCTTTTAATTTTGGTTCAGCACTAAATAATTTCATAATAGTTTGTTTCTTGTTATCATACGCTTCCAAAGCACAAACTTTTACCGACAGTAATTTGCCTATTGTGATAATTACTACCGATCTAGACCAAAACAACCAGCCACTTGAAATTCTGGATGATCCTAAAATTTTGGCCTCATTGAAAATAATAAAACGTCCTGACGGAAGTAGAAATTATTTGTCTGATCAAAACACTACAGCCTACTTAAATTATAATGGAAGAATAGGTATCGAAATTAGAGGTTCTTCATCGCAAGCGTTGCCTAAAAAAGGATACGGATTAACAACTTTGAAAGCGGATAATGTAAGTAATAATAATGTTTCTATACTAGGAATGCCTAGTGAAAATGATTGGATTTTAAATGGCTTAGCGTTTGACCCCTCCTTGATTAGAGATTATTTATCGTATAATTTGTCAAGGCAAATTGGAGAGTATGCAACACGAACAGTCTATTGTGAATTAGTCATTAACGGAGAGTATAAAGGATTATACATCTTGCAGGAAAAGGTGAAATCTAGTACAAATCGCGTCAATGTTTTAAAAATTGCAGCTACTGACATTACGACGCCAAATGTTACGGGTGGCTACATTACCAAAGCTGACAAAACTACTGGCGGAGATCCAGTTGCCTGGACTATGAGTTCCTATGCCGGCTGGACTGATTTTATTCACGAATTACCAAAACCTGCTGCCGTTACAACCCAACAAAATACTTATATTTACAATCAATTTCTTAATTTAGAAACGACTTCACGTAACAATAATATTGATTTGATTACCGGTTACCCTTCTGTTATCGATATTCCTACATTTGTCGATTTTATGCTTATTAATGAGTTGGCTTCTAATGCAGATGGATATCAATATAGTACTTATTTTCATAAAGACAGAGCAGGAAAATTGCGCGCCGGACCCATTTGGGATTTTAATTTAACCTTTGGGAACGACCTGTTTTTATGGGGTTTTGACCGGAGTCATTATGATGTTTGGCAATTTGCTAATGGAGGAAATGACGGCGCCAAATTCTGGACGGATTTATTCAATAATCCAACTTATAAATGTTATTTGGCCAAAAGATGGAACGAACTCATCCAACCCGGTCAGCCTTTGAATTATGACAGTCTGGTGCAATATATTGATCAAACGGTAGCTTACATAAGTGAAGCCAAAGCCAGGGAAGAGCAAAAATGGACCTCAGATGTTTATCCTCCAGTTCATTTTTCGCCGACTGAAATCAGTGATTTGAAAGTATGGTTATCCAACAGGATTTCTTGGATAACCAATAATTTGGGTAGTTTTGCAAATTGTAAGACGGTTTCAATACCTTCTCTTGTAATCAACAAAATTAACTATAATCCACTTGGAGCAACATCCACGGAAAGTGATAATCTGGAGTTTGTTGAGATCAAAAATACAAGTATTTCTAATGTTAATTTGACCGGAATATATTTTAAGGAATTAGGATTGAGTTATCAGTTCCCGGCAAATTCATCTGTTTCTGGTGGAGGAAGTGTTTATCTGGCAAGTAATGCGACTGCTTTTCAAGCAAAATATGGAATTCCGGCTTTTGGACAATTTACAAGAAATTTATCCAACAGCTCTCAAAAAATAGTTTTGGCTGATGGATTTGGTAATACGATAGATTCTGTAGAATATTTTGATGCATCACCCTGGCCAATAGAAGCTGACGGAACAGGAAGTTATTTGCAATTAATCAATACGTCCTTGGATAATAATTTAGCCTCAAACTGGATTAGTTCTTCCAATAATGTATTGTCGACCAATTCAACTCTAGAATCTTCCATTTTATCTATTTATCCAAATCCTGTCACACATTTTTTAAGCATTCACACCACTGAACAAATGAGTGGAATTAAAATATTTGATATTTCAGGAAAATTAATTTTTGATCTAAAACAAAAATCAAACACCATAAACACAGATTGGAGTATATACCCCAAAGGAATCTATTTTGTTGTTATATATGATGAATCCAGTTTTGTAACAAAAAAAATAATTAAAGAATAATTGTAAAACCTACAAACCATTCCGCTTTTTTCTTTTGTAAACATATTAATTGGTTTTAAATAAATATTAATATACATTTGTTTAATAATTTGATTAAAATGATAAACAATTCAAACAATGTTAAAAGTGTGTTCAGCATAAAAGACCTTGAAAATCTTTCAGGCATAAAGGCACATACGATACGAATTTGGGAAAAAAGATACAATATTTTGGAGCCCATGCGATCCAATACAAACATAAGAAATTATGATTTATTGAGTCTACAAAAATTGCTCAACATAGTTTTACTTCATGATTATGGCTACAAGATTTCAAAAATAGCCTCTTACCCGGCAGATCAAATACCAATATTAGTTCGCGAAATTATCTCCGAAAAAAGTGCTAAAAACCATGCGATTAGCGATTTTAAAATGGCAATGATGGATTTTGACCAAGAGTTGTTTTTTACTACTTATGCTCAATTACTTTCGGAAAAATCCTTTAAAGAAATTTTTTACGACGTGTTTATTCCTCTGATGACAGAAATGGGTTTGTTGTGGCAGTCAGAAACCATATCTCCTGCCCACGAGCATTTTATCAGTTATTTGATTAAACAAAAGTTGTTGATTAATACCGAAAAACTCCAAGTATTAAAGCCCACCAAAACAGATAAGGTTTTTGTTCTTTCGCTTCCGATGAATGAAGTGCATGAATTGGGGCTCATGTATTTGAATTATGAAACCTTGTTGCATGGATATAAAACGATTTATCTGGGCGAAAGCATGCCTATTGAAGATCTAACGGATTTGAAAAAGCATTTTAAGTCGATTGTATTTGTTTCCTACTTGACGGTCCAACCCGATAAAGACTCCGTTAATGATTATATTAAAAGAATGATCGAAGCGCTAATGGACGAAAACACGGAGCTTTGGTACGTCGGCAGAATGACAGAATTTATCAAGAAAGATGGCCTTTCTGATAGTGTAAAAGTTTTCAATTCTATTACGGATTTAATTGAACACATTTGAAAATCCCTTTAATCTTTTTATATATTTGTCCAACAAATGAAAAATACAAAAACAATAACAATTATAGGTTCTGGATTTTCTGCTTTGGCAGCTTCCTGCTATTTGGCAAAAAGCGGTTTTCAGGTTACAATACTAGAAAAAAACAAAACGGTGGGAGGAAGAGCGCGACAGCTTGTCAAAGACGGTTTTACTTTCGACATAGGTCCAACATGGTATTGGATGCCGGATGTATTCGAGAAATTTTTTGCTGATTTTGGCAAAAAACCATCCGATTATTATGCATTGGAAAAATTAAATCCAGCTTATGAGGTGTATTTTGACACCCTAAGTTCGATTGAAATTCCAGATAATCTACCGGAAATTCTTTCGATTTTCGAAAAAGAAGAAAAAGGAAGTGCCGTGCATTTAGACCAATTTTTGAAGGAGGCCAAGTTTAATTACGATGTCGCCATTAAGGATTTGGTTTACAGACCCGGAATAACGATTACTGAACTGATAACCCCGGTTACTATCCAAAAGGTAAACCAGTTTTTTTCGAGTATTCGTACCAAGGTCAGAAAAAAAATAAAAAGCCATAAATTGAGACAAATAATGGAGTTTCCGGTTTTGTTTCTCGGTGCCAAACCTTCGGATACGCCTTCTTTTTATAGTTTTATGAATTATGCCGACTTTGGATTGGGAACTTGGCATCCAAAAGGAGGTATGTACCAAGTGATTAATGCGATGGTTGATTTGGCGGAATCATTGGGCGTGAAAATTGAAACTAGTCAAAACGTTGAGAAAATCAATGTCGAGAATGGCGTGGCAAAAAGCGTTGTTTCAAATGGAATCACCCTAGCATCCGATATTGTTTTAAGCGGTGCCGATTATCATCATACAGAAACCTTGTTGGATCAAAAATACAGGGGGTATTCAGAGAAATTTTGGGAAAGTAAAGTTTTTGCTCCGTCCTCATTGTTGTTTTATGTAGGTTTTGACAAAAAAATAGATAACGTTTCGCATCATACCTTGTTTTTTGATACCGATTTTGATGTGCATGCAAACGCTATTTATGACAATCCAAAATGGCCCGAAAAACCTCTTTTTTATGCCAGTTTTCCAAGTAAGACGGATTCAACCGTTGCTCCGGAAGGTACCGAAGCGGGCATATTTTTGATTCCAATAGCTCCGGGAATTGAAGATACACCAGAAATTAGGGAGAAGTATTTTCAAAATATTATTGGTAGATTTGAGACTTTGACGAATCAAGATGTTTCAGAAAATATTATCTTTAGCGAAAGTTTCTGCGTGAATGATTTTATAAGCGATTACAATTCATACAAAGGAAATGCTTACGGATTGGCCAATATTTTGACACAAACAGCATTTTTAAGGCCTAAAATTATAAGTAAAAAAGTAGAAAATTTATATTTTACCGGACAATTGACTGTGCCAGGACCGGGAGTTCCCCCTTCCTTGATTTCAGGTAAAATTGTATCAGATTTAATTAACAAGAAGTTTTTACAGCAATAAATATATGAAGCAATTATTTGATGAGGTGTCTTTTAAATGCAGCAAACTGGTAACTAAAAATTACAGTACTTCATTTTCATCGGCCGTTTACATGCTTTCTTCAAACATACGTGATGCGATATATAGTATCTATGGCTTTGTGCGTTTTGCTGATGAAATTGTGGATTCGTTTCATGATTTTGACAAGGAACGTTTGATCAACGATTTTGAAATAGAATATTACAAAGCCATTGAGATGGGAATTAGTTTAAATCCTATCTTGAATTCCTTTCAAAAAACCGTGAAACAATATAATATTTCGGACGACTTGATCCAGGCTTTTTTAAAGAGTATGAAATTGGACTTGGTGAAATCAGGGTATCATACCAAGGAAGAATATGACGAATACATTTATGGTTCAGCCGACGTGGTTGGGCTGATGTGTCTGAAAGTTTTTGTGGGTGGAAATATCCAGAAATACGAACAATTAAAAGACGAAGCGATGCGACTGGGTTCCGCTTTCCAAAAGGTTAATTTCTTACGCGATTTAAAAGATGACAATCTAATTTTGAACAGAAATTATTTTCCGGGTGTCAATCTGAATTCATTTGACGAGAATTCCAAAAAAATGATTATTGCCGAAATAGAAGAAGATTTCAGGATTGCTCATCAAGGAATCGTAAAACTGCCAATGGAAGCGAAATTCGGGGTATACACAGCTTTTGTCTACTATAAAAAACTTTTGAAAAAGCTGGAAAACACACCTTGTCACGAGATTGGAACGGCAAGAATTCGTGTTTCTAATTATGCCAAATTTGGATTGTTGGCAAAATCTTTCGTATCTTACAAGTTGAAATTAGTGTAAATTTAAAATTAAGTTTAACTATTAAATGTTCAAATAATGATTTCTTTTTTAATCTTTTTAGGAACCTATTTGCTTATGGAGTGTATTACTTGGTGCACCCATAAATTTGTGATGCATGGTTTTCTGTGGTATTTGCATGCAGATCATCACCAGCCCAAATACGCCCATGTTTTCGAAAGAAACGACATTTTTTTCGTAATCTTCGCCATTCCAAGCATTCTTTTGTTTTATTTTGGTGCACAAGCCGGTTTTGATTACCGATTCTTCATTGGATTGGGGATTTTTGCTTACGGTTTGAGCTATTTTATTGTACATGACATCATCATCCATCAACGGTTGAAATTATTTAAAAACACCAAAAACAAATATTTGATAGCGCTTCGCAAAGGTCACAAAGTACACCACAAACATTTGGGAAAGGAAGACGGCGAATGTTTTGGGATGCTTTTTGTGCCTTTTAAATACTTTAAAATTTAATATGTCGTTATACCTGATTTTAAATATCGCCTCCCTATTGGTTCCATTTATATATAGTTTTGAAAGCAGGATGAGGTATATAAAACGGTGGAAAGCTGTTTTTTCGGCTATAATTCTGACGGCCATATTCTTTATAGTTTGGGATATTATTTTTACCCAAATAGGCGTTTGGAGTTTCAATCCCCGCTACCATTCTGGAATTAAATTTTTTGATTTACCTATCGAGGAATGGCTTTTTTTTATATGCATTCCTTATGCGAGTATTTTTATTCATTTTGCTTTTCACTATTTTTTTCCGAACGTTTCCTTGTCGGATAGAACAGTGCGAAGCATTTATTGGATACTAATGATTGTGCTTTTGCCAATCATAGCGATTCATTATGATAAATGGTACACGGCAGTTAATTACAGTGTTTTGGTCTTGGTTTTGACTTACACGGTCTTCAAAGTCCCCAATGTTTTGAACACCTTTTTCATAACCTTTCTAATAATACTAATACCATTTTCAATTATCAACGGAATTCTCACGGGTAGTTTTATTGATGAACCTGTGGTATATTATAACAATGCCGAAAATTTGGGAATTCGATTGGGAACCATACCAGTTGAAGATATAGGCTATGCCTTTTCGATGTTGTTGATGAGTTTGATTTTGATAAAAAAAATAGAAAAAAAATCAAAATGAAACACCCATGACAATAGTTCATGACTCAAGAGAATGATCATAGGTGTTACACCCGCTTGTCTGCAGACAGGTCTGACCAATAAAAAGAAATAAACATAAACAGATGAAAGTATATACCAAAGAAACGGTTCAACACGTGAATGCGAGTGTCGAAGAATGTTGGGCTTTTTTTTCGAGCCCAAGAAATTTGCAAAAGATTACTCCGGAAAATATGGGTTTCCAAATCACGGATTTCGACAATAAACCAATGTATGCCGGACAAATTATCCAATACAAGGTTTCTCCCCTTCTTGGATTGAAATTGCGATGGATGACCGTAATCACTTATGTGAAAGAGAATAGTTATTTTGTTGACGAACAACGTTTTGGACCTTATGCGCTTTGGCATCACAAACATTTTTTCGAAGCTACCGAAAAGGGCACTAAAATGACAGATTTGGTTCATTATGCACTGCCATTAGGATTTCTCGGTAGAATTATGAATACACTGGTGGTCGAAAATAAGCTGAAAGAAATCTTCGATTACCGATTTGTAAAAGTGGATCAAATGTTTAATTCTAAATAATGAACAAACCAGCAATTACTTTATTTTGGTTCCGAAGGGATTTGCGATTAGAAGATAACGTGGGGCTTTTTCACGCTTTGGAATCCAAATATACTGTGATTCCCTTGTTTATTTTTGATGACGCCATTTTAGACAGTTTGCCAAAAAATGACGCAAGAGTTGGTTTTATTCACGATTCGCTTTCTAAAATCAACAATAAATTGCAGGAAACGGGAAGTTCTCTTTTGGTGAAAAAGGGAAAAACCCAGAAAGTTTGGCAAGTCCTTCTTCAAGAATTTAATGTCAAGGAAGTGTTCTTCAACAAAGATTATGAACCTTATGCCATCAAAAGGGATATGGTAATTTGCGAATTATTAGAATCGAATAAAACTGCGTGTTTTTCATTCAAAGACCAAGTGATTTTCGAAGAAAAAGAAATCACGAAATCTGATGGATTGCCTTATACCGTTTACACGCCTTACAAAAATAAATGGTTGGAAAAATACCAATCCATGGCTCCAGTTCAGGAATATGACGCCACTGAAAAGTTCAGCAATTTTCATAAAAGTAATTATACTTTTCCAACATTGGAACAAATAGGATTCGAAGAAAGTTCCATCAAAGTAATTCCCCATAACTTGAAAAACGTTCTAAATTACCACGAAACCAGAGACTTTCCGGCTTTGGACAGTACGACGCATCTTTCGCCACATCTGCGTTTTGGAACCGTGAGTATTCGGAAATTAGTGAATTGGGCGGCACATAAAAATCAGGTATTTTTAAGCGAACTGATTTGGAGGGAATTTTTCATGCAAATTTTGTTCAGTTTTCCAAGGGTGGTCACGCACAATTTCAAATCGGCTTATGATGGCATTCAATGGCGGAATGATGAGGAGGATTTCAAGCGTTGGTGTACCGGAACCACGGGTTATCCTATGGTTGATGCTGGAATGCGGGAGTTAAACCAAACGGGTTACATGCACAATAGGGTCCGAATGGTGGTGGCTAGTTTTCTGTGCAAACACTTATTAATCAACTGGCAATGGGGAGAGGCCTATTTTGCCCAGAAACTATTGGATTTTGAATTGTCTTCCAATGTCGGAAATTGGCAATGGGCTGCTGGAACGGGTTGTGATGCCGCACCTTATTTCAGGGTTTTCAATCCCGAAATCCAGCTCAAAAAATTCGACGAAAAAGGAATTTACATCCGAAAATGGATTCCTGAATTCGATTTGGGTTACAGTCAGCCAATAGTGGAACATTCTTTTGCCAGAGATAGAGCCATTGCAACTTATAAGGCGGGAATTTTGAAATAATTACCGATCGAGTTTGTTTTATTCAGGAAAGTCTTTACTGTTATTTTTTTGTTTGGTTATTTCATTTTTTCTTTTATATTTGTAACCATTGTATAAGGTTAAATAATTTGGTTATGAATGAATATATGACACTTTCAGAAACTTCTGAATACATAGGTAAAAGTAAAGAAACTTTAAGACGTTGGGACAAAGAAGGTAAATTGCCTGCTGTTCGTGAACCAATGAGTAATTACAGAGTCTACAGAAAGTCAGATGTTGATACTTTATTTTCACATTTTTTAGATGAAAATATAAAGGAAGAAATTTCAAATTATGTAGAACCTCATAATGAATATACCGTTTTGGAACTTTTCGCTGGAGCTGGAGGTTTGGCTGTTGGAATGGAGAAATCTGGTTTAAAATGTGTAGCTTTAAATGAAATTGATAAATGGGCTTGTAATACTTTGAGAAAAAATCGTCCAAATTGGAATGTTTTAGAAGGCGATATTAAATCTTTTAGTTTTACAGAATATGCAAATAAAGTTGATATTGTAACTGGTGGATTTCCTTGCCAAGCATTTAGTTATGCTGGAAAAAAATTGGGCTTAGCAGATGCAAGAGGAACTTTATTTTATGAATTTGCTAGAGTTGTTAAAGAAGTTAACCCCCCAATTTGTATTGGTGAGAATGTCCGTGGTTTATTAAGTCATGAAAATGGTAAAACACTTCAAGGAATGATTTCTATTTTAGATGAAATTGGTTATAATGTTGCTCCCGTTCAAGTTCTAAGAGCAATTAATTTTAATGTTCCGCAAAAAAGAGAGCGATTAATTTTAGTTGGAATTAGAAAAGATATTGATTTAAAATATGAATATCCAAAGCCTTATAAGAAAGTTTATAATTTAAAAGACGCTCTGAAAAAAGGAGAATTGTTTGATTGTGATGTTCCAAAATCAGAAGGTTCAAAATACCCAAAAAGTAAGATTGATGTTTTAGATTTAGTTCCTCAAAAGGGGTATTGGCGTGACTTACCTATAGATATTCAAAAAGAATTTATGGGAGGAAGTTTTCATCTTGGCGGAGGAAAAACTGGAATTGCAAGAAGAATAGGTTGGGACGAACCTTGTTTAACTCTAACTTGTAGTCCTGCCCAAAAACAAACTGAGAGATGTCATCCCGAAGAAACTCGACCGTTTACGGTTCGAGAATATGCTAGAATACAAACTTTTCCTGACGATTGGAAATTTGAAGGTTCAGTTGCGCAACAATATAAGCAGATTGGAAATGCTGTTCCTGTCAATTTAGGAAAAGAAGTCGGTTATTCAATTATTAAGTTTTTGAATAGCTATTACAATTTGTCAAAACCTAAATAATAGCTATAATTTTCAAAGGTAATTTGATCTAAAATTGTTCTTTTTGATGCTTTTGTTTCAATTTTGATTTCATCTAATGCAGAATTTTCTTTTTCAGATTGACTTTTTTCAACAGAATTAAGATAATCTTTGACTGCAATTGGAAGATATTTATATAATTGAAAGAGTGCATTTTCTTTTCCGGAAAGTAATGCGTAAAATTGGTCGCCCGAAATTTTGTAAACTCTACTATGACTATATTCTTTTCCGTTAATTTCTCCTTTCCAAAGTTCACAAAAACTACTTTTTGCTAAAACTTGAACCCAATAACATTTTGATTTTTTATAAGTGTCGGCATATCTTGATAGTTTTTGAAAAAGGGCTTCTGCGGAACTACTATTCATTGTGTTATGTTTGTTTTTGATATCAGCAAACAAAGTATCATCTTTTGCTTTTATATCAAAACCACTCAAATTTCCAACTTCAAAACCTTTTATTCCACCCAATATCTGTTCGTGAAAAGTTCCAATAGAATTGTTTATAGATTTGTCAATTTGTCTTAATATTTCGGCTCGAATTAAACTTTCTTCATCAATATCATTGAATTTTGCATCAAAAGTTAACTTTATTGTGTCAACTTTATTTGAGTAAAAATTCTTTTTTGTAATGTTGTTTTTAGCTTTTAAGTATGCTTTATGAAGATTTGCCACACAATCTAAAAAGTGTTCATCAGAAATAAAATTTACATACTTATTTTTCATAATTTTTAAAATTTATTTTTGCTTGCTAAATTATGAATTTAATTTGATTCTTTCTAAAGTTAAAATTCATTTGATTTTGAGGTAAAAAAAACAAGTTAACTATATGATTACCGTATCAATCTATTCAACATTCCCTGGAATATAAAACCATGAAAAGGCAAAACGGCATACCAATATAGGTT
>Ga0214162_1000115_pt1 | contig 18772 bp, 17 predicted proteins | sample LakMenepilimnion_3_FD_153000 | JGI IMG/M metagenome (GOLD analysis project Ga0214162, IMG submission 153000) | Freshwater microbial communities from Lake Mendota, WI - Practice 20APR2010 epilimnion v5 | ecosystem: Environmental > Aquatic > Freshwater > Lake > Epilimnion/Euphotic zone | place...
GTAGTGGTCTCTCCAAAACACTAAATTGGAGAGCAGCTAGTTGAAATTGTAAATGAAAAATTCAATAATAAATTAATAAATAATAACTAATGAAAAGAAATGTATGCTTAGGTCTTAAGATTGCACTAATTTTAGGATTATTCCTAAACCCATCTTGCAAGGCACAAGACAAGAATAAAGATATTGTTAGCGGAACAACCAAGCCAAACATCATATTTTTTTTGGTAGATGATATGGGATGGATGGATTCAGAAATTTATGGCAGCAAATATTATGAAACCCCTAATGTAGATAGACTGTCAAAAATGGGAATGCTTTTTTCCCGAGCTTATTCAGCCAATCCACTATGTTCGCCAACAAGAGCTAGCATTTTGTCTGGTAAAGATCCTGCCCGTTTTTCACTCACCACACCTGCTGGCCACCTCCCCCCAAACCCGGAAGCAAAATTGGGGGCTAAAAACGGAGCTCCATGGATGAAAATGGCTTGCCCAGGTTCCAGAACTTTTATGCCATTGGAGGAGTTTACTATTGCAGAAGCCTTGAAAACCAATGGATATACAACTATACATATTGGAAAGTGGCATGCAGGCCAAGAACCTTATTCGCCAAAGAATCAGGGATTCGATAGTACTGTTGGAGGAGGACATGATCCTGGTCCACCAAGTTACTTTTCTCCTTTTCGTATTAAAGAGCTTCCAGATTTAAAAGACAAAGAGTACATTACTGATCGCATAACAGATGAGGCCTTATCATTTATAGAAACCAATAAAGACAAGCCGTTTTTTCTAAACTTTTGGCAATATGCGGTTCACGCACCTTACCAAGCTCCATTGGATTTAATTCATAAATATGAAAGTAAAACGGACCCCAGAGGAAAACAAAACAGCCCTATAATGGCAGGGATGGTTGAAAAGATGGATCAAAGCTTGGGAAGGATGTTAGATAAACTGGAAGAACTCAAGCTTATGGATAACACCATCATTGTTTTCTTCTCGGATAATGGCGGAAATATGTATGATGTAGTCAATGGAGGATTTCCAACCAATAATTCCCCATTGAGTTACGGAAAAGGGAATATTCATGAAGGCGGTATACGAGTGCCTTGTATTGTGGTATGGAAGGATAAAGTGAAGCCCAATACAGTTTCAGATGAAATAATTCAAAGTATGGATTTTTATCCTACCTTTTTGGAGGCTACTAACACAAAACCAAATCCCAATCAACTATTGGATGGCGTAAGTTTGGTTGAACTTTTAAAACACAACAAACCCTTAAAACGAGAAGCTATATATTGCCACTTCCCTAATTATATGACTGCAACAAATAATCTGCCATCAACGGCCGTTTGGTATAAAAATTACAAATTGATAAAAGAATATGGAGAAGGAGAAAATCGTTCAGATGCTTATAAGCTGTATGATTTGAAAAAAGACATAGGTGAGACGACAGATTTAAGCTTGAAGAATCAAAAATTAGTACTAAAACTATCAAAAATGATAGACAATTATGTTACTAATGTTGGGGGGTTATTACCGATCAAAAATCCGAATTATAATCCATCTGCTGAAAGTAAAATGGGAGAGACTCATAAATTCCCAATTGATAAATTTCCAAGTTATTAAAAAAACTTATGAATCCCCAAAATGGCTATTGGTTAAAAGCATCTATATTTTATACGAATAATGTACAATCGCAAACTATTATTTTTATTGGCAATCAATAATTACTAGAGTTAAAAAATCTCGATAAAAATTAATAGGTCAATTGCCTAGGTGTTATTTCGCCAACTTTTTAATTAAGAACATAATACATTTATAATGAATACAATACCTCAAGAATTTCAAATAAACTCTTTGCTCATTCAAGACACCTATCTTGTAGATGGTGAATTAAAAAAGTGGACAGGCGAAACATCGCCGGTTTATTCAACCATATCATCAACCGAGAATTACGAGCCTACTTTACTGGGAACCATCCCTTTTATGGGAGAAAAAGAAGCCATGGATACAGTAGATGCAGCAGATATTGCCTATAATAACGGTCAAGGATTGTGGCCAACGATGAAAGTGGTTGATCGCATCAAGTGTATGGACAATTTTGTTACCCAAATGAAAGCGACTCGAAGCGAGGTTGTTAAACTTTTGATGTGGGAAATTGGAAAAACATTGGGTGATTCCGAAAAAGAATTTGACCGAACAGTAGAGTATATTTATGACACTATTGAAAGTTACAAAGAATTGAACAGTCGCAGTGCCCATTTCTCCAAAGTGCAGGGCATTAACGCGATGGTACGAAGAGGTCCGTTAGGAGTAGTTTTGTGTCTAGGACCCTATAATTATCCTTTGAACGAGACTTTTTCCTTGTTGATTCCGGCATTGATAATGGGAAATCCCGTAATTTTCAAACCAGCCAAACACGGAGTTTTGCTAATATCTCCTTTGTTGGAAGCTTTTAGAAGCAGTTTTCCAAAAGGAGTAATCAATATATTATATGGTCGTGGTCGTGAAGTTGCTTCACCAATCATGAAGTCGGGAAGAGTTTCAATACTGGCATTAATTGGCAATAGCAAGTCGGCTATTGCTTTGCAAGATTTACATCCAAACAAGAACAGATTGCGTTTAATTTTGGGGTTAGAGGCAAAAAATCCCGCAATTATTTTACCGGATGCCAATTTGGATTTGGCTATCCAGGAGTGTGTCGCAGGATCATTATCTTTTAATGGACAAAGGTGTACAGCATTGAAAATTTTATATGTTCACGAGACAATTGCGGACGAATTCAACAAAAGATTTGCTGCCAAAGTGGATGAGCTTACTTATGGAAACCCATGGGATAAATCCGTGTTTCTAACACCGTTACCCGAAAAAAACAAGCCTTCCTACATTCAGGAATTGATTAAAGATGCCACAAGCAAAGGGGCAAAAATGATTAATAGTAAAGGAGGGAAACTGTCGGATAATTTTATTTTCCCAGCCGTATTGTACCCCATAAACAAGGAGATGAGGGTGTATCACGAAGAACAGTTTGGACCAGTTGTTCCGATTATTTCATTCAAAAACATTCAAGAACCCTTGAACGACATGGCTGAATCCAATTATGGGCAACAAGTAAGTTTGTTTGGCCAGAACATAAAAACCATCGCGCCACTTATTGATACATTGGTCAATTTAGTAAGTAGAGTGAACTTGAACAGTTCTTGCCAGAGAGGGCCAGATGTTTTCCCTTTTACGGGAAGAAAAGATTCGGCAGTAGGGACTTTAAGTATTCATGATGCTTTGCGTTCGTTCTCGATAAGAACCTTTGTGGCTTCAAAAGACAATAAATACAACAACGAAATTTTGCAAAAATTACTAAACAACAAAGAGTCGAATTTTATAAACACAGATTATATTTTGTAGTTGAAATTTGATTTAAACAATATAAAACTCTTCCAATACTTTTTTAAGAGTATTAATAGATATCGTTGCTTATTGAAGTGTAGCTGCGAAAATTATTCAATTTCAAGTTGACGTTTGTCTTTTGAGTTAATAATGAAACTGATTCCATTGCACCAAAATGACATTGTGGTACTTAGCCTGTTGCTGTACAGCATTTGGAGTAACTCTTTCTTTACTCTTGCTTGTTGATTTTTTTGAATTCTTTGTCTAAATCAGAAATGTACTTTTGATCTTGTTCTATTCGGAACTTTTCATATTCATTGTGTGCTTTTTCAACGGATTGGTCGTGTGATATATTACCGGCATCTGGCAAGAATTCTAAACTACTGCCTTCAAGAAACTTATTGGTACGTTCAAATATCTAAACACATAATACAATTCACAATAACACTAAAAATAACAAAATGAAAAAGTTAGACATAAAATTGATGCATCCAGTTGAGCAAATCAATATGGTAATCGGAAGAATTTATCAAAAAGGAATGACAACCACTTCGGGCGGTAACATTTCGATAAGAGATAATAATGGAGATATTTGGATTACGCCATCCGCGGTTGATAAAGGAAGTTTGACTCCAAATGATATTGTTTGCATCAAAAACGATGGCTCTATTGTTGGTTTACATAAACCTTCGTCTGAATATCCATTTCACAAAGCGATTTATGCTGCACGTCCTGACATTAATGCTATCATTCACGCTCATCCTCCTGGATTAGTAGCTTTTAGTATCACACGTCAAGTGCCCAATACCAATATTACGCCTCATTTTAGATTTGTTTGTGGCAAAGTGGGTTATGCTCCTTATGGTTGCCCAGGCAGTGATGAATTGGGCGAAAAAATTGCCAATCAATTTATTGGTACCGATTATCAAGCCGTCATTATGGAAAACCATGGTGTTGTTCTCGGTGGTTCAAATATGCTCGATGCCTATCAATGATTTGAAACCTTAGAATTATGCTGTTGTACCATTGTAAGCGGTGGCAAACTCGGAAAAATAAATACCTTAACCGATGCACAAATCGAAGCCTACAAAGAACAAATCCCTTCAAAGAGCACCGAATTTGCTAACCCGGGTTATCCTTCTGATGAGTTGGCTATTCGCCGAGATATGGTAAAAATCATTCACCGTGCATGCGAACAAGGTTTGATGATTTCAACATTTGGAACTGTTTCTGTACGTTGGAATGAAAATGATTTCTTGATTACGCCACACGATGTTTCCCGTTGGAATATTGCCGCCGACGACATCATTCAAGTGAAAAACGGAATGACTGAGCATCATAAAAACCCTAGTTATCAAGTGGCTTTGCACAAACGCATTTATGAAGAAAATCCCCACATCAATTCTATCATTACTACTCAACCTTCGAACCTTATGGCTCACGGAATTACCGGAACCAAGTTTGATGTTCGCACCATTCCAGAAAGCTGGATTTTCTTGCAAGATATTCCTTCCATTCCTTTTGGTTCTTTATTTGATAATATCGAAGGTCTGGCAACAATGTTCAACAAAAACCGTGTTGTTTTGATCGAAAATGATTGTGTAGTGGTTACAGGAGACCAATTATTGAACACTTTCGATTATCTAGAAGTAGCCGAATTTAGTGCCAATTCATTAGTAATGGCGGCCTCTGTTGGATCTTTATGTCCAATGGGAGACGCTGAAATTGAAGAATTGCGAGTGGCTTTTAGCGCAATAATAAGATAAATTAATAAAACCTATCAGTTGTAATTAAAAACAGTAATCTTCGACGCTTCTATCAACAGAATTGGTGCAATTATTTAATTTAGGCGAGGCGATTGTGACGCAATCCATTTAATTCATAAAAAGCTCCAGCTCCTTTTGCTCCGGAATCTTTAAAAACTCCAATATTTACTAATATTTTTAAATCGCGACTAGCCGTTGCAGCCGATATTTTGCTTAATAATTTAGCCCAATTGTGTAATTTGTGCAATTATTGTGCAATTAAAAAGTTCGTACAAAGATCCAGTGCCTTTGAAGTCACTTGATTTGAAAATCTTTCTGTCAACCAAAATTCTTAAATTATCGTGGCGATTGATTTTTATCCGCCAAAACGATGATTAAAAACTATTATTTAGTTCGTAAAAGAACCCAATTATTTTACATTTATTGTAACGCAAATATCAAGTTTATGAGGCAATTATGACTCAATAGTGGCAATTAGTTAATTTATGTGAGACGATTGTGAGGCGATTGAGGCGATTGTGAGGCGATTAATCAAATTCACAAAAAGTACCAGATCCTTTTGATTCCGAAATTTTAAAAACACCTAATTCTGTTAAAGTTTTTAAATCTCGACTAGCCGTTGCATCTGATATTTCGCTTAATAATTTAGCCCAATTGTGCAATTTGTGCAATTATTGTGCAATTAAAAAAGTTCGTAAAACGAACCAGCGCCTTTGATGTCACTTGATTTGAAAATATTTTTGTTAACCAAAATACTTAAATCAGTAGATGCTGTATTTCGAGAAATATGATTTAAGTCTTGATATCCTTTATTGTCAATCCTTCCATTTACTTTCACGAATTCTACAGCTGCTATTTGTCTTTCGCTTAAGCCTAAAGATTTGAGTTGTTCTGCGCTGAATTTGTCTTTGAATAAAGTTACCAATATCCCGCCATCTAATGCCGTGATTGTAGGTTCGGGTAAACCTGCTTCTTTACAACTGTTGATGATTTTTAGTGTACCTCGCCCCCACGAATCAATGTAGCCTGCTTTGAAACAGATGTCTGCTATTATGGGATTCCTGGGGCGTGAAATATGGTGGCGTTTTAAACTTTCTAATTCCATTCCTTCGGGTAAATTTCCTTCGTTCCAAAGGGTGAGCTTATTGTCATAAACACGCAGCTGAATCATTGAGCCCATATACGTTCGATGCACTAATGCGTTCAACAACATTTCACGAAGTGCCGCCACTGGATATTCTCCTTTTTCTACTCGCAGCATTCCTTCAAAGTCTATTGGTTTGGTGAAAAACTTATAGTTTAATTGATTGGGAACATTTTTCAGCAATTGGATTAAATTTCCTTCTTCTGTTTCCTGGAATTTTAAATCCGCATCATCTTTACCAAAACGACCTATTTTTACCATTAGATTAGGATAAAAACGATTTGGGTCTTTGCCAAAAAGAATTATTGCTGCCCGTTTGATTTCTCCATTGTCCGATAGTCTTAATTTTTCAAACAATTCTTCGATGGATAAATCTCCATCATCAGGCATTCTGCCACTTTTTTGAGCATCTTTGATAAAAGCCTTTACACTTTCGGCATCAATATCGTTAAAATTTGCTACAGCTTCAGGAACATTGTCCCAAGTTTTACCCGATTTTTTTAATAAAAATTCATTCAAGGCATTTCCTGTCAATTCCAGTTTGGCACTACCAGTTCTGTAATAATAACGACCGCGAAGTGAAACTGGAACCGTGTAAGGCGGCACTACAATTTCTAAATAATGTGCTCCATTTTCCTGATGCAAATTAACCTCAGCAATAATACCCAAATGTTCTCTTATTTTATTTGGTATTGCTTCTAACAGATATCTGTAATCTGCCAAATGCGTAGTTACACCATTATCATCTTTGCCAATAAAATAACACCTCCAATAGCATTGGCAAAACCACAAACCCATTTCAGGTAATCATCACGCCAAGACTGTTTCCATTCAATGTTTTGGGATTCGCTCATTGATTATTGTTTTAAAAATTAGACAAATTGATACTGCAAATTAAAGAATTCCATTTCAAATTATCGTTTGTCATTTGAATTTATATTGAAACTGATGAGGTTAAACATATTTCGCATTCTGGAACGCAGCCGGTTGCCGTAGAGCATTTCGATTTCGGAAGCGGATTGGTTTGAAGTGAGGTGTGTGATGGAATTATTCTCCACGAACTGCTCGTAACGACTGATCAATATCTCAGCCATTACATTGCAATCGTTGCCAAAATGTTTGATTTGTTGTTCGGCACCCAAATCATCAAAGCAATAGCCCGGAAGGCGTGATTGGTAATTTTGTTTTAGGGTGTATTTGTTGATGGCGTCAAAACCATTTTTGGCAAATTCAAAAGAAATCTCTCGACAGGTTTTGATTTTATAATCGGACAAGGGGTTTGTAAAAGGTCTAATGAGATGCATTATTGATGTTTTTCCGCAACCAATTGGACCCGACAACAAAATGCTTTTTGAGAGGTCAATTTGTTCTTTTAAGGCTGTATTTTGGTCTTTAATCATATAGATTAACAATTTGTGAATGGTTGGGATATCCAGTACATTTATTCTAAAATTGTGTCCATAATTTGCTTTGCCTTGGTAATCGATAAAATCCAAGCATTTGTGAAAATCACAGACTTTGTGACCGTTTTGAATTTCGAAAGTGTCCGTGATTAATTTACAATGGTTCAGCATAATTCTTATAATTTAAAGTTTGCAGATGATTGGGTTGAGGTGTGTTTGTTTTTGGCTGGAATTTGTTTGCGTTGAGCATCCAATTTCGAGCAGCTGCTTTCCAATCTTTCATTTTGGATTTTCCTCCCACGAGCCATCCTTTACTTTGGAAATGGTTGTAAAATTTTTGAGCCTCGATTTCGGAATTGTTTTTCTCTTTGAAAAATGGGAGTACGGCTTCAAAAATGGGAGGGATTTTTCCAACAGGTTCACTACCTTTTTTTTCGCGCAACTTCTCTTGGACAGGTTCAAGATGAAATTTTTTAGATTGAGATCCTTCGACAAGCTCAGGATGACAATTTTGGTTTTGATTTTTTTGTGTTCGCCCGTTTACAATGTTTAAACTGTTTGTATTGTTTATATAAGGTAGAAGTTCAATGCTTGTACACTGCTTGTTTAGTGCTTGTTCAATACCCTGTTCAGCAACTTGTTCAATAGCCTGTTCATTAACTTGTTTACTATTTTGCTGGCTTTTGAGTTTTTTAATTTCCTTTTTCTGAATTGGTTTTGTGTAAAAATCAAGATTGACAACTTCGAGAGTAGATCCTCTGAACGGGTTATAGGAAGGCATATATTTTACAAAATTCCTTTCGTCCAATTCCTTGATGCACTTATGATAGGTGGCGTAGGAAGCAATTTTACTAACGCGCATTAATTCGTCTCTGGAAATACAAATTGGGTTTTGAAAACGATTTTGATTCCATAACTGAAAAATAGCCATATAGAGACTAATGTGAGTTGGATTTAAGTCGAAGTCGGTAGATACCTTTTCGAAAAATCCGGTGAGGTGTTTTATGTAGTTCATTTATAACTGTATTAAGATTGGAGTATTCAGTATTAAGACATTTATTTTGCACTCGCAGACTTCACAAGTGCCGTTGCAGATGTTATCGGTTGTTTTCATCTTATTTCTCAAGCAATTTTCTTAAGTCTTCATATTTGTAATACATAATGCCACCAATCCGGTTGAAGTTTAAGGTTCCATTGATGCGAAGGTTCTGTAATGTGCCCGGAGAAATTTTGAGAAGCTTGCGGACTTCGGAAGATTTAAGCCACTGGGCAGGTTGTTCTGGTGCAGCTTTACCTGATTGGATTTCGTGAAGTAGTGCATTGCCAAAGTTGAGCAAGTCTCTTTTTGTGACTACTTGATGGTTTAACAACTCGTAGTTGTCGATTTCGGGGAAGAGTTTTTTTGGATGTAAGTTCATAATGAAAGTGTTTGATTTGTTATGAGACAAATTACTTTCATTTGATTGTTTTTTAAACCCAAGGTGAACCCAAGTTGGGTTGTTCTTTGCTGAAAAAAGTTTACAATCCCTTTGATTACGGGGTTTGTTTTTCAAACTTTAACATAAAAGGCCCATTTCTCCGTTTTTGATTTATTGGAAGTCTCAACGGAAAATAAGGGCTTGACAGCCGGAACCCAATGTGAACCCAAGTTGGGTTCTAAATTCTCACAAAATGAATATTAGTGATAAAAAAACCAAGTCTACGACTTGGTTATAAAAGGTTAAAAACCTTCCCCTCTAAATTTATTGTTAGCGACATCAGAAAGATTTTCCAGAAATATGGCGTTAATTGGATATCTCTTTTTGATGTCTTGCAAACATCTGTAAAGCGTTTTTTCATCCAAATCAATATTAAATGCAATGCTAAACACTCTCGCAATTTCCTTTATGTCAATGTTGCCATTATTCAACATTTTTTTATAGTATAAGCCATAGATCATCTCTGCCATTTCAATTTTAGTCCCTGTCCAAATAATTTTGTTGCTGGTTGGGTTGTGTATAGGGAGGAAATTACCATCCAGCTCGTCCAACTTGTTTTCCAGATGGCTCGTGAACATATCGTTTGCGATAATTGTAGCCACATTGAAATCGTGCGAAGTGCTTAGCTTGGAATCATAATTGATCAGGTAACAATCATCCCTAACAATATCTTTGTAGCTGCGACGCACAAAAAGGTCTTCATCCCTAACAGATGTCCTCGAACGGTAGTATTCATAAAACTCTCGATTGTTTACACCATATTGATGAATTCTAGTTAGTAAATGCTCGTAATGTTTTCTTTTGTTCTTTTTGCTTGGCGGTAATGAGGTTTCTAATTTTAACAACTCTTTATAATAGAGGAGTTTTGAGACCATTCTTGGTTTCAATTCTTTGAAAAAATATATTTCATCTTGAGGGGTTTTAAAAACGTGTTTTTTTAGCCACTTGAACATCTCTTTTAATTTCTTTTCAATGTATTTTATAATCTGTAAGGAAACTGTCAAAACATCATTCGAAGCGTTTTTTAGTACTTCATATTCTCTTTCAAATTCGTTAAAATAGTTGATATAATTGGAGTCCATAAAACACAAAATGGTTAAAATTGAGAGTATCAAAATAAACCATTTTGTTTTAAATTTTATGTCTGTAATTAGCTAAAAAGTTATCAACAACGCTTCAAGCTAGGAATTCCCTAACTTCTTACTATTTTGAGGTTTTGAAGCGAATTTTGATTTTAAAATCATCATATCGTCACTGATTTTTCTGTCCAAGATTTTAGCGTAATGTTGGGTGGTTTTGAGATTGGTATGCCCCAACATTTTACTGACGGTTTCCAGCGGAACTCCGTTAGAAAGTGTCACGGTTGTGGCAAAAGTATGCCGGGCAATATGAAAAGTAAGATCTTTGTTTATTTCGCATATATCCGCAATTTCTTTTAAATAGGCATTCATTTTTGATTACTGAAGATAGGCAAAAGACGATCTTCATTGATGCAAACAGGGTGATTTTCGTACTTGTCAATAATTTCTTGAGCCATTGGTAACAAAGGAATTTTGGATGCAGAATCTGTCTTTTGACGGTTTTTGAAAATCCATTTATCTCCATCAATTCCTAAGGAAATATGGTTTTTTGTAAGTTGTTTGACATCAATATATGCCAAGCCCGTAAAACAGCTGAAAACAAATATATCGCGAACCATTGCCACCCTTTCTATTTTAAAATCTTTATTGATAATGGTTTGAATTTCATCTTCGGTCAAATACACCCTTTCCACTTCTTTAACTTTGGATTTATAGTTTGAAAATGGGTCTTTGTTGAGCCATCCATTGGCTAAACACTGGTTAATTACTTTATGGAAATTCTTGATATATTTAACGGCAGTATTATTGGCACATTTGCGTTCACTGCGTAAATAGAATTCATATTCCGTGATGAAGGCGTGATCTATTTTTTCGATATTGATGTCCGTCAGATTGTATTTCCAAGAAAGAAAATTTTCGGTGTGTTTGAGTGAGGTTTCATAGCGTTCTAATGTTCCTTCTGCATACTCCAAACCAACTAGTTCTTTCATTTTTCGGTTATGTTCTTTGAAGATAGGAATCAGGAGGCGCTCTCTTTCTTTTGCGCCCAGAATTCGGTTTTTAAATTCCTCGATATTTAACGAAATGTTATCTTTTAGAAGTTCGAACTGAATATCATTTATTCGATTTTTTATGAAGTCAAGTAAGTTGTTTATTGAACGAGCTTCTTCTGAATTACCCTTCATCCTACTCAATTCGTTCGACCATTTTGATGGTTGGATGAACTTTTTAGTACTGTATTCGAATCTTTTTCCGTCGACAGTAAGTCGCACATAAATTGGGAATAGCCCTGCTGAATTGGCTTTTGTTGATTTTGCATAGAAGTGCAAGGTGGTTTTTGCTTTCATTGTGGTAACCTTTAAGTTATACATTAATTTACTGTAAGGTTTGCCATAAAACAAGATGTTCATTTATTGATGAAGACATTGAATTACCCATTATTATTGGCGGATGGGCAATAGTAATCCAATGTTCTTCCAATTTAGAGAGACCCTAATAATGACGATTTTCTAGGGTCTCGATTTAGCACCTTGATTTAGAATAAAGAATGAATATTTTGATTGGGTGTTAAAAGAAAAAACCCTGAAAAACATAAGGTTTTCGAGGGTTTGAATTATTTTGAAGGGTGTTTCAGCAGAGAGGAAGGGATTCGAACCCTCGATATGTTGCCATATACACGCTTTCCAAGCGTGCGCCTTCAGCCACTCGGCCACCTCTCTATTTATTTGAGGTTGCAAAGAACACGAAAAAAATTGATTAAAGAAAATTAAAATTCGATTTTTATGAAATTTCTCCCCGCAAGGAAGTTTCGAATAGTGTTTTGAAAATAGCGGGCGATACATTTTGCCCCAACAGGTACATCAATTTGGTTATTGCCGCTTCGGTGGTGATGTCTTTCCCGGAAATAATGCCTATTTCTTTCATAGAAGTGCTGGTTTCATATTGCCCCATTCTTACACTTCCGGCGGAACATTGTGTCACATTGACAATCTGTAATCCACTTGCTATGGCTTTTTTTAACAGGGACAAAAACCAGTCTTCGGTGGGCGCATTTCCGGCACCGTAGGTTTCCAACACAATTCCCTTAAGTTGCGGAATGCGAAGAATTGCCGCCAAAACGGTTTCGCTAATTCCCGGAAACATTTTAACAATGGTCACATTGTTGTCTAATTTCTTGTGAATTCTCAATTTTTTGACCCTCGTTTTAGGCAAGAACAATTCAGGATAGGTTTTCAAATGCACGCCGGATTCTATCAGGGTTGGATAATTGGGCGAAATAAAAGCCTTGAAATGTTCTGCATTAATCTTGGTGGTTCGATTGCCTCGATACAATTTGTATTCAAAATAAAGACATACTTCGCTTACTAGCGGCTTATTGTCCTGTTGTAAAGAGGCAATTTGTATGGCAGTTATCAGGTTTTCTTTGGCATCGGTTCTTAAATCACCTATGGGCAATTGAGATCCGGTAAAGATGACGGGTTTCGATAAGTTTTCGAGCATAAAACTCAATGCCGATGCTGAATATGACATTGTATCCGAGCCATGCAAAACTACAAATCCATCAAAAAGAGAATAATTTTCCTCAATAATTTCAGCGATTTTAGCCCATTTATCGGGATTCATATTGGAGGAATCAATTGGAATTTCGAAAGAAACCGTATCAATTTCACAATCCAATTGTTTGAGTTCCGGGATTTTTTGAAGCAATTTACCAAAATTAAAAGCCTTGAGCGCTCCCGTTTCAAAATCTTTCTGCATACCTATGGTTCCACCGGTATAAATCAGAAGTATTTTGGCTTTAGACTGCATTTTCGTATTTCAACTTATTGACAACGGGATTGGCATACATGGCCAAGAAGCTTTGCAATGCCAGTAGGTCATTATGATCAATTCGCATTTCTAATCGGCGCTCAAAAAGCGATTTTTCGTTTTCTGTGTACAAATGTTTACAGGTATTGGTTTTATACAAAATATCGTAAGCAATATAATTAGTTGGCCACAGTTTATAATTGCGCAAAATAGATTCATCAATAATCTGGGCCAAAGCTTGAATTTGTTTGTTGGAATTATCAAATTGCGACTTAATAAGGTCTAATTCGTGGTCAAGAACGTCTCCAACGTGAATATGAATGCGCTTTTTTTGCCCCATAACTCCACTCATAAGGTTTGTGAAGTCCTCGTTTTTTTCCTTAATGTAAATTTCTTGCTTGGCTTCAGCCAAAAGTTGTGGCATTTTTAAAGCATCAGTCGGATCATATTCATAAGAAATTGAAACAGGAACTATTTTGATTTTTTTGAAATAATCCATCAAATTTTCTTCGTCAGAAGCCATTGCGAGCATTTTTAAAACACCCGGATTGGTGGCGTCATTGCCGTCTTTAGTTCTTCCTTCTCGCTGTGCTATCCAAACCGAACGGTTTTCGTGTTGTAATAACTTGCTGATATATTCTGATAATAATTTGGAACTTTGCAGCATTTCACGAGGGGATAATCCTCTTTGAACCAAAAAATTTCTGTTTAATCTGGCTAATGTTCTTAAAAATGATTTTTTAACCAAATTATCTCCAATTGCCGATGCGGTCATCACTAATTTATGCTCGAATAAACAAGCGTTTAGCAAGGAAGTGTCTAAAAGAATATCGCGATGATTCGAAACATACAGGTAGGATGTGTTTTTTTCTAACTTCTCAAAACCCGAAGTGGTCAATCCGTCGGAGGTTTTTTCTAACACTTTTTGAAGTGATTTGTATATGAAATTACATTGAAAATCCCTGGTGGAATGAGTTCGCAGAAGCTGTTCTTTCCACACATCGTCCGGAAGATCGGGAAAAGTAAAGTTCATCAATGCTTTCATCATGGGGTGATGCACCACATTTTGAATGGCATCGTTTACTTCGGTTTCATAAAAGGGACGAATAGCGTCAAATTTTGACATATAACATATTTTTTACAAGAACAAATGAACAAAATTTTTTAATAAAAACAGACGAATTTCGTATTAAATACCAAATAGGGTTATAGAATTTTCAGTGGTAATTCGTGCAATTTCCTCTTTTGGCAAATTATATATTTCGGATAATTTACGAACAACAGTAACTAAATAACTACTTTCGTTCCGTTTTCCACGAAAAGGAACGGGTGCCAAATAAGGAGAATCGGTTTCGAGAACAAGGTGCTTCAAATCAATTTGATTCAGGAAATGGTCAATTTTACCGTTTTTAAACGTCACGATTCCACCTATTCCGAGTTTCATATTATAAGAAATGGCTTGTAAGGCTTGCTCATAAGTTCCGGAAAAGCAGTGAAAAATTCCGAACAAATCAGCAGATTTTTCTTCTTCCAAGATTTCGAAAATTTCGTCGAAAGCTTCGCGACAATGAATTACAATGGGCAATTTGTAGCGTTTCGCCAATTGTATTTGTTTCCTGAAAGCTTCTTGTTGTTGGGTCAAATGGGTTTTGTCCCAATACAAATCGATGCCAATTTCTCCCACGGCAACAAACTTTCTTTTGGCCAGTTCTTGCTCGACATGATGCAATTCCTCAAGATAATTGTCCTTGACGTGTGTGGGGTGCAAGCCCATCATTAAAAAAATATTTTGAGGATAGGCTTTCTCCAAATCATACATCGATTGTGTATAAGCAGAATCAATGGCGGGAATAAAAAATCGCGAAACACCGGCATCAATGGCACGTTGAATCATTTCGTCGCGATCTTCGTCAAATTCGTTAGAATATAAATGAGTGTGTGTATCAGTAATTATCATTGTAAAATTAGTGTAAGCAGCAAATATAGGAAAACTAGCAGTAGCAGTAACTGGATCAAAACGGAATCATTATTCTAGAAAAACTATTGAATTTTCTATCATAAATTCACAAAATTGGTACAGCAACCCACCTCACGTATAGAAATCCATTGATAAAAACAAAAAACCTGCAACATAATTTTAATGGTGCAGGTTTTTTAAGTTACGCCTTGTTTATCCTTTGACTTTTTTGAGTGGCTCTTCTTTTTTGTCTAATCCGCGTTTTCTCAACAAGGGCTCAATACTTGGTTCCGCACCACGGAAACGTTTGTACAAAACCATCGGATCTTCGGTTCCGCCTTTTTCCAAAACATTTTCACGGAATGATTTTGCTTTTTCGGGATTGAATAAAGTCGTGGTTTTAAAAGCCTCGAAAGCATCCGTGTCCAAAACTCCAGACCAGATATAACTGTAATATCCCGAAGAATAGCCGCCAGAAAATATGTGACTGAAATAGGTGCTTCTGTATCTTGGAATAATGGACTCAATTAAACCAATTTTAGTCATCGCCGCTTTTTCAAAAGTATTGGCATCTACTGTAATATCTTTAATTTGCGAATGGTAAGCCAAATCCAACAAGGAAGCGGCAAGATATTCGGTTGTGGCAAAACCTTGGTCGAAAGTTCCCGCTTTTTTCAGTTTATTCACCAATGCATCTGGAATCACTTCGCCTGTTTTATAATGCTTCGCATACATTTTTAAAACTTCAGGTTCGGCAGCCCAGTTTTCCATAATTTGCGAAGGCAATTCTACGAAATCTCTTGGAACACTTGTTCCCGCTAAACTGCGGTAAGTCACATTCGACAACAATCCGTGCAAAGCATGTCCAAATTCGTGAAAGAAAGTCGATACTTCGTCGAAAGTCAAAAGTGCCGGAGTATCTCCCGATGGTTTAGTGAAATTACAAACTATTGAAATAACGGGCGCCAATCGTTTTCCATCAACCGTTTTTTGGGTTCTGTAGGAAGTCATCCAAGCACCGCCACGCTTTGAATCTCTGGGATGAAAATCCATATAAATGATGCCGATTGGGCTTCCATCAGATTCCGTAACCTCCCAAACCGTGGCGTCTGGATGGTATTTTGGAACGTTATTCAACTCCTTGAATTGTATGCCGTATAATTTTTCGGTAACTTGAAATACACCTTTTCTAACATTCTCCAAACTGAAATAAGGTTTTAACTCTTCCTCGTCTAAATCAAAACGTTCTTTTCTGATTTTTTCAGTATAATATCTCCAGTCATAAGGTTGGACAGCGCCTTTAATTCCATCTTTCGCCATCATTTTTTGAATGTCCGAAGCTTCTGTTTTGGCTATTTCCAAAGCCGGTTTCCACAAATCGTTCAAAAGCTTGTTCACGTTTTCCGGGGTTTTAGCCATCGACTCTTCAAGCACATAATTGGAGTGTGATTTAAAACCCAACAATCGCGCCTTTTGGCCACGAAGATTGGCCATATCAATTGCGTTTTTCTTGTTGTCTAATTCATCATCGTGATTCCCTTTGGTTTGATAGGCATTCCAAATTTGTTTGCGCAATTCTCTGTTGGAGCTGTATTGCAAAAACGGCATCACACTTGAATTAGAAAGCGTGAAAACCCATTTTCCTTCTTTGCCTTTTGCTTTGGCATCAGCCGCAGCGGCTTCTATCAATCCTTGTGGCAAACCAGCCAAATCTTTTTTGGATTCGATAACCAATTCATATTTATTGGTTTCAGCCAAAATATTCTGTCCGTATTTTAAACTGGTAAGCGAGAGTTCTCCGTTGATTTTTCGCAATATTGCTTTATCCGAATCCGATAAATTAGCTCCGCTTCGAACGAAGTCCTTATAAGAATTGTCCAGAATTTTTGCTTGTTCCAAATTCAAACCCAAGGTTTCTTTTTTGTCCCAAAGTGCTTTTACTCTTGCAAATAATTTTTCGTTGAGGTAAATATTATCTCGGTGTGCCGAAAGATTTGGTGCCGTTTCTTTGGCAATATTCTGAATTTCCTTGTTGGTATTAGCCGAATTAAGGTTAGAAAAAACCACATTCACATTCGACAATAATTCTCCTGCATTTTCCATCGCAAGAATGGTGTTGTCAAAAGTGGGTGCGGCAGAAGCGTTTGCAATCGCGTTGATTTCCCCCTCGTGCTTTTTAATTCCTTCTAAAATAGCGGGTTTAAAATGTTCGTTTTTTATCTTGTCGAAAGGCGGCACGTTATAAGGCGTATCGTAAACCTGGAAGAATGGATTCATGGTTGTATTCTCTTTTTTTTCTTGAGCTTCAATTGTTAGTAGATTTCCAATGACCAACAATATGAAAAGGGATTTATTTCTCATTTAAATTAAATTTAGTCGTAAATCTACAAAATATTCAACAATTGACCGAATGTCGGTTAGGTTAATAAAACAAAAAAGATGAAACACTAAAATGCGTTTGCCATACGTTTTTACTTCCACTTCAAAGTCTCCATCAATCTTTGCATATCATTCCTGATGTAACTTGCCGCTGGCATAATAGAATCGTAATTGGGTTTTGCGTAGAAATAAACCGAGCCTGTTACAAAATGTTTGATGCTATCGGTCACGTAAAACTGGGAATTCGTTGCGGCATTTCCATCCACTTGATAGAACATTCCATATACTTTTTTAGAAGGATTCAAATACGGTTGTTCCAAGATGTCATCGGCTTTTATCACGTGTTCGTAAGTCAACTTTTGAGCATCGCGCAACAATTTGTTGATGTCGCTATTCACAGGTTTGTAGGTCAAATAAATGGTGGCTTTCATTTTGGGGTACGAAATGGTGTATCCGCAATTCTTCTCGCCTTTGATAATCGCTTCCGAATTCATTTCGAAAGCAAACGGACATTCGTTTTCAAAATTTATATATTTCGCTTCAGGATAATCCAATCGTAAATAGCTTGAAGGTTTGGGAAAAACTTCGTCCTTACAGCTAAAAACAGAAAATAGCACGGTCAAAAGCGCGAAAATAGCAAGTTGTCTTTTTAACATTTGTAATTTATTTTATTTAAAAATCTGGTAACATTCCCCTCCTTTGGAGGGGTTAGGGGAGGATTATTCAATGGTGACTTTTATTTGTTTTACCCGTTTTTTATCCACAACTTCAATGGTGAACGTACAATTTTCGAATACAATTTTTTGTTCTTTTTTAGGAAAATTTCCTAAAACTTCCAGGATGAATCCTGCCAGTGTTTCGGCTTCGCCTTTTGCTGTTTCGAATAATTCTTCGTTGACATCAATAATTCTGTAAAAATCCTTGAGGTTGGTTTTTCCCTCAAAAACATAATTCTTGTCGTCGATTTTAGAAACATTGGAATTGTCACCATCAAATTCATCGCTGATATCGCCTACAATTTCTTCGATAATATCTTCTAGTGAAACAATTCCTGACGTTCCTCCGTATTCATCTACCACAATGGCCAAATGGCTTTTCATATTTTGAAAATCCTTGAGCAAATTGTCTATTTTTTTGTTTTCAGGAATAAAAAAAGGCTCACGTATCAATGTTTTCCAGTCATATTCTTCCTTGTCAATGTGCCTCAGCAAATCTTTCACAAACAAAACGCCTTCTATCTGGTCAATATTGTCTCGATAAACCGGAATTCTGGAAAAACCTTTTTCTATTATTTTTGAATAAATGGCTGCAAAAGATTCTTCTATTTCCAAGGCAAAAATATCCATTCTCGGACTCATTACCTGCCTGGCATCCG
>Ga0214162_1000116_pt1 | contig 18492 bp, 13 predicted proteins | sample LakMenepilimnion_3_FD_153000 | JGI IMG/M metagenome (GOLD analysis project Ga0214162, IMG submission 153000) | Freshwater microbial communities from Lake Mendota, WI - Practice 20APR2010 epilimnion v5 | ecosystem: Environmental > Aquatic > Freshwater > Lake > Epilimnion/Euphotic zone | place...
AACGTAGGTATTTCGGTATCACGTGTTGGAGGTAACGCCCAGATTAAATCCATGAAAAAAGTAGCAGGTACATTAAAACTGGATCAAGCACAATACCGTGAATTGGAAGCTTTCGCTAAATTTGGGTCTGATTTAGATGCCGTTACATTAAACGTAATTGAAAAAGGAAAAAGAAACGTGGAGATTTTGAAACAAAATCTAAACGATCCTTATACTGTTGAAAATCAAACTGCCATTATCTATGCAGGTTCTAAAAACTTGTTGCGTAATGTTCCTGTGAATAAAGTGAAAGAATTCGAAAAAGAGTATTTGGAGTACTTGAACAATAAACACAGAGATATTCTTGACGCATTGAAAGCAGGAAAACTGACTGACGAAATTACAGATGTATTGGAGGCAGCAGCCAAAGAAATTTCAGCGAAATACAACTAAGCAGGGAGATGGAAGTTGGAAGATGGAAGTGAAAATCGTACTTCCAACTCCTAACTTCCCACTTCCCACTTCTAACTTCTAACTTTTATATGGCAAATTTAAAGGAAATCCGTAATAGAATTACTTCCGTTTCATCGACGATGCAGATTACTGCTGCGATGAAAATGGTTTCTGCAGCAAAGCTAAAGAAGGCACAAGATGCCATAACAGCTATGCGCCCTTATGCCGAAAAACTGACGGAATTATTGCAAAACCTTTCAGCTACTCTTGATGGAGATGTTGGAGGTGAGTTCACAAAACAACGTGAAATCAAAAAAGTATTGGTTGTTGCCATCACTTCGAATAGGGGTTTGTGTGGTGCTTTTAATACCAATGTAATCAAGGAAGTTAAAAACCGTGCTGATTTTTATGCTGGAAAACAAGTGGATGTTTTTGCTATTGGTAAAAAAGGAAACGATATTTTGACTAAAACGCTGTCAGTAGTTGATAATCAAAGTCAGGTTTTTGACCAATTGACTTTCGAAAATGTTACCGTAATTGCTGAAACATTGACACAGAAATTTGTTTCTGGTGAATACGACAAAATCGAATTGGTGTACAACCAGTTTAAAAATGCGGCTACCCAAATCGTTCAAGTAGAACAATTTTTGCCATTGGCTCCCATAAAATCAGATACCCCAGCATCAACTGGAGATTATATTTTTGAACCTTCCAAAGAAGAAATCGTGTTGACCTTGATTCCAAAATCATTGAAAACACAATTGTACAAAGGCATCAGAGATTCATTTGCTTCAGAACACGGAGCGCGTATGACTGCCATGCACAAAGCAACAGACAACGCAACCGAATTAAGAGATCAATTGAAATTGACTTACAACAAAGCGCGTCAAGCAGCGATTACCAACGAAATCTTGGAGATTGTTGGTGGAGCAGAGGCTTTGAAAGGATAAGAAAAACCTAGTTTTTCCAATTTTAAAAAGTTACATTTTTGAAGATCCCCCGCTTTTGCGGGGATTTTTTTGTGAATAATTATTTTACCTTGAAGATTTGATTGTCATACCTATCAAACACTTAAATAGCATCTTCAAACGCTTCAATTTTTAGGGTATTATTATATTCACTCAAATTATTATCTTTATTTTTACCAAGTTCGTATTCGTTTACGAATATTGCTTATTCCGGCGAAACTGTACACCCCATTCCGGGTTAAACTGAACAGTTATTTTTGTGAAGATTTCTGATGGTAAAATAATACCAACCACAAATTTAATATAGTCCAATTTGTATGGTTGGATTTTTTTTACTATTTTTGGTCTATATTATAATAGTGATTATGGCAAGTGTAAAAAAACTGATTATTAAGGAAACTGAAAAAGAAATCAAAAAACTACTAAAGGAATCCAACCCATTTATTGGACAACGATTAAGGGTTCTCTTGATTCTAAAACAGAATGAAAAAGAAGGGATTTCTAAACGTGATCTTGCTAAATTAGCTGGAGTTGACCCTAACAGCGTTCAGAATTGGAGAACATTATATATCAATGCTGGAATTGAAGGGCTAATGAAACATAAAAGAACAGGATTTAAGCCTTCGGTTTTTAATGCTATTGAACACCAAAAGTTGGAAACAAAACTCAACAATCCTCAAAATGGACTTCAAGGCTATGTTGAACTTAAAGATTGGCTTGAAAAAGAATCTGGCAAGGTTTTCAATTATAACACACTACTTTATTATTGCATTAGGAATTTTAAATCAAGTGTAAAAGTAGCACGAAAAAGTCATGCCAAAAAAGACCAAAATCAAGTAGATACTTTTAAAAAAACTTCGGACGAATCTGCCAAGACATAGCACTAAATGCCGTTGGTGATTTTAGTTCTATAAATTTATATTTTCAAGACGAGTCTCGTTATGGTTTGTTTACTCAAAATGGAAAATCCGTTACTGCCATTAGGGTTAAGCCAATTTGCACCTTCCAACAGGTTTTTAAATCAACCTGGCTTTCTGGGGCTTTTTCCCCTATAACTGGAGACCATTTTCAATTGATACTTCCCCATTGTGATGCCGATAATTTTCAAGTCTTTTTAAATGATTTTGCAAAAGAAAAATCAAAGGAACTCAAAATAATGGTACTGGATAATGGGAGATTTCATAAAGCCAAAAAATTGATTATCCCTGAAAATATTGTTTTAGTTTTCCTACCACCCTATTCTCCCGAATTAAATCCTGCCGAAAAAATATGGGCAAAATACAAACGAGCATTTTCAAATAAATTTTATGAATGCTTAGAGGATGTAGAGGATTTTATTACCGAGGTGGTTAATGATACTAGCAAAAAAGAGGTCATGAGTATCTGTGGATATAGCTATGTTTTTTTAGACGCAATATAGACTATATAATAAATGTGTTTGGTATAACATAAATTAATAACAGGGATGAAACAGTAAAAAAAGCTAATATTTTTTGGCTTTTATTAGCCGAAAACCAAAAACAGGAACAACGATAAAAATCCTGTATTGTTAATGGTATACATGCAAACATTAATATAAAAAATTCACTTGCTGTAGGCAATTACAAATTCTGAAATAAAGAAACATAAATTCACAATTATTTTTAAATCGTTTCCCTAAAACGAATAATCAAATCAATTCCTCTATGTGTCTTTTTATGTTTTCGGCAATTTTTTTTGTTGGTAAATCATTGGCATCAGCCCCAAAAGGATCCTCTATTTCCTCAGCGATTAGTTCTAAACTTGCCAATACATAAAATATGAAAACTACCACCGGAATTACGAAATACCCCAAAATAAAAACATAGGCAAAAGGTAAAGTGAGTACATATATAAAAATGAATTTCTTAATAAAAGCGCTGTAAGAGTAAGGGATAGGAGTGTTCTTGATTCGCTCACAAGCACCACAAATATCCGTCAATGATTGTAATTCGTTGTTTAAAATTAGGAGTTGGTCTCCGGTTATTTTTTTCAAAATATACAAATCATTTACTTTTTGGAACAACATTTTAGCCACTTGATTCGGTCTGTGTTTGTGATGGTCTATTTCTAAATCTATATCGTCAAACAATTCTTTTGCCGTATCGCTGTCATTTAAGTGTTTGTGCAAAAGGGAAGCATAACCCGGAATCATTTTCCTGAAAAATACTCGATCATTCTCTTCGGTTAAAATTGCAGCCAACTTGAGGGCTAAATTCCGGCTACTGTTGACCAAGCCTCCCCAGAGTTTGCGCCCTTCCCACCAGCGATCGTAAGCAGTATTGGTCCGGTATGCCAATAATAATGAAATCACGAAACCCAACATGCCGTGCATAACGGAAATGTTTTTTACGGGACTGTCTTCGGGTAAATGCCAATATACGATTTCCAGATAAGCGATACTTCCTGAATATATTCCGATAATTATCATCATTGGGATTAATTTTCGAAACGTATCCGCTTTGCTTAATTGAAAAATAAAACTAATCCAATCTTTTGGGTTGTATGAAGTCATTTAAATATCATTTTAAAGTAATGTTTCCGGCTAATTCTCGCAAGGCAATTTCTGATAATTTAGCTTGAAATTGGGCATTGCTGTAACGCACTTTTGCATTGATATAATTCAATTGTGCCGCCCTGAATTCTAATGTAGTGATGGTTCCAATGCGAAATTTATCAACAGTGATATTAAGATTTTGTTTCGCAATGGCTACATTTGTTTGTTCTAACTGAATCAATTCTAAGTTGGTTAAATAGGTTTGAAAAGCAATAGTTAATTCAGAATTCAATAAAAGACTTTGTTGTTCGATAGCGATTTTAGCGTTTTCTATCAGGATTTTGGCAATTTTCTCGTTTCGGTTTTGTGCTAGACCATCAAACAGATTCAGGGACGCCCTTAGTCCATAATTAAGCCCTTTCGCAGTAAATTGTGAGGTAAAACCAAGGCTAGATTGGTTATCTAAAAAATTGTAACCGGTATTCACGCTTACCATTGGATAGCGTTCCCCTTTTATTTGCTTCAATTCTAATTCGGAGACTCTTTTATTGATTATCTGGGCTTCTAATTGTGGGTTTTGTTTTTCTGCCAATGCTATTAATTCCGAAAGTATTAATTTTTCGTCAACGGGGACTTGATCTACTACTTTAAAATCAACTTTAGAATCTCTCGCCAAAATTTGATTCAAGGCAATTTTTCTGTTGGCATAAGATTCTTTTTGCCGCAAAAGAGCCACTTTGTCTGTGTTTAAATCCACTTGGGCATTTAAAACTTCTAATTTGGAAGATTTCCCGATAGCAAAACGATTTTGTGCCAATATCAATCGCTGAGTCGAAATCACGATTGTGGTGTCTAAAGCCGCCAATTGTTGTTGTTGCTGAACCAAATCAAAATAAACCGCATTTACGGCACTGATTTTTAGTATCATGGTGCGTTTTAATTCTGCTTCACCCAGTTTCTGCAATTCTTTGAGTTGATCCAGTCTGGCAAACATTTTGAAACCGTCAAAAATGGTCCAATCCAGGCCAATACCATAGTTCAAACTGTTATTTTTGGCATTGTCTAGCGAAGTTGTTGTTCCATCTTGTCGCGTTTGTGAACTGTTTTGAATACTGTTGGTATCAACCAGTGTAGCAGTTACTCGGGGTAACATTCCGGCATTCCCGGTAGTTGCATTTACTTTGTTAATATCAAGATTATTGGAAGCTATTTTGATATCAAAATTATTTTGCAATGCAATTTTCATTGCATCTTCGATGGTCAAAACTTCTTGGGCATTTATTTTTACAATGCAAAAGAGGAATAATAGTAAACTACGAAATAGAGTTTTTGTATTCATATTTTTTTATTTTTCCATGATTTTTTTTGGAAATTTAGCCACGAAATACATTTATTAAAATTAGAATTCGTGAAATTTTTAATAAATGTAATTCGTGCTAATTCGTGTAATTTGTGTCGAAAATTATTTATTTACTTTCATTTTCATATTCTTTAATATGATCAAATTCGGGATAATGTTTTCTGGCTTTTGACCACATCAAATACAAAGCTGGAATGACAAACAAGGTCAAGACTAAAGCGAAAATGGTTCCGCCCACAATCACGACACCCATTCCAATTCTACTTTTAGAGGCAGCTCCTATGGACAAAGCTATCGGTAAAGCCCCCAATGCAATGGCAAGACTAGTCATCAAAATGGGTCTAAGTCGCGCTTCCGAAGCTTCTAAAATAGCTTGTAATTTTGGCTTACCCTGTTCCCGCAACTGATTGGCAAATTCCACAATCAGGATTCCGTTTTTGGTTACCAAACCAATAAGCATAATAGTGCCAATTTGACTGAAAATATTCCAAGTTTGGTCAAATAGCCAAAGTGAAAATAAAGCACCGGCAACCGCCATTGGAACCGTTAAAATAATAATGAAAGGGTCGATAAAACTTTCGAATTGTGCCGCCAAAATTAAAAATATCAACAACAAAGCCAGTCCGAAGGCAAAGGAAGTATTGGAACTGCTTTCGACGAAATCGCGAGATTCACCTCCCAAATCGGTCGTGAATGAATCATCCAGCACTTTGGCTTTTATTTCGTTCATCGCATCAATTCCATCGCTGATACTTTTGCCCGGCGAAAGCCCTGCAGAAACTGTTGCCGACATATATCTATTATTATGGTATAATTGGGGCGGGTTACTTTTTTCCTCAATATTCACGACATTGTCCATTTGGATTAGTTCGCCTTTGTTGTTTTTGACATATATTGAAGTTAAATCCAAGGGTTTGGATCGGTCTTTTTGGTCAAATTGTCCAATGACTTGGTACTGTCTTCCATCTTTCATAAAGTAACCAAAACGCTGACCGCTGAATGAAAGTTGTAAAGTTTGGGCAATGTCTATGACCGAGATTCCCAAACTCTCCGCTTTTTCTCGATTGATGGTAACGTTTATTTCCGGTTTGTTGAATTTGAGGTTGACATCAGTAGTCGAAAAGGTTTCGTTTTTTGACGCCTCATCCATAAACAAAGGAATTTTCTCTTGTAATTTTTCGAAATTTGGAGCTTGGATAATGTATTGGATGGGCAAACCACCACGACGACTTACCGCAATTGTTGGTTGTTGAATTACGGATGTTTTGGCATCAGGATATTTTTTCGTTAACTTGGTTAATTGATCTGCAATTTCCGTTTGAGATCTTTTTCTTTCACTAGGGTTTTTTAATGAAACTCTAATAAACCCCGTATTTGAAGCCCCTGAACCACTAAATCCAGGCGCTGTAATAACTAGACTAACTTGTTTTTCGGGAATGGAATCATCAACCAAGCTCGAAATTTCTTGCATAAACCGATCAGTATAAGCATAGGAAGAACCCTCGGGAGTTGCCATTCGCATTACAAATCCACTTCGGTCGTCCAAGGGTGCCGTTTCTTTTTGAATGAGGTTAAAAAACAAATAAATCAATCCGAAACAACCAATAATAATAGGGAAACTCATCCATTTTTTTTTCATAAAACCCTCCAAAGAATTGGCATAAGTAGCATTTAACTTTTGGAAAAAAGGTTCCGTTTTAATATAAAAGCTTGATTTTTTTTGTTCTCCACTTTTCATCAAATATGCATTCAACATGGGTGTCAAACTTAGGGAAACAAAGGCAGAAACCAAGACTGCGGCACCAATGACGACGCCAAATTCCCTAAATAATCGCCCGACAAATCCTTCCAGAAATATAACGGGAAGAAACACCGCAGCCAAAGTGATCGAAATGGAAATTACGGCAAAAAAGATCTCATTTGATCCCTTGATAGCGGCTTCGATGGGTGTCATTCCTTCTTCTACCTTTTTAAAAATGTTTTCGGTAACTACAATTCCGTCGTCGACCACGAGTCCGGTTGCCAATACAATTGCCAATAAAGTCAATACATTTATCGAAAACCCGAAAAGCCACATGATAAAAAAGGTGGCTATCAACGAAACCGGAATGTCGATTAAGGGTCGGAATGCGATTGCCCAATCCCTAAAAAATAAATAAATAATTAAAATCACCAGAATTAATGAAATTCCTAATGTTTCAGCAACTTCGAGAACTGATTTTTTTACAAAAATAGTGTTGTCAATGGCAATATTTAGTTTAATGTCTTTGGGCAAATCTTTTTGTAACCTGTCAAATTCTTTATAAAAGGCGTTAGAAATATCAATATAATTGGCGCCTGGAAGTGGCACAATAGCAATGCCAATTAGAGGTCTTCCTGATTGCGACATTTGGGTTTCGAGATTTTCCGCATCAAGATTTGCGCGACCAATATCGCTTAATCTCACAATTTTTTCGCCCTCGGTTCGGATAATTATATTGTTGAATTCTTCGGCTGAGGATAAATTGCCAACCGTTTTGACCGTTAATTCAGTATTGTTTCCCGTTATTTTTCCGGATGGCAATTCTACGTTTTGTTTGTTTAGTGCCGCCCTGACTTCGGCTATGGTAATCCCGTAAGAGGCCAGTTTATCAGGGTCAATCCACAAACGCATGGCATATCTTTTTTGTCCCCAAATTTGAATTCCACTTACCCCGGGAATAGTTTCCAAGTGTTGGCTAATCACATTTTCGGCATAATCGCTTAATTCCAAAGCATTTCGACTTTCACTTTGCACCGTCATTGAAATAATAGCTTCACTATTGGCATCAGCCTTTGAAACAATGGGTTGCGAATCGATATCTTCGGGTAAATCTCTAACGGCTTGCGATACTTTGTCCCGAACATCGTTTGCCGCTGTTTCTAAATCTTTGTCTAAATTGAATTCTACAGAAATAGAGCTGCTCCCTTGATTGCTCGAGGAGGTAATATTCTTGATACCATCAATAGAATTAATTGCTTTTTCCAGAGGTTCTGTAATTTGTGATTCAATAATGTCGGCATTTGCTCCGGTATAATTGGTCCGAATCGATATTTGTGCAGGATCTATGGATGGGAATTCGCGTACTCCTAAAAAGGTATAACCAATAATTCCGAACAAGATGATAGTCAGGTTCATTACTATGGTTAATACGGGTCTTCTTATGCTTAATGTGGATAAACTCATTGAGATTTTAGATTTTAGATTCTTGATTGCTTCGCTAGTTCGCCCTTTAGGCTCGTGTGCAGATTTTTGATTTTATAATTTGCTGCCTACTGACATCTGAAATCGGTGTTTTATTTGACTTTCACTTTTATGGCATCATCTGCTTTTAATGACATAACGCCGCTTGTGATGAGTGTATCTCCCACCTTTAGACCGGAAAGTACCACGATGGAAGCATCTGTCCGGGTAGTGGTTTCCACCATAACTTCTTTGGCTTTTCCTCCGTTGGAAATAAAAACTTTTTTACCGTTTTGTACAGGAATAATGGCTTCCGTTGGAATGACGATAGCGTCTTTTATGATATCCAAAGGCAATTCTACATTGGCAAAAGTACCCGGGAATAATTTCCCATCTTTATTTTCGGCGAGGGCGCGAACTTGCAATGTTCTTGTTGCGATTTGAACTTCTGGCTCAATGGCATACACTTTGGCGGTATATTTTTGGGTTGAACCAGTTACGGTGAAACTCAAATTTGAATTTTCCCTTATCTGGTTGGCATATTTTTCAGGAACCGAAAAAGTGATTTTTAGTTTACCGATATTGACTAATTTGGCCACTAAATTGGTAGGAGTGATATAAGTTCCAGGTGAAATCGAACGCAATCCAATCTTCCCAGAAAATGGAGCTCTTACAGAAGTTTTGTCAATTTGTGCCTGAATCAACTGTATTTGTGCTTGTGCCAATTTATAATCGGCTTTGGCAATATCATATTCTTCTTGACTTATGGCTTCTTTTTGGAGTAAAAGTTTAGCTCTTCTTTCGTTTTCCGCCGCTAATTCTTCTTTTGTTTTGGCTTGAGCCAATTGTGCTCTTAATTCCAAATCATTTACTTTGAAAAGCAATTGCCCTTTGCTGACGTTGCTTCCTTCTTTAAAATAAATGCCTTCGACGATTCCTGAAGCTTCAGACCGAATATCCACCTGTTCATTGGCTTCAATAGAACCGGAAAGGGAAAGATTATTGTCGAATGTTTGGGTTTGAATAACAATTCCGTTAACGGTCATTGATTTGTTTTTTTCATCTTTGCCTTTGGAATTGGAATCACCACTTTTGTTTTCAATGAATCGGTATGTTATAAAAGCAACAAACCCTATTATTAATAAGGTATAAATGATATTTTTTAATTTCATGTGTAGATATTTATTTGTTTTTTATGGGTCATATATAATTGCTTCGCCTGTTCGCTGACGCTCGAGTCGCTTGTATGTTAATCGGTGATTGCATCTCAATTCATTATGCTCATTTCATAATTTAGTTAAAAAGCGAGATTAAACTTCTTATATTTTAGTTAAGACTACAAAATTAGGTTTTAGAATTTTGAATAAAGAGTGTTTTGTTGAATATTTAACAACTTATACCAATTGTAATTTTAAAATGATCTAATCCGTTTTAAAATTTTACAATTGTTAATGCCGATAGACGATATATTCAGTTCGATATATTGGAGTACTATGATATTGCTAATCGGTATTAATAAATGCAAATAGTAGTATTCTTGAAAAAAAATGCTTCTTTGAGACGATAAAAAAATGAAATGTATTTTTTTAATTATCCAAAAATCCACTTTAATCTTTGCCTTTGCGAAGTAAACCTATGTCTTTGATCAATATTAACTGATATAATTCCAAATGTTTTTCTTTTTGGTCAATTCAATATAAGTGGCTCTCAAAACCGCATTTTCTGGTTTTTGCATCGGTGCATCGTTCTTCAAAATTTTTAAGGCATAATTTCGTGCCAGTTGCAAAATATCCCTGTCGCGAACAATATCAGCAATTTGAAGATTCAACACGCCGCTTTGTTGCGTTCCCATCAAATCGCCTGGTCCGCGAAGTTTGAGATCGACTTCGGCAATTTCGAAACCGTCATTCGTGGCCACCATCGTTTCCATTCGGGTTTTACTGTCGGCACTTAATTTGTGGCTCGTCATCAGGATGCAATAACTTTGCTCGGCGCCACGTCCCACACGACCACGAAGTTGGTGCAATTGCGATAATCCAAAGCGCTCCGCACTTTCGATAATCATCACGCTGGCGTTGGGAATATTCACGCCCACTTCAATCACGGTTGTAGCCACCATAATATTAGTTTTTCCTTCGGCAAAGCGTTTCATCTCGGCATCTTTATCGGCGGGTTTCATCTTGCCGTGAAGGATGGAAATGGCATATTGCGGCAACGGAAAATCCCGGGATATGCTTTCGTAACCGTCCATTAAATCCTTAAAATCCATACTTTTGGATTCTTCAATTAATGGGTAAACAATATAAATTTGCCGACCCAAGGCAATTTCGTCTCGAATGAATTTCCAGACTTTCAACCGATTGCTGTCAAATCGATGCACGGTTTGAATAGGTTTTCGTCCCGGTGGCAATTCGTCAATGACTGAAATGTCTAAATCGCCATACAAACTCATCGCCAAAGTTCGCGGAATAGGGGTAGCAGTCATTACCAAAACGTGTGGCGGAATTTGTTCCCCTCCATTGGAGGGGTCAGGGGTGGATTTCTTCCACAATTTCGAGCGCTGTTCCACCCCAAAACGATGTTGCTCGTCAATCACTGCCAAGCCCAAGTTTTGGAATTTTACCTTGTCTTCCAACAAAGCGTGTGTGCCAATCAGGATGTGTAGACTACCATTTTCGAGTTCTTCATGGATGATTCTTCGAGCTGCAGTTTTTGTTGAACCCGTCAGTAATTTTATATTGATATTCAGTTCTTTGGCTAATTCTGATAAACCATTAAAATGTTGGTTGGCCAAGATTTCCGTTGGCGCCATCAAACAGGATTGAAAGCCGTTATCCAAAGCGATGAGCATACTCATCATGGCCACGATTGTTTTTCCTGAACCCACATCGCCTTGAAGTAATCGGTTCATTTGGGCGTTGCTTCCCATATCGGTTCGGATTTCCTTGATAACTCTTTTTTGGGCGTTGGTCAATTCAAAAGGCAGGTGATTTTGATAGAAATCATTGAAATAAGCACCCACTTTCGTAAACGGATGTCCTTTTATTTTGTGTTTCCGAATCAGGTTTTTAGTGATTAACTGCAATTGGATATAGAACAATTCCTCAAATTTCAATCGGAATTGGGCTTTCGCCAAAGATTCGGCACTTTTGGGGAAATGAATGTTGAACAAAGCCTCATTTTTTGGAATCAGTTTCAATTCGGCAGTCAAATAATCGGGCAGGGTTTCGGAGAATTTGGCTTGGGTTTCCAGAAATAATTGTTGCATCATTTTATTGATTACCCGATTCGAAATTCCCCTGTTTGCCAAGGTTTCTGTCGATGGATAAACGGGTTGCATCGCCGAGCGCAGGCTTTGTTCGTGCTCCGCCATCAACTCGATTTCGGGATGCGCCATATTGAACGTATTTCCAAAAGAAGTGCATTTTCCGAAAATCACGCAGATTTCGTTGAGCTTCAAACTTTCGCGAATCCATTTGTGGCCCTGAAACCAGACGAGTTCCATTTGACCTGTGTCATCCACAAAAGTGGCGACCAATCGTTTCTGGTTTTTGCCAAATTCAACGGTCTTTATGTTGATGATTTTGCCGATGATTTGGACTTCGGCAACATTATTTTGTAATTCGTTAATCTTGTAATAACGCGTTCGGTCAATATAGCGATTGGGAAAAAAATTGAGCAAATGACCGTATTTATGAATTCCCAATTCCTTGCGCAACAAAGTACCGCGGTTAGGACCGACGCCTTTGAGGTATTCGATGGAAGTTTCTAAGAGGTTTTGCTGCATAGTTTGGACGCGGATGACGCGGATTTACTTCGTAACGACACGAATAAAAACGGATTTTTAATTTGATGAAGCGAAGATAGTTTTTTGTTGGGAAATTTGGAAATACATTTATTGGGTAATTGGATTAGGAAAAAGTATATTTGAATTTTAAAAAGCAATAATTTATGACAACCCATCTTGCACTTCTTCGTGGCATCAATGTTTCTGGTCACAACATGATAAAAATGGAGGCTTTGAAAACAACTTTGGAAGCCATTGGTTTCAAAAATGTGCAAACTTATATCCAATCGGGAAATGTTTTTGTTGATAGTGAGGAAGAGAATGCAGCTGCGGTAGGTTTCAAAATCAAGCAGGAAATCTTCAAGGTTTTTGGTCATGAAGTACCCATCGTGGTTATTGGCAAAGCAGACTTGGAGGCTTGTTTGAAGAACAATCCTTTTTTGAAAGAAAAGGATTTTGACATTAAAAAATTGTACGTGGCTTTTATTTCAAAAACATTGCAATCTAATAGTATGAATGATTTGAAAATTAGCCAATTTAAACCTGACGAAGCCAGTATTGATGCCAATAGAATTTACATTAAATATGCTGTTGGCGCAGGAAAAACACGATTTGATCAGAAGTATATCGAGAAAAAATTGAACGTAACGGCAACGATTAGAAATTGGAATACCGTGACGCAATTGCTTCAACTGTATGAGGAAAAATAAATAAAATTCTAATCTACCACAATTGTCCCACTTCGTTTTTCATGAATGCCAAAGCAGCGCTGCTTGGTGCTGTTTTTCCTAATAAATCATTTAAAATCATTTCTCGCAACTGGTTGGCATCAGCCACTTTTTCGCTTTTGGATGCCAATCGAATCATTTGAATTGTGGCATTTTTGGCGGTGGTAATTATCGACCAGCATTCATCCGAAATATAGATTTGTTGGGCCAAATTATGTTCGAATTCTTGCTCCACTTGCGCAATTACATAATTGGCATACTCATTTTTATCATCGGAAATAGGTGTGATTCTCACCAATAATTGGCTTGGATTGATGCGTTCCATAAACAAAGTCATACGTTCGTAAGCCTGTAAACGCTGGGGTAGAGTATCTTTTCTATTGTCTTTTTGCAACAACCATCTTCTGGTGTTTTGTTGGTCTTTGAAATATGAATCAAATAAAAAGTAAGCCACTCCGCCAGTAATTAAGGAAGGAATTGTGTAAGCGAATATTTCGATTATTTTTGTTGAATCCATTTGATAATTTAGATTTTTATTTAAAATTTTCTATCCAAAGACAAATTAACGAATAAACCAATAAACTTATATTACATTTGGGGAAATTTTATAAAAAATGGAATCTTACATCCTAATTTTGCTTTGTCTAGCTGCTTTTGTGGCTGGATTTATTGATGCCATAGTTGGTGGAGGCGGATTAATTCAAACCCCAGTTGGATTAATATTGTTGCCCAATCTTCCTGTTTCGACAGTTATTGGATCTTTGAAAGTACCGTCTTTTAGTGGCACTTTATTTGCCACTTATCAATACCTCAAAAAAGTCGATATGAATTGGAAGCTATTGGCCATCATGATGGTTTTGGCATTTCCGTCCGCTTTCATGGGCTCCACTTTGTTGACTTATGTGAGTAATGATTTTATGAAACCTCTATTGTTGGTTGTACTTTCGTTGTTGGTAGTTTACACTTATGCTCAGAAAAATTTTGGACAACATATCGTAAAAACACATTCTGCCAGAACTCAAGTATTTTATGCAGTGTTGATCAGTTTTGTGGTTGGTTTTTATGACGGATTCATTGGGCCGGGAACAGGCAGTTTCTTGGTTTTGGCCTTTATTGCCTTGATGGGATTTGATTTCTTGCACGCTTCCGCCAGTGCAAAAATGGTAAATTTGGCAACCAATTTTGGTTCAATTTGCCTATTTATGTTGAAAGGAAAAATCATTTGGGCAGTTGCCATTCCAATGGCTTGTTGCAATGCATTCGGCGGTTGGCTTGGTGCAAAACTCGCCATCAACAAAGGAAATAAGTTCATTCGGATTTTCTTTTTGGTAGTTGTCATTGGCACCTTGATTCGGTTTGCATTCGATGTTTTTTATAAATAGAAAAGCACTCTTTTTTTAATTCTTAAATCCTTATTTTTGCATTCAATAGAAAATTTATGCAGAAATACATCGACCAACTTAATGAAGCCCAACGCGAACCCGTACTCCAAAAAGACGGGCCAATGATTATTATTGCCGGAGCCGGTTCAGGAAAAACACGTGTATTAACTATTCGGATTGCCTATTTGATGAGCTTGGGCGTGGATTCTTTCAGTATTTTGGCATTGACTTTTACCAATAAAGCGGCGCGCGAAATGAAAAAGCGCATCTCCGATATTGTAGGTTCCAATGAAGCCAAAAATCTTTGGATGGGAACTTTTCACTCGGTTTTTGCCAGGATTCTGCGTTCTGAATCGGATAAATTAGGTTATCCTTCGAATTTCACGATTTATGATACCCAGGATTCTGTTCGATTGATTTCGGCAGTTATCAAGGAAATGCAATTGGATCGAGATGTTTATAAACCCAAACAAGTTTTAAGTAGAATTTCGAGCTACAAAAACAGTTTGATAACCGTAAAAGCTTATTTCAATAATCCCGAATTGCAAGAAGCCGATGCGATGAGCAAAAAACCTCGATTGGGTGAAATTTATCAAAATTACGTCGATCGTTGTTTCAAGGCTGGCGCTATGGATTTTGATGATTTATTGCTAAAAACGAACGAATTATTGACTCGTTTCCCAGAGGTTTTGGCCAAATACCAGAATCGTTTCCGTTATATTTTGGTCGATGAGTACCAAGATACCAACCATTCTCAGTATTTGATTGTCCGCGCTTTGTCAGATAAATTCCAGAATATATGTGTCGTTGGGGATGATGCTCAAAGTATTTATGCGTTTCGTGGCGCCAATATCAACAACATTTTAAATTTCCAAAAGGATTATGATGGCGTGAAAACCTTTCGATTGGAACAGAATTACCGTTCGACCAAAAATATTGTCGAAGCGGCAAACACCATAATAGACAAAAATAAAACCAAACTCGACAAGATTGTTTGGACTGCCAATGATCTTGGGCCAAAAATAAAAGTGCATCGCAGCTTAACCGATGCCGAGGAAGGGCGTTTTGTGGCCAGCACGATTTTCGAACAAAAGATGCAACACCAGATGAAAAATGGGGAGTTTGCCATCTTGTATCGTACCAATGCACAATCCCGTGCCATGGAAGATGCTCTCCGAAAACGCGATATTCCGTACCGAATTTACGGTGGTTTGTCGTTTTACCAAAGAAAAGAAATCAAGGATGTTTTGTGCTATTTGCGATTAGTTATCAATCCAAAAGACGAAGAAGCATTGGTTCGGGTAATCAATTATCCCGCCCGCGGAATAGGGGACACAACGGTCGAAAAACTGACTGTTGCCGCCAATCATTACAAGCGTTCCATCTTTGAAGTGATGCAGAATATTGATAAAATCGACTTGAAACTCAACTCGGGAACCAAACAAAAACTGCAGGATTTTGTGATGATGATTCAGAGTTTTCAGGTAATCAACGAAAATCAAGATGCCTTTTATATTACTGATCACGTAGCCAAAAAAACGGGATTGGTACAAGAATTAAAGAAAGATGCAACTCCAGAAGGAATGGCAAAAATCCAGAATATCGAAGAATTATTAAATGGAATCAAGGATTTTACCGAAGGACAAAGAGAAATTGACGGTGCTCGTGGTGCCTTATCCGAATTTATGGAAGACGTGGCTTTGGCAACCGATTTAGACAAAGACACCAGCGACGAAGATCGTGTGGCGTTGATGACGATACATTTGGCCAAAGGACTGGAATTTCCGCACGTTTTTGTGGTGGGAATGGAAGAAGATTTGTTTCCAAGCGCAATGAGTATGAGTACCCGAAGCGAACTCGAGGAAGAACGTCGTCTGTTTTATGTGGCCTTAACCCGCGCCGAACATCAGGCGTACCTGACCTACGCCCAATCCCGTTACCGTTGGGGAAAACTAACCGATAGTGAACCATCCCGATTTATTGAAGAAATCGACAGTCAATATTTAGAATATTTGACTCCTGAAGAAAATAATTATCGTTATAAACCAATGATTGATAGCGATATTTTTGGTGATATTGATAAATCCAAATTGAGATTGGCCAAGCCTATTGCAGGAACACCTCCGAGCCCCCTAGCCTCAGAAGCGGGAATGAAACCAGAGATCAATATTCGCAAATTAAAACCGGTTTCGAGTAATTCCTCTTCGGGGGGAGCTAATTTATTTGACAATAAATTGGCGGCAGGAAATATCGTGATGCACGAGCGTTTTGGCAAAGGAGAAGTGTTAAATCTGGAAGGAGTTGGTGCCGACAAAAAAGCGGAAATCAAATTTGAAGTGGGCGGGATTAAAAAATTGTTGTTGCGATTTGCGAAATTGGATGTGATTGGGTAATTAAAAAGTTTAAAGGTTGTTTAATAATGGTTTAAAATTGTTTAAGCCAATACAACTTTAAACTTTTAAACAATTTAAACTTTAAACTAAAAGAGATGGCACAATTCATAAAAATATACGAAGACAAACCCAGCGAAGCGGCAATTGCCAGAGTTGTGAAGGTTTTAAAAGACGGCGGTTTGGTTATTTATCCAACCGACACCGTTTATGGTTTGGGTTGCGATATTACCAATACCAAAGCTTTGGAACGCATTGCCAAAATAAAAGGAGTGAAGTTAGAAAAGGCCAACTTTTCTTTTGTTTGCCACGATTTAAGCAATCTTTCGGATTATGTGAAGCAAATTGATACATCCACTTTTAAACTGTTGAAAAGAGCTCTGCCTGGACCCTATACATTTATTTTACCCGGTAATACAAACCTTCCAAAAGAATTTAAGAAGAAAACCACAGTTGGTATTCGTATTCCTGATAATTCAATTGCATTGGAAATTGTAAAAATGTTAGGTAATCCTATTGTTTCTACATCCATTTATGACGAAGATGAAGTAATTGAATACACCACCGATCCGGAACTTATTTTCGAGAAATGGCAAAACCTTGTCGATATGGTCATCGATGGTGGTTATGGTGGCAATATTGGTTCAACGATTATCGACTTGTCGGGTGATGAACCTATAGTAGTGAGAGAAGGTAAGGGAAGTTTAGATATTCTTTAAGGAAGTGTTCAGTATTCAGAAAATTAGTGTTCAGTTGTTACAAATTCAAAATTAGTATTCAGAAATATCCACAAAAAAAACGTCCCTAATATAGAGACGTTTTTATTTTATTCAAAACAAACTGAACACTAAAAACTGTTCACTGAATACACTTTTTATTGTTGTTGTTTTTTCATTTCCTTTTCTACCATTTCATAGAATTGATCTATTTTTGGTAACACAACGATCCGAGTTCTTCTGTTTTTCGCTCTGTTTTCTGGAGAGTCATTTGCCACGAGTGGAGTATATGAACTTCTTCCTGCAGCAATCAATTGTGCTGGATTTACTCCTAAATCACCTGCTAATACTCGAATGATAGAAGTAGATCGTTTTACACTTAAATCCCAGTTGTCCAATAAAATTCCGCTTCCGTTATAAGGAACATTATCTGTATTACCTTCTACCATACATTCAAAATCTGGTTTGTCATTAACCACTTTAGCCACTTTAGCCAAAACTGATTTTGCTTTATCGGTTACCTCATAACTACCACTTTTGAATAATAATTTATCGGCAATTTGAATAAAAACCACTCCTTTTTCAACATTGATTTCGATGTCCGGGTCAGAGATTCCAACCGAAGATTTCAAACTAGTTACAACAGCAAGCGTAACACTGTCTTTTTTGGTTAAAGCATCTTGCATTCTACTGATCTTCAAATCTTTTTCTTTGATAGATTCCAAAGCTTTTTCAATGTTTTGAGCGCCTTTCGTTGTCAAAACAGTCATTTCTTTAGATTGAGAAATTAAATCTTTAGATTGAGAAATTAAAAGTTGGTTCTGATCTTTCAAACCATCAACGCTAGCTTTAAGCCCCGCTTTTTCTTCCAAACAAGAATTTAATTTTACGGTGCAAGTATTCAATAAATCTTGGGTTTCTTTGTTTTTAGCTTCTAAGGCTGCGTATTGTTTTTTAGAAACGCAAGAAGTTAAAAGCATAAAGAAAGATAAGGCAATTACAATTTTTTTCA
>Ga0214162_1000117_pt1 | contig 18453 bp, 14 predicted proteins | sample LakMenepilimnion_3_FD_153000 | JGI IMG/M metagenome (GOLD analysis project Ga0214162, IMG submission 153000) | Freshwater microbial communities from Lake Mendota, WI - Practice 20APR2010 epilimnion v5 | ecosystem: Environmental > Aquatic > Freshwater > Lake > Epilimnion/Euphotic zone | place...
TAATTGATAATATTTCATCTTGTATACCACTCGCATATTCTGGACATAATTTAACTATATTCTTTGTAGCTAAATCTTGAATATTTGTAATTTTATTTTGAAAATCTATAACATCTATACCAGTAGCATATTTTATTTCATAATCGTTAAAAATATCTTTTAAAGCCCATAAATAAGCACAACCATAATTCGCATGCAATATAGCTACTAATGGACTCTTGTCTTGTTTACTAGCTAATGACCATCGCGCACTTCCTCTCATAATTCTTGATATAATATGTGATCTATAATCATCTAAAGACGATCTCCTCGCACAACAAACTGTATAAAACATTAATATACAACATAAAAATATTATTAAAATATTATTGTTCATAATATCTTTAACGGTTATTTTAATTATTTCTTTTAAAATAAACTTTAATTGTTTAATTACCATTTGTGACTTTTATATACTGCAATTAATTTATCTTCAAATTCATTTACAAAAGAAGTGTAATCGCATATTGGACCATTCACAAAAGCACTTCTTACTGTATTCTTTATATCTCTAAATTTATCTAGATTGTTTGCAAAATAAACAGCTTTATCAATATATTCTTGTTGAGAATATGTTACATATTCATCTAAACCACAGTTTTTCATTAAACTACTTGTTACATTCTGAGAATGATAATGACGTACATTGTCAAATAATGTTAATATAGGAACGCCCATCATTAAACTCTCACAACTTGTCGTTGTTCCAGAATATGGAAATGTATCAACCGCAATATCCATCTTGTTGTAATCTGGAAGATGATCACCATATGTATCAGAATATGGCAATATTGTTACTCTATCTAATACACTTTTGTCCTTGAATGTATTTAAAAATTGATCGTGCAATTTAGGTGTTAAAAATTCCTTTGTTTTAATTGCTAAACGTGCCGTTGGTGCAGCTAATAAGATTTTCTCCCATACACCCACAACCATCTCATTAACCTTGTTGTATCTATTAAATGTACCAAATGTTATATAACCATTTTTAACACACGGTGGTTCGCTAATTTGAGGAATATTCTTAATCCCCATACTTGGTGTATATGCCAAAAAACATTTGTCCATAAATACAAACTTTTCTTGATAATATTTTTGAGACTTTTCACTGTCGCAGAATTTATCAGTTATACGGTAATCCATCGATTTTATACCACTAGAATTTGGATAACCGCAATAACTAATCTGAATAGGTGCAGGCTTTAATACAAAAGTATCTAAACGGTTATCACCAGTATGTGCAGATAAATCAAACAAAATATCAATATTATCCTTCTGGATTTCAGTCTTTAATTGTTCTGGTGTCATATTCTTTACCACATGCCATTTACATTTTGGAAACATTTCCTTTAATTGTACAACCTTTACCGAATAACATGTTACATCAAATAAATCATAGTTTAAATTATTCAAAATACTATGAATAAAATAACTCACAGGATGACATATAAAATCACCAGATACAAATCCTATATTTAATTTACTACCTGATTTCAATAATTCCCCCTTTGATTCACAATTTACAATATATTTTTTAATTTCATAATTTGGACATGATACCCGGTAATCCTCTACCACTACAGGATATATCTTGTTAATAGATTTGTGAATCTTGGCAATGTACATCGGATCTTCTATTAAATGAGATATGTAATTTGAATCAAGCAACTTGTTTTGATATGCTAAAGAAAGTCTAGGCTTATACTTTAATGCCTTGTTATATCCATCAATAGCACCAATGAAATCACATTCGTAACACTTTGCTAATCCCATATTCATATACATACTCGCAATCAACATGTCCTTATCCACTGATATATGTGCACGTAAGTAATTTTCAATACCTTTTGTATAATGAAAAATAGCCTTGTCTGTAATACGTAATTCAGTGTAAACTACACCAATTTGATTATTTACATCCGGATCTAAAGGATCTATCTCATATGCTAAATTAAAATAATATAACGCAGTATCACGATCTTGTACAGTAAAATAAATACTTCCAAGACCATTTAAACATTTCACTTTAAACTGGGACAATGACAATCTCGTATTTTCTTCCAATTTATCATTTGATAATATTAAATCAATAATACCTATAGCCAATTTGTAATGATAAATACTACTATCCAATTTATGCACTCTATGATACATAAAACCAAAATTGTAATGTAACTGATAATCACATGGATCTACTATTAAAATTTGATTCAAAAATACCAAATTCTCTTCAGCATTTGGATTAAATATAGTTAGATATAAAAATACCATCTTTAATAGTTCCATTCCACCTTTGTGGAATGGCTCTATACCTAACACTTTTCTAATATGCGCAATAGACATGTATAATGTATTACGCTCAACATCATTAAATCCATCTCTGTTCATATGAAGACCAACCGTACGTACCAATAATTCTGCACTTATATAGTAAACAGTCTTTATCTCTTCCTTGTGCCTTTGTACAACAAATTGATTCAATTCATCTAAATATTTAATTATACGACTAGTCATTTTTAAACATTCCATATATCCTTCATTATCTGTCCTCTTTTCCACAATTAAGGTCTCCTGAGCCTTATTATACACTCTTGTAGCATTTCTATATTCTTCTAAAAATTCATCTATTGTTTCAATACTGCCTTTAATTTTATTTTCATTTGTGTTTTTAATTTTTTTTATAATAGTCATATGATTTAAAATATTACAAAGTTTTAAATTACTTTTTTTAACGTGATTTAATTAATCACTTTTTTATTTACTTTATCTTTCAATTTATCCCAAGCTATATCCATAATATCCAGTTCTGTCTTTGTAACAACATTTGTATCAACAAACAAGATTTTTGTATTATTTGTATTATTTGTATTATTTGTAATATTAAATCCTACATACCCCACAAGTCTATCATTCTTAGGATACAACTCAAATCTAGAGACTTTCAACGTGTAATTAGCATTAAAGTTAACAGTTGGAACATATATATATCCAATAAGATTTGTTTCCTTTAAAACATTTGATTCCCAAGTATTTACATCCACCTTTATTTTAGTCCAAGCATAATTAATTATTTCTTGTAAAGTAAAACCCTCTACTAATTTTTCATCAACAAATTCATATTCAAAATATTTGACTCTGTTATTTACATTACATATTATATCAAATCCAACTACAGCTGGTATTTTACCAGTTCTATCTAATAGTATTTTACTAATATGTATTTTTATCTTAGACATTTTATATACAATGCACGAATAAAATATTTTTTTTTAAATATATGAAAAACACACTTGATTTTCCAATTTAATTTAAAAACAAAATGAATTTTAAACTAAATATTTGTATTATTAAAATGAAAAATACACCTACAATTAACACATCGGAGGGACAAACGATTTCAGAAGAAGATTTAAAAAAAATAAGAAGAAAAGTAAAAGCACTCAAAAAACGTCCTCAACCTGAACAAAGAACACCAGAATGGTATAGTGCTAGACATAAAAGAATTACTGCAAGTGAAGCTGCTAGTTGCTTATTCAATTCAAAAAAAACATGCGAACCATATGTACAAGAATTCAATATACAAAATTTTAAATATAAGGATACTGAATCATTAAATCATTACGAAACAAGAGAAGATTACATTATTAAAAAATGCGATTCGTTTTATGGAAAAAATGTATTCAAAGATACTATTTATACACTTTGGGGTAAAAAATATGAAGAAGTTGCAAATACACTTTACTGTCAATTAAATAACACAACGGTTATAGAATTTGGTCTCGTATCACATTCTAGATTAAAATGGTTAGCAGCTAGTCCAGACGGTATTACACCTGATGGTGTTATGTTGGAAATTAAATGCCCAAAAAGTAGAAAAATAGATGAATCTCGAGTACCTATACATTATTGGATACAAACTCAGATACAAATGGAGTCCATTGACCTAGATGTATGCGATTTCTTTGAATGTGAAATTGAAGAATTAGAATCTGAAAGTCAATTTATAGATAGAGAAATTGTCGGTAAACAAGCTAAAGGTATTGTACTACAAATGGCAAATAGTGGACCTGATCCTAAATTTATTTATTCACCGCATCATATTAAAACTACAATAGAATATATAGATTGGAAAAATCAACAAATGTCTTTACGTCAAGATCTTATCCCTTCTTATTTCTTTGTAAAAAAATACAATAATCAAAGAGTACATAGAAGTAAAATTTGGTTTGAAAATGTAAAAGACGAATTAAAAAAAACATGGAATCTTCTTATGCATTTACAAGAAACTAAAGATAATTTTTATAAATATAAAGAATCTATTCATATTATAAAAAGTAAAAAATTTTATGAACGTTATGATGCAACACAATGCGAAATTGAAGACGATACTTCTACATTTATATATAATCAAAATACTAAAATAGAAAATGACAAAATTGAAAATAATCAAAATACTAAAATAAATGACAAAATTGAAAATGACAAAATTGAAAATAATCAAAATACTAAAATTGAAAATAACAAAATTGAAAATAATCAAAATACTAAAATAAATGACAAAATTGAAAATGACAAAATTGAAAATGACAAAATTGAAAATGACAAAATTGAAAATAATCAAAATACTAAAATAAATGACAAAATAGAAATTAGTGAAATTTGTTTAATAGATTAATTTTGTTTAATTAAATTATTTATATAATATAAAAAGATATTAATGATTGTAAAATATTATATAAATCCAATTACTGGAAGAATTATTAAATCATCTGGTAAAACTTTTAATAATTTAGAAAAAAATAATTATTCTATACAAAAAGATAATTGTCTATACGATATTAAAAGTGCAAAAAGATGTTTTTCTAAACTTTTAAGAATATATCCTGATACAATATACCCATCTTCTAATTTCACAAATATACCAAAAACATTTAATATTAGTTTTATTAGTGGATTTAGAGCTTTTATTAAAGATGGGGATAATATTATAGGATTTATTGATAAAAATGGTAGTATTTATAGATTAAAGGAATATATTAATATCAATACTTTGCAAAAAAATGTACCTATCGTAATTGATTATAATAATATTTTACCACAAATTGTAGAAAAATTAGAAAAAATTAATGATGATATACAAAAGAAAGTAGTTTATCAAATTTCTAATACACAATCTTTTAAAAATGTAAATATACTTTTTAACAATGTACAAAAAGATTTTATACCAATTAAAAAGAAAATGGATAAAAAAGAACATGATAAAATTTTAAATATATACAATCATAATTTAATTAAAAAACCTCTCGCAAAATCGACTTTTGATATTCAAACTTATCCAGTAATAATAACACCACCTATAACACCACCTATAACACCACCTATAACACCGACAATCTTAACTTATCCAGAAATAAAAGTTCCACCGGTTACATCTACTACTGTTTCTTCATCTGATATTTCAACTATTTCTTCATCTGATCTTTCATCTAATATTTCAACTACCACTATACCTATACCTATATATAAACCACCATCCTCAACTAATATTTCAACGGTTTCTTCATCTGCTTCTGAAAAAGATTTTGAACTAGGTTGGGTTAATGATTCATTAATCAAAAAAGTAATAAAATTGGATTCAGATAAAGGTTCATCTAATTTAAAAATTATTCAAGATGATAAAAATAATATCATTGGATATAATAGTGATAATGTACCTTACATTACTATTCGGTAAATTCGCCTTACATTACTATATTTTTTTATTTTTAATTAATTTCTAAGCAAAAATTAATTTCTAAACAAAATGTAATATGAATTCTAATTGTATAATAGAATATATAAAAGTAAAATATCCACATATAATCGCAAATGGGGATTTTTTTTGTATTTTGAAAAATAATAGCATAATAGGATTTTGCGATTGTACAAAAATGGACAATCAAAAAATTTTATCACTTACTAAACCTATTAATGTAAATCAAAATCTCCCAATTATGAAATTCTTATATAATACTGTGGAAAATTTACCAATGGTAAAGTTACAAAAACAAAGAGAAAGAATTTTAATAAAAAATATTAAAAATATATTGAAAAAGAATCAAATTTATACATACAATGCTTTTTATGATAACGAAATGGATGATTTCATTTTTATTAAAAGCGAATATGAAAAATATATAAACGATATCAAAAAACAAATGCAACTTGATCAAAAAATGATTGAAATATGTAAAAAAGAAATAATGTATAATATTAATCCTTTACTAAAAAATATTCAAATATATAAAAATGGTGTCGTTAATTATTTTTCATCTATTGATGACCTTGACATGAAAATTACAAAGAAATTTTATAAAAAAAATAAAAATAATTGTAATTTTCTAATAAGGAATTTAGATTTATTATGTAATTCGCAACAATCAATACCTAAAGAATCTAATTTACTACTAGATAATATTATTATTTTAAAGAATGAATTTGAAGAATTAAAAAGATTTTTCAATAAAGATAAATTGTATATTATTTTATTAAATGGTTATAAAGATCGTTCTAAAAAATATATATTAGGAAATAAGGATAATATAATAAAATCAATAAGAGAGTATTATACAAAATGGTATGACTTGTACGATACACAAAATGATTTACAAAGTATACATTATTATAAAACACAAGTAATAAAAAATATTTTGCTTATAGAAAATTTATTAAAAGATATTGTTGAAAAACACGAAACAATCAACTCTAAAATATTAAATAGAAATATTATACATATATATTCGGCATTAAAACATTTGTTAAATGATCAATTAATTAATTTATCATTTAAAGGAAATGTAATAATTAATCAATCTAAAACAGAATCTAACAGTTCGTCCGATGAAATAATTCAAAATATAGATAATTCAGAAAAAAATATAAAATATAGATTAAAAAGAATAAGAGACTTATTATATTTAAATAATAAAACACTTGTCAACAAAGATAATAGTAATGTAAAAAATGAATTAGTATACAATTTTATAACATTAAATAATATTTTTTTTAGAAAACAAAGAGTTGTTAAAGAATTAAATGATATTATACAAAATGAAAATATTTTTATAGAAGATTATATTTTAATTCATTTTGAAAAAATTAAAAATAATATAGATAAACATGTTGCTTTTTTAAATTTACAAGAAATAATTAATAGTATATATTTTAAATATTATAAAATTAAATCAACTAGAAATAAAATCCCTGAAAGTTTTTATACAAATATCACAAATATATTACACTTTTGGAACTATAATATACTTTATTATCTAAATCAAGATTTATCTTTAGCAAATATCATAGATGATTTAATTAAAGATGTAAAAGTATATATTAGAATTAAACCATTGGTCGGTATAAAAGATAATTATATAAAATCAAACGAAAATAGTATCTCTTTAAATGAAAAAACATATAACGGATTTGAAAATATATATCCAGATAATTTTACAAATTTAGATGTTTATATTGGTAAACAAGATTTTGACAACGTATATTCGTTAGACAACATTAATTTTTTAGAAAAATTTAAAATGGTACCTAATGGATTTTATAACGCTTTTAATAAATTACAAACAGGTTATTCTGTCTTTTTATACGGTAATGGTATTTCTGGATCCGGTACTTCTTATACATTATTTGGAGAAAAAGGTATACCGGGCATAGTACAATACGGGTTGGCAAATTTACAAAACGTATCATCTATAAAATTAAAAAATTTGTTTGAACAATACGTGTATAGTACAAATGATACATCTATTAAGGGTAATATACATAATTTAATAAATCTAGTACCACAATTAAATGAATATTTTTCTATCGATGAAACTACTCAATTTTCTGAAATAATTCCTAGTTATATTAATTTAAAATCTTTAGAATTAAGAGAACTAGATGATTTATTAGAAATTATAGAAACTCATAGAACAAAAATGAATAGAATTAAATATTTACCGACTAATGTCGGAAACGGTAGTGAAAAAAGTTCTAGATCAACTCTTTATTATATATTTGAAATCAATTTTAATAATGGAGATAAAACACTTTTTACTGTAGTTGATAGTTGTAGTCAAGATACACCACGTGATGTTTATAATTTATTTATTGATTCAAACAATATGAAATTAGAAAATTTTATGATATGTAATAAGGACGAGGGTATAGAATTTGTAAAAAAACATGTTAAAAATAATATAAAAGAAGATTATACACCAGATTTTATATATCAATGTTTGCAAGAATCTATTTATAATAACGAAACAAACAATCATTTTAATTATTACATGAATTCTAAAAATAATTATTATGATAAAATAAATTATCACAAGATTGACGAATATGAATATGATAAATCAATGTTTTTTGTAAATCCTAAATTTGAATATAAAAAAATTAACAGAAATAATAACTGTCTTACAATTCCTATTTTGCAATTTATAGAAAATATGGCTCTTAATCTTATAATCAAACAATTAAAATATTACCTTATTTATAATATAAGAAATGAATTATCAAAATATACACAAACAATACAAACATTGAATTTATCTGAAAATATTAATAGTAAAAAACTCTTAGGCACTTTACCGATACTAATAACTTCACCTGAACCTGAACATTCTGAACAAATTTTTGATTCACAAAAACATTCTAAACATTCTGACGATTCGCAAAAATATTCACAAAAAGTAATAAAAATTATTATTCAAAAAGAAATCTAAACGTTTTTTGATAAAAATTTTTTTAAAAGTTATACTAATGTCAAGTTCATATAACTTTAAAGATAATTTAACAATCGATAACAACAAATATCTTAAATGGTTAGACGTTACTGGTACGTCTAGATCTAACGTCATATGTTTAGATAGTAATAATAATGTCAATATAAACTCTCATTTTGGAAGTCTATCCTTAAATTCAAATTCTAATTATACATTCTTGAATTCAAATGTATTATTTAACAATAGTATCGGAATTGGTTTTATATCTACATCTGATATTAATAGCACACTCACTATAAAAAGTAATAATTTTATTAGTTCGAATAATAATGACGGATATCTTGGTATTACAGGTGATACAGATCTCTCTCAAAAATCAAGAATATTATTATATGGTTCGAATCATACTGATAACCCATCACAACTACATTTATATGCTGGAAATAATCCCAATGGATTTATAAAAATGTATACTGGACAAGATTCTTTAAAATTCCAAATATTACAAAATGGCACATCAACCTTTATGCCTAATGGTACCACGAGTCGTCTTATTATACAAGATCTTTTAACTACAATAACAAATGATATCGTAATAACTAGTTCTACAGAAAGTCATAACGCTTCTACTGGCTGTCTTCGATTATCTGGAGGTATTGGTATAAAGGGAAATCTATACGTAGATGGCACTATTAGTTTAAATAACGCAACTGGTAATATTAATTTTGATAGTACACAAATAAGTACAAGTTATACCGCAGGTGCTATTTTTCTATCTGGTGGTATTGGTATTTCTACAACTGTTAATTCTTCTTCTGTTAGTGCAGGGGGTGCTTTAAGTATAGCCGGAGGTGTAGCTATTGGAAAAGATACTTATATAGGTGGTAAATTAACAGTTTTTAGCACACAAATACCTACAAGTTCTCAAACTGGAAGTTTTGTTTTACATGGCGGAATGGGTATAAATGGACCCATCTTTTCTAGATCAGATAATCACCCACAAATTAACTTGTCACCTACTACTAATGGCGAAGAAACAACTATTGTTTTTTATTCAGATAATGATTTTAGTAATACTCTTGATTCTTCTTGGAAAATTGGACAAAAAAATGGATCATTTAATATTTACAATTCATCTTTAAATCACATTTTTACATCAAGTTCAAATGGAAATATTGGATTCTTTTGTAGTGATCCTACCCGTACATTACAACTCGGTTATGGTAATGCTTTTTCTATTTCGTCTAATATGAGTATTATTGGTACAAAGAATACATCTGATCTCCATGACCCACAAAATACAAGAATTGTTTTAAATGGTAATACAAATCTAAATTCGACAGGATCAATTCAATATTTCTCAAGTGGAGGTGATCATATCTGGTATTCAAAAACAAATACTACAATGACATTGCATTCAACCGGAAATTTAGATATTGATGGATCATGTACTATCAATAATTCAAGTAATTTAGAAAATGGAGGAGCTTTTACTGTTCTTGGAGGAGCTTCTTTCCAAAAAGATGTTTTTATAGGTGGTGTGCTAAATTTACAGGGTGGTTCTATTTCAGGTGGTGCAGGTAGCTCTACATCTCTGTCTTATGTAACTATAACAGCAACAGACGAAGCTATAAATGCAACTACAGGATCCATTATTTCATTTGGTGGTCTTGTTATTCAATGTACAACTCAAGCTTTAAGTACTACTAATGGTGGATCATTTTTAACACTTGGTGGAGCAAGTATCAAAAAAAGTTTATACGTAGGAGGTCCTGTTTTACAAATACCATCAGGTAATATAGCAGCTAGACCACTTGATCCACATTATGGACAAATTAGGTATAATACAGAAACAAGTCAATTTGAAGGTTTTGGACCAGGTAGCGCTTGGGGCTCTTTAGGTGGTGTTGTTGATATAGCTCAAACTACTAAAATTTTGGCATCAGGTACACCCAGTACAACAGACGGTAATATTTACTTTTACACAGTTGGATCTGAAAGAATGAGAATTAATAGCTCTGGAAACTTTGGTATATCAACAAGCTCACCTTCCTATAAATTACACGTAGTCGGTGATATACATGCAAGTGTCGGTATTACAACTGGTTCACTTTATGTATCAGAAAATGTTATCGTAAATGGTCCACATTTCCGTATCCCTATTGGTAACATTTTCTCACGTCCACTTTCTCCAGAAACAGGAAATATTAGATATAATACAGAAACTAGTCAATTTGAAGGTTATGGTCCTGGTAGTGCTTGGGGGTCTCTAGGTGGTGTGGTTGATATTGCTCAAACAACTAAGATTTTAGCATCAAATACACCAAGTACTACCGATGGTAATTTGTATTTTTATACTGTTGGTTCTGAAAGAATGAGAATTAACAGTACTGGTAATATAGGTATAGGTACAACAAGTCCTACAACATTACTTGATATCGCAGGAGATACACATGTTAATGGAAACTTTATTGCAAGTTTTGATACAAATACATTAGGAAATTTATATACATTAGATTCTAAAGTCGGTATTAATACTGTCTCACCAAATTATACATTGGATGTTAACGGAAATGCTCATATCGCAGCAAATTTGTATATAGATGGTATTATTACAGGTAGTGCTCAAACATCCACTTCACTTGCCTATATAACTATCACAGCAACTGACGCAGCCGTAAACTTTAGTACCGGATCATTTATCTCTTTTGGTGGTATTACATTACAAACAAATGAAGATGCTACTAGCATTACAAACGGTGGTAGTTTTCTTACTATGGGTGGTGCAAGTATAGGTAAAAACCTGTTTGTTGGTAAAAATGTATTTATTAATTCTACAGAAAATGCACTTGGAGTGGGAACTGGAGGGTCTTTTACCGTAAATGGAGGCGGATCTTTCGGAAAAGACTTGTTCGTCAGTGGTACAATTACTTCTAGTTCTGATATACGATTAAAAAAGGATATTGAATCATTTAAAAAAGATTCTGATATATTTTTAAATAAAATAGAAAAATTACATACCATAAAATACAATTATATTGACCAAGACCTCGAAAACATAAATCAAAAAGTTAAAACAAAACAAGTTGGCTTTATTGCACAAGAATTTATTCAAGATTTCCCTGAATTATTAAAATGCCCAGAAAATGGATTTTATTCACTTGATTATCAAAAAATGTCTGTTGTTTTGTTAGAATGTATAAAGGAATTAAAACAACGTATCGAATATCTAGAATATACACTTTTTTAACTTTTTATTGTTCTTATCTTATTTTATCACTTATTTCTATAATTTATTTTATTTTATTTTATTTTATTGCGTAAGATATATATACAACATGAATACAGGTGATAGATCATTCACCGTCGATGCTTTTTATCAAAATGGTAAACATTTGAGAGCAAATGGAGGAAGATATATCAGTACTACTCCATCTAGTGCAGCAAAAAAAGCATTTTCACAATATTATAGATATCATAAAAAATCTGGAAGATTTTCACTAGAAATACACATTTCCGAAACTACATCCGGATCAGCTAAAAAAGTTTTTAAATATAAAGTCACCAAAGTAAATGATCCCAAAGAAGTACTTATCAATGGAGAATATATTTTATATAAATATACCACAAAAGTTAAAGCTATCTAATCTAATTAACTTTTAAGCTATCCTATCTACTAATCTAATTAACTTTTAAGCTATCCTATCTACTAATATAATCTAATATAATCTAATATAATCTAATATAATCTAATATAATCTAATATAATCTAATATAATCTAATATAATCTAATATAATTAACTTTTACGTTTACAATTACAATTAACGTAAAAGTGAAAAGTAGTTTAAAAAGAAAAATAATAAAATAATAAAATGCAATTCACTACACTTTTACTATCTGTAACATTATGTTTATCTAAAACTTTATTATTAGTACCTAAACCTTATATTTTATCAGTTTTTGATATAAACGAGTTTAATGCGGAACATGATATTTACGAATTTGTAAAAATTGATGACTTTGTTGTTTACAAGACTGAAAAGACAAATTATTTAAACACTTTAGAGCAAATGTTTTACGTTGAATCTGAACAGATGTATAGTGTAAGTTTCTTAGATAATTTATATTATGCATTTTTAGAAAATGCAGATGTTATTTTTGATGAAACTGTTGTACCATGGCATTTGGGTAGAGTTATTAAGCGTGATCTTCCTTTGAACAATACGTTTAATTATTTAAAGTGTAATACAAATGGTGATATTATTGTTAATAATATTGTAATTGATACTGGTATTGATATTCATCATGACGAATTTGAAGGACGTGTAACTTGGTTAGGTAATTTTGCAGACAATGATGATAAAGATGGAAATTCACATGGCACTCATTGTGCTGGATTAATTGGTAGTAAAACTTTTGGTGTTTGTAAGGATGCTAATTTATTTGCGATTAAAGTATTAGGATCTGACGGATCTGGTACCACTAGTGGTGTTATTTCCGGTATTGAGGCTGCATATAAACATCACATTAAAACACAGGCGAATAATAAATCAAAGATTGTTAAAACTGTAGTATCTATGAGTTTAGGTGGTGGGAAGAGTATATCATTAAACAGAGCTGTTCAGGCTACTTTAAAGGATCCGAACTTTTACTTTGCTGCAGCTGCAGGTAATGAAAACAATGATGCATGTGGTACAAGTCCTGCTAGTGTTAAAGAAATTTTTACTGTAATGGCGAGTGACAGGAATGATAAAAGGGCATATTTTAGTAATTATGGGACTTGTGCTGATATTTATAGTCCAGGTGTTGATATTGAAAGTACAATACCAAATGGTAAAACGGCAGTGTACTCTGGTACAAGTCAAAGTACACCAATTTTAGTTGGTATTTTGACACATTATATCAATATGTATCCTGAATTAGCGATGAAGGAAATGAAAAGCAAAATTTTAAGCGATGCTACCCAGGATCATATATATAGAGCAAAAAGTAATAATTTATTGATTTACTTGCAAAGAAATTAGACAGATCAGACAGATCAGACAGATCAGACAGATCAGACAAATCAGACATATTTATAAAAAATGAATTTAAATATAAATTCATTTTTCAATTTAAAGGGTAATATGGTGTTTTTTAGTAAAGTGTATATAAAAATAATGTTGAGTGGTGAAAAAAATGCTGATGATATATATAATTTTTGGTTAAAGAATCCTAAAATTTGCGAAAAAAATAAAAATTATATATGTAAAAAGATATTAATATCAAGTGGATATAAAAATTTTTTAAATAAAAATTATTACTTGACATTGAAGGAACTTTTACGTATAAAAAAACGTACAAGATCTATTTGTGAAGGTAGTTACAATATATCGATGACTCAAACATTGTGGAATTTTTGTAACGAATATGGTAGTTGTGAATTAAGGAATTTTCTAATTATAAATAAACCATTGGGGATAATAAATTACCGATATGACATATATGAACCCATGACATATAGGAGTTTATACAGTGAAATTTATAGTAAAATAGAGAACGTATAGATTATTAATTAAGCAAATTAATTTTAGATAGTATAAGTAATAGTGATGTTTGAAAACATACAAAATTTATTTTTGAATAAACATGGTTCGTATTATAGATTTTTACAATTTGAATCAATAAGTATTTTTGTTATTATTTTGATATTTTTTACATTTTTTTTTAATAAAAGTTATGGTTTTGTTATTATATTGATTGTTTTTGCATTATATTTTTCAGATTCTTATATTAAAGTAAAAAACAGTAATGCGATAGAATTTAATGAAATAACAATGGTAAAATTAGAAACATTAAAGGGTATATCTAGTAAATATATTGAATCAAAGTTGAAAATGATTAGAAATTCAAATGCTCAAAACATGAAATCCGCTGATCTAAAACGTATATATGATTCTAATAATTTAGATTCTTTATATATTGATGCTAATTTGATACATTTTTTACATTCAATAAGAGCGTTATCTGATTATAATTTAAATGAATTTTTCGAATTATTAAAGGGAGTAAATTCTATATTGAAAATTAAAGAGGATATAGATGAATATTACGATGCGAATGGATATTATCCGGATAATACATCTGAATTATTAGAAGGTTCTTTGGAACTTAGAAAAAATGTTATAAATAATTTACATAATTTCATATACACTGTGCCTAAAATAAATAAAATGTATAAATATTTAGCTAGTTCTACTGAAAGATTTTCTATTTTAATATCAAGAGTAATAGATTCTATACATTCTTCTTATAAAAATAATATAAATTTGAGAGGTATTAATACCAATACAAAATTTGTTACTTATAATACAACAAAACCTAATGACTACCAAGAAAATTATTCAAGTATTCCTGGAAAAGGTGATTCTAAATTGTTAAAGTTTTATTATTAAATAGTAATCTAAAAATCGCTTGTTCTTTCATTTTACATTCTAGCATAACATCTAATGGAAATGTTATTTTTAACAGTGATTCGTGTAAAAATTGTATATAATCAGAATGTTTTCTTCGTGCTGTTTTATTATCTTCTTCTGTAATTCCTTGTACACTATTACTTACATGAACTTTCGGTTTTATACATCTATTAAACCAAACCGCAAAAACACGTTCAAAATAAAATTGCGTAGGATTATCAGAAGGGTAAATTGAATCGTGATGGAAATCCAAAACAATTGGTACCTGTAATTTTTCGCTAATAGGTAAAAGGTCTTGAATGTTGTAACTCATTTCACAATTCTCTAAAACTATACGATCGCGTGTATTTTTAGGTAACAATAGTATATTTTTTTCAAGACGTTCCAATGCCTTTTCTTTATCCCCATAGATACCACCACCATGAATTATCATTACGCTATCTTTTCCTAATCCCATACGATCTAAAATATCACAGTGATGATTCAAATCAAGAAATGTATTACGTATTACATTTTCTTTTGGGCTACTTAGTACATTGTATTGTCCAGGATGCATTGTAAGACGTATACCATTTTTTTTTATAAAATCTCCAATTATTTTTAAATGCTCATTCGCAAAATTTATAGAGTATCCATATTCTGAGTGACTCGCAAATGGAAACATTTCTGAAGTTAAACGCATAAAATAAATATCATGTTCAATATTCCATCGCAATTGAGTTAAAAGATCTTTTAAATTTTGATCAATAAGCGATTTTAAATAAACAAAGCCTTTTTGTTTTAATGTACTCAGTCTTAATGTTCTAGATGTAAAAACTGGAGGATTTTGATTTCGTAATTCTGTATTTAAACAGGCATAACCAAAGTTGAAATTCTTAGGAATCATTCTACAATTATTTTTAATAAATATATTTATATTCAGTTTTTTACCAATAAGAACAAAGATATTAATGAAAAATTGAATATTTAAAAAAATGACATTAATCAATATAATGACTAATAATTTTACTAAACAACATATTTTTCCCAAGGTATGCGGTGTATTAGTAGAACCAAGAAAATTAGATAATATTGTCTTTTTACTTGAAAATTTTCAAAAAATCATGCCCGGAAGGCATCTTTTCTTTTTTTCTGGATCTAACTGTTATGATTATTATACAAATTTTTATAAAGATGATCTTTTAATAACAGTTATCGATTTAAAAGTGAATAATTTAAATGGTAAAGAACATAATAATCTATGGAAAACTTCTCTTTTCTGGGATACTTTTTACAATTATACTCATGTATTAACTATTCAGACAGATGGATGTTTATGTGAAAATTCCGCTTATAAAATTGAAGATTTTTTTAAATATGATTATATAGGTGGATATTCCGCTTATAAATGGTGGTGGAAAGAATCTAAGGGTCTTCATAGATATTCTGATTACCAATGTTTTAATGGTGGGTTTTCTTTTAGAAAAATAGATTCAATGAAAAAGGTATTAGAAACTTACCCACCATTACCAACTGAAGATTATCACAATGGATTGTCATTTAGATCATATGGTGAAGATTTATATTTTGTAGTAGGTCTCTTAACATTAAATAATAAACACCAATATACTGAAAAATATATTTTAGGACTAGATGAATTTGCAACTAAATTCTGTACACATACTCATTATTTTCACAAAACATTTTGCGTGCATAAACTTGATAATTATATAAATAAACAAGAATTACTTACTTTTTTTAAATATTGCCCCGATTTTTACCATTTTACACAATGTTAATTATTATTATTATTATTATAATTGATTTAAAATAATTAATATTTAATTAATAAAAATATGATATATTCTTTATTAATTTTAACTTTTGGTGTATTTTTAGGTCAAGAATTTGATCTGCCTTTGGTAAAAAATAGCGCTTTATATATTTATAATTTAATACAAGAATCGAAAAAAATTCAGGTAAATCAAGAAATTCAAAAAAGTATTTTACAAAGTTTTTTTAGTTATTTTTACATGACCTGACCTGACCTGACCTGACCTGACCTGACCTGACCTGACCTGACCTGACCTGACCTGATTATTAAAAAAATGAATTTTTAAAAAAAATTTGAATTTAATCAAATATGCAGGTAAAAGAAGGTATTAATAAACGCTTATTCTTTAACATTAAAGGTATCGCTGAAAAAAAAGTAACACCGTCAATTAACAAGGTGTACATTGTCGATTTTTTAAATATTTTTTCTGATTTTAGGGAAATAAAGTATAAAAAAGACAATATTGATTTTCATTCGGTAAAACATAGTAACAAAGAAAGGGATACATATGATTTTTTCAATTTGTTTTTTACAAAATATATAGATTATGTTAATATTAACAAAGGGAGTCAATTTTATTTTGTTATGAAAAAACTTCATGATTACGAGACTATTTTAGATAATATCATGCAGAAGCATAAAAACTTTAACATGAAATTTATTATAATTGAAGATAAGTATAAGAATGAATTGCTTGATAAAAACAAAGATGATTTTTTATGCCAATATTTTTTTTATATTTTGCAAAAAACAAATGATTGCGTATTAATTTCAAATGATAAATACAGAGATAAAAGAGATTATGTGAAGTTGTTTAATTTTGATATTTTTATAAGAGTTGTTAATTTCAATCATAAAAGTAATACATTAGAAAAATCTGTATTAAAAATTCAAATGTCTGAAAATATAAGTAATAGAATAATTTTACAAAAATTCACTAGATGCACTATTCCAAAAAGAGATCTCAATATAATTATTTAAAATTCTTTAATCACAAATATTTTAGAAATATATTCAAAAAAATATATTTTAGAGAATATAGTAAATAATTTAGGTTTCGCTACCTTTTTTACTTCCAAAAAATCGGAAAAGTATTTTGATTTAAGTATTTGATAAAGCATATAAATACAATTTTTTGTTCCGTAAATAATATCGAATACTTTATTTACATAAAGAATATTGTCTTTTAAAGGATACATAATTTGTAATGTACTATTATTATCAAAATATTTTGTATTAAATTTAATAATTATGTCTAATTCGCTAATATCTGTCAATTTTTTAACATTTGTAATTAATTCATTTGTTTCGCTTTGTTGATTTGTAATTAATTCATTTGTTTCGCTTTGTTGATTTGTAATTAATTCATTTGTTTCGCTTTGTTG
>Ga0214162_1000118_pt1 | contig 18350 bp, 18 predicted proteins | sample LakMenepilimnion_3_FD_153000 | JGI IMG/M metagenome (GOLD analysis project Ga0214162, IMG submission 153000) | Freshwater microbial communities from Lake Mendota, WI - Practice 20APR2010 epilimnion v5 | ecosystem: Environmental > Aquatic > Freshwater > Lake > Epilimnion/Euphotic zone | place...
ATTTATAATATGGATTTGAGTTTGAAGGCTTTTTGAAACCTGCTATCTGAGAAATTATGAGTAAGGAAATAGAAGAAAGAATAGAAAAAATCCATGTGCTGCGCAATTTAGTTCGTCCACTAAAAAGGATTAAATTGCCGTGGTTGCAGGGATTGTCTTTTTATGATTTATTGGAGTTGTATGTCCTTGGAATTGCAGAAAGTGCATTGACTTACCATGCCAGTGCGATTGCTTTCAGCTTTTTCATGGCATTATTTCCTTTCGCGCTCTTCATTTTGAATCTAATTCCATACATTCCCATCGAGGGATTTCAGGCCGATTTTCTGCAGTTTGTAAAAGAAGGTGTGCCGCCAAACACTTATGACGCTATTGCAAACATCGTCAACGATATTCTAAATAACAGTCATTCTGGATTGCTTTCCACAGGGTTTATATTATCTATTTTCTTGATGGCAAATGGATTGAATGGTATTCTGGGAGGATTTGAATCATCCAGACACGTGCTGATCAAACGAGGCTTTATCCACCAATATATAGTATCGTTGGGGATGTCGTTACTACTATCCTTTTTATTATTGGTCACTGTGGCCATAATCGTAATTTTTGAGGTTTTTATTCAAAAAACAATCATCCAGGATGTGTTCAGTGACACCATTTCCCTGATTGTTTTAGGCCGCTATGTATTTGTGGTACTGATGATTTTAGTCACTACATCCATACTTTTTAGATTTGGAACCAAACATTTTATAGGCGGTCCTTTGATAACCATAGGTTCCGTATTTACTACCGTTCTAATACTCTTGGATTCCTATTTTTTTGGAATTTGGGTAATTCGTTTTTCTAAATACAACGAATTATATGGTTCGATAGGAACCTTATTAATTCTGATGTTTTATATTTGGATAAACTGCATGATTTTACTCCTCGGATTTGAATTGAATGCTTCGATAAATAAATTAAGGCAAAAAAAAGAAAAAGAAATTAGAGCATCATAAATAATTACGAATCAAGTAATCCCAAACCAAAAAAATGTATTTTGTTGAAGTCATTTTACCGCTTTCTCTTGCCAAAACGTTTACTTACAGCGTTTCTGAAGCCGAGTATAGTTACATTAAAATAGGAATGCGGGTGTCAGTCCCTTTCGGCAAAAGTAAAATCTACACGGGCCTGGTGATTGAAACCCATCAAAACAAACCCAATTTATATGATGCTAAGGAAATACATCAAATCCTCGACGAAAAACCCATAGTTACTGAAATTCAAATCGCCCATTGGCAATGGATTGCTTCTTATTATATGTGTGCTATTGGCGATGTGTATCGAGTTGCAATGCCATCGGCACTTTTGCTGGAAAGCGAAACTATTATTTCCCAAAGGCAAGGTGGTTTTGTGGACGAAAGTTTGCTTTCGGATGAGGAATTCCTAGTTTACGAAGCCTTGCAGCAGCAAAGTTCTTTGAAGGTTCAGGATATTATGAATATTTTGAACAAGAAGAATATTTTTCCGGTCATCCAAAAATTGATGGACAAAAAAATTCTAGTTCTTCAAGAAGAAATGTTGGAAAGTTATACACCAAAACTCGTTCGATACGTAAAATTACATTCCAAATACGAATCCAATGAAGGCTTGGGTGAATTATTGGAAATACTCAAAAATGCCAACAAACAAAAGGAAATTGTCCTGAGTTATTTTCAAATTTCTGCTTCCGAAAAAAAGCCAATTACAGTTAAAAAATTGGTTGAAGTTGCCAATTCTACTTCGTCGATTGTCAAAGCATTGATTGACAAAGAAATTTTTTCAGCATATTATGTTCAAGTTGATCGCGTTAATTTCTCGGGTAAAACCAAGGAAGAAGAACTCCAATTAAGTGTCGCACAACAAATCGCTTTCGAAGAAATCAAAAATAGCTTTACCCAAAAAGAAGTGTGCCTTTTGCACGGCGTAACTTCCAGCGGAAAAACCGAAATCTATATCCAACTCATAGAAGATTATATTGCAACAGGGAAGCAAATTCTATATCTCTTGCCTGAAATTGCGCTAACAACCCAATTATTGGGAAGATTACGCGATTATTTTGGTAATAAAGTAGCCGTTTTCCATTCGAAATACAGCAATAACGAAAGGGTGGAAGTGTGGCAAAAAGTATTGGCACAATCACCAAAAGCTCAAATAGTTATAGGAGCAAGATCAGCCTTGTTCTTGCCTTTTTCTAATTTAGGATTAGTCATAGTAGATGAAGAGCACGAACAAACATTCAAGCAAGTCGATCTTTCGCCACGCTATCACGCGCGCGATGCTTCTATTGTTTTGGCCAATAACCACAAGGCAAAAGTACTTTTGGGTTCGGCTACGCCAAGTATTGAAACCTATTTTAATGCCCAATCCGGAAAATACGGCTTTGTCGAAATTTCCGAAAGATATGGCAATGTCAAAATGCCAGAAATCGAGTTGGTGGATTTGAAAGACAAATATTTTCGCAAGAAAATGTCGGGTCATTTTAGCGACACCCTAATTGAGGAAATCACGACCGCTTTATCCTTGGGAGAACAGGTCATTTTATTTCAAAATCGCAGAGGTTTTTCGCCTATCGTAGAATGCATGACTTGTGGTCACGTGCCGCAATGTTCGCAATGTGACGTGAGTTTGACGTATCACAAACACAAGAATCAGTTGCGCTGCCATTATTGTGGATACGCTATGGCAAAACCAACCAATTGTCATTCTTGTACCAGCGTTCATCTGACCACCAAAGGTTTTGGAACCGAACAAATTCAGCAGGAATTGGTCGAATTGTTTCCAAGCACTAAAATTGGTAGAATGGATCAAGACACCACTCGGGGTAAATTTGGTTTCGAAAAGATTATCGATAGTTTCAAAAACCAGGAAATAGATGTTTTGGTTGGAACTCAAATGCTTGCCAAAGGGCTTGATTTTGACAACGTAAGTTTGGTAGGCATCATGAATGCAGACAATATGCTCTATCATCCCGATTTTAGGGCTTTTGAAAGAAGTTTCCAGATTATGACACAGGTTTCGGGACGTTCCGGTCGTTCTGAAAAGCGAGGAAAAGTGATTATCCAAACGTATAATCCAAACCACAATACCATTCAACAAGTGGTTTACAATGATTATATCGGAATGTACAAAGAGCAATTATATGAAAGGCAAATCTATAACTATCCACCTTATTATAAACTCATAAAATTGACTCTGAAACACAGGGATTTTGACAAACTCAAAGAAGGTTCAATGTGGTTGTACCAAGTGATAAAGCAAAGTTTGACTATTCCTGTTTTGGGTCCCGAAGAACCACCTATTTCTAGAATTCGCAACGAGTACATCAGGACTATAATGATAAAAATCCCCATAAATCAGTCCCTGCAAGGTACAAAAAAAACTATCCTGAAAATACTGAATAGTTTTGAGTCGGTTGCACAATACAGAGCGATAAAAGTGTCTGTAAATGTTGATTTTTATTAGTTGATGGCTAGTGCCCTGACTAAATCTTCTTTTTTATTTCTGCTAAGTGGAATTTTCGTGATTCCAATTTCTGCATACCTGCTGTTGAATCGCTCCACTTTATCGATATTTATAATATAAGATTTGTGGACTCTGACGAATTTATCTTTGGAAAGGTCTTTTTCAAATGCTTTCATGGTAGAAAGAACCAAATTGCTGTCTTCATCGGTAACTACTTTTACATAATCGCCAAAAGCTTCAATCCATTTTATTTTGGAAGTAAAAATTTTAAGTTTTTTAAGGTTGCTTTTAATGAAAATGTGTTCACCATCTTGTTCATGAATCTCTGAATGTAGCATTTGAAAATTAAAGGCTCTTTTTACGGCGGCATTGAATCGCTCAATTCCTATGGGCTTTTGAATGTAGTCAGTAGCGTCATAATCAAATGCTTTAACAGCATACTCAGCCTTAGAAGTGATGAAAATAATTTGGGGTTTGGTTTTTAAACCATCCAAAAAATCGAAACCACTAATAACGGGCATTTCAATGTCTAAAAAGATCAAGTCCACATTGTGTATGGTCATACAACCTCTAGCTTCAATAGCATTCGAAAAATCACCTATTAAATGCAAATTGGGGTGATTATTTACTAGCTTAGTGATAATCATTCTTTGAATGGTACTATCATCTACAACGACACAGTTTAGTTTCATTTTTTGTATAAAATTTAATCTTAATAAAAGTACATTAGGTTTTTTATATAACCTAATCTTTTCTTACTTTTTTTAAACCTAACGCACATGAAAAAAAAAATTGTTTATTAAAAAAAAAATAGTAGTTTTGCAGCCAATTTAACAAATACATTTATATTTATGAATCATTATGAAACTGTTTTCATTTTAAATCCCGTTTTATCTGAAGTCCAGGTAAAGGAAACAGTAAGCAAATTTGAAGATTTTCTTACTAGTAGAGGAGCTGAAATGGTATCGAAAGAGGATTGGGGTCTGAAAAAAATGGCCTACGAAATCCAAAACAAAAAAAGTGGTTTTTACCACCTTTTCGAATTCAAAGTAGCAGGAGAAGTTCTTATTGCTTTTGAAACTGAATTTAGACGTGACGAAAGAGTTATGCGTTTCTTAACCGTAAGTCTTGACAAACATGCTATCTCGTGGGCTGAAAGAAGAAGAGCCAAACTTAAATCTACAAAAGCTTAATTATCATGGCAACATTACAACAATCTGCTTCAGGAAAAAAAGACGGTGATATCAGATATCTAACGCCTTTGAACATAGAAACCAACAAAACTAAAAAGTATTGTCGTTTCAAAAAATCTGGTATCAAATATATTGATTATAAAGATGCCGATTTCTTATTGAAATTCGTTAATGAACAAGGAAAAATTCTTCCTCGTCGTTTAACAGGTACTTCATTGAAATACCAAAGAAAAGTGTCTGTAGCCGTAAAAAGAGCACGTCACTTGGCATTAATGCCTTATGTGGCTGATTTGCTAAAATAATATTAAAAAACAACAGTTTGTTGTCCCGCTTCAGCGGGACTAACTTCTAATAACAAAAGGACAACAACATGGAAATTATATTAAAGAAAGACGTTCAAAATTTAGGATTTAAAGACGATGTGGTCAATGTAAAAAACGGTTACGGTCGTAACTTTTTAATCCCACAAGGTTTTGGACAATTGGCTACTCCTTCTGCAAAGAAAGTATTGGCTGAAAATCTAAAACAAAGAGCGCATAAAGAAGCTAAGGTTGTAAACGATGCAAAAGCATTGGCTGAAACCTTGAAAGCATTAGAGATTAAAATTTTTGCAAAAGCGGGTGGAGAAAAACTTTTTGGTTCTATCACTAACATTGATATTGCTGAAGCTTTGGAAAAAGCGGGTCAAACTATCGAAAGAAAATTTATCACTAGCGGTATCGTAAAACGTACTGGTAAATATGCGGCAAGCATCAGATTACACAGAGATGTAATCGTTGAATTGCCTTATGAAATCATTGCTGAAAGAGCATAATTTTAAAAGTATTTTAAAAATCCCAACTCTTAGGAGATTGGGATTTTTTTTTGATTTTTTTTTAACTTCTAATTTTTAACTTCTAACTTCTAACTTTCCATGAAATATTCAAGATTAACCAAAGAACAATTCGAGGAATTGCACCAGGAATTTATTAATTTTCTTTCAACCCAAGCTATCGACAAAGCAGAATGGGACAAAATTAAAATTGAAAAACCCGAAGTTGCCGAGCAAGAACTAGATGTTTTCTCAGATTTGGTTTGGGAAGGCGTTTTAGGCAGAGCCGAATATTTAGAACATTTTTCCAAAAACCATATTTTCCTTTTTCAATGTTTTGATACTTATGTCCAATCTATTGTGTTGAAATCATTGATTCCCGAAACTGATTTTTTGACTAAAGAAGGCTTGCAGTGGTTGAGCGACAACATGTTTACCGAAACCATCGAAATCAAAACCGGTAAAAAAGTATTTACCGATGAAAGAAACACTTCTATTTTTGGATTGATACAACAAGGCGCCTTTTTAAGCGACGGCCAATTATTCAAACAAATAATTTCGATTATTGAATCGTAATTGTATCGTTTTTTCTGTAAAATTGGTTATTTTAGTCCATTATTTAAAAAGTTAAAATAGCCAATTTTATTTTCTATGGACATTCAAAATACGATTCAAAAATTACGGGAAGAATTAAATCATCACAACTACAATTATTACGTGTTGGACAAACCAACAATTTCCGATTTTGAATTTGACCAAAAACTCAAACAACTTCAGGAACTCGAAAATAAACATCCAGAATACTTCGATGAAAACTCTCCAACGCAACGCGTGGGAGGAACTATCACTAAAAGTTTCCAAACAGTTAAGCACGAATATAGAATGTATTCCTTGGATAATTCCTATTCCAAAGAAGAATTAATAGACTGGGAAAAACGCGTTCAAAAAGTGTTGGGTGACGTTGCGTTGGAATATACCTGCGAATTGAAATATGATGGAGCTTCGATAAGCATTACCTACGAAAACGGAAATCTAAAACGTGCCGTTACTCGAGGAGATGGCCTTCAAGGCGATGATGTGACGAACAATATTAAAACGATTAAATCAATTCCTTTAAATTTGAAAGGAAATTATCCAGACAAATTTGACGTTCGAGGGGAAATCATTTTGCCATTTGCCGGATTCGAAAAAATGAACCAGGAATTAATGGAAATAGGGGAGCTGCCTTATTCAAATCCAAGAAACACCGCTTCGGGAAGTTTAAAATTGCAGGATAGTGCCGAAGTTGCAAAAAGGCCTTTGGATTGTTTGCTGTATTTCATCATTGGAAATAAATTGCCTTTCAAGTCCCAGTTTGAAGGTTTGGATACTGCCAGGAATTGGGGGTTCAAAGTGCCCAAAGAAGCTAAGTTGGCACGTAATATACAGGAGGTTTTCCAATACATAGATTATTGGGATGTTCACAGGCATAAACTACCTTATGAAACGGATGGGGTGGTCATCAAAGTGAATAGTTTCCAACATCAAGATGAGTTGGGTTTTACAGCCAAATCGCCGCGTTGGGCAATTGCTTACAAATTTAAATCAGAACAAGTTTCCACAAAATTGAATTCCATTTCCTATCAGGTGGGAAGGACAGGAGCCATAACTCCAGTGGCTAATTTAGAACCGGTACAGTTGGCGGGAACCATCGTGAAACGAGCTTCTTTGTACAATGCAGACCAAATCGAAAAGTTGGACATACGCATTGGCGATATCGTTTTTGTGGAAAAAGGAGGCGAAATTATCCCAAAAATTATTGCGGTTGATTTGAGTAAACGTCCTGACTATTCTGAACCTACAAAATACATCACGCATTGTCCGGAATGCCAAACGGAATTGGTAAGAAGCGAAGGCGAAGCCAATCATTATTGCCCGAATTTTTATGCTTGTCCACCACAAATTATCGGAAGAATCCAACACTATATTTCCAGAAAAGCAATGGATATTGAAGGACTTGGGGGAGAAACGGTGGCTTTATTATACAATAGTGGATTGGTTCACAATTATGCAGATTTATATGAGTTGACCGTGGAGCAGATTCTGCCTTTGGAAAGAATGGCTCAGAAATCAGCGGAAAACTTGGTACGTGGCGTAGAGAATTCTAAGAAAGTACCTTTCGAACGCGTTTTATATGCTCTTGGCATTCGATTCGTTGGAGAAACAGTAGCCAAGAAATTGGCCCAACATTATAAAAATATTGATGCCTTGAGTCAGGCCAGTTTAATGGATTTGGTTTTGGTGGACGAGATTGGAGAACGTATTGCGCAAAGCGTGGTTGATTTTTTCGAAAATAAAGTAAACAGAATCATCATCGACCGATTAAAAAGCTTTGGAATTCAATTTGAAACCATCGAAATTAGTAACCCCAATGCCACAGACAAACTAGCCGGTAAAACTTTCGTTGTTTCAGGTGTTTTCGAAGAATTTTCGAGAGACGATTTGAAAAAAGCCATAGAAGACAATGGCGGAAAAGTGGGAAGTTCTATATCGGCTAAAACAGATTATGTAGTTGCGGGAGCCAATATGGGACCGGCAAAATTAGAGAAAGCGGTTAAACTGAACATTCCGATAATATCTGAAAATGATTTTATGAAAATGATTAATGAAAATGAATAAATGACTGAGAGGTTTTATTTAAAAACCATCCTTGAAAAATCAATTAGCCTTTTATTTTCATTGTTGCCGCCGGTTGAAGCTATGGTAGACTAAACAACAATTGATTTTCCAACAGAAGATTTAGACTTGTGATTATCAAAATAAAAATCAATTCGACCCAAATTTATGCCGTAACAGCCCACTTGGTTTACCAAAACTTCTTTTCCGTCCAGGTTTTTTACAATAGTCGGTCTGTCCAAAAAAGTATGGGTGTGACCACCAATAATTAAGTCTATATCCTTTGTAAGTTCCGCCAGTTTCAAATCACATATTTTGCCTGAATCTTCTTTGCTATATTTATATCCAAGATGCGACAAGCAAATAACCAAGTCGCATTTGTTTTCTTTTTTCAGGATTCGAACCATTTCTTGTGCGGTTTCCAGAGGATCATTGTAAACCGTTTCCTTAGACATTATTTTATCTACAAGACCTTTGAGTTCAATTCCAAGTCCAAAAACGCCAATTTTTATTCCGTCTTTATTAAAAATCTTAAACGGTTTCACAAAACCATCCATCGTTGTGTTTTTGAAATCGTAGTTTGCCGAAACAAATTCAAAAGTGGCATGGGGCATTTGCGCTGCCAAACCGTCTACACCGTTGTCAAAATCGTGATTGCCTATCGTTGATAAGTCATATTTCATCATGCTCATCAATTTAAATTCGAGCTCGCCACCGTAATAGTTAAAATAAGGAGTTCCTTGAAAAATGTCGCCGGCATCTAGTAGCAATACATTTGGATTTTCTTTGCGAATGCTTTCAATTAACGAAGCTCTTCTGGAAACGCCACCCATATTTGGATTTCGGGGGTCATCTAAGGGAAATGGGTCAATATGACTGTGAACATCATTCGTATGAAGTACCGTTATATGTTTAATATCCGATTTAAAACTGCTCAATGACAACCCTAAACTGAGCAAAGCTGTGCTGGCAGCCGTTTTTTCGATAAAATCTCTTCTTTTCATTTTTATTTATTTAACTGAACACTGCAACTGTCCACTGAATACTATTTTTATTCAAGACTAATTCTTACATCATTTATCATCGGAATTGTATCCACTTCCTTAAAATAATCAATAAAAATATTTCTCAACTTATAGTCGAGATCAAATTTTTGAGTTCCTTTTTTAAAGAAATTCATGTTGTCTCCGCCATTTGATAAATAATCATTGGTGGCTACATAATATGTAGATTCTTTTTCAACTGGTTTTCCTTGGACTAATATGTTTTTGGCAACATTATCCTTGCCAATGCTAAAAGTGATTCCTGATAAGGGATGCGGTTTTTTTGTGGCGATAAAATAATCGACCAGTTCCAAAATCTGTTCTCCTTTTAAGGCTATAACGACGAGACTATTCTCAAAAGGCATTATTTGAAAAGCGGTCCTTGCGGTGACATTTCCCTTTGGAAGGATGGAGCGAATTCCTCCATGATTAAGAATACATAAGTCAATGTTCTTTTTTTCTCGAGCCATGAAAACAGTGTTTCCCCGTTGCAAAGTGACATCAGCCATTAAATTACCAATGTTGGTTTGCCATTTACCGATACTTTTGTCCAATGTCTCTGGACAATAAGCCAGAACGCTGTCTAAATCCTTGTTGATGTGTTCTCGATAGGGTTTAATGTAGTTTTCAATTTTAGGATCTTGCTTTTCTTTATCGGTAATTGTGATGCGTTTCCCTTCTATTTTAGAGACCTTATAATTTTGTTTGCCGCACGAAACAATAAGAAAAAGTGTTAAGAATATAACAAAAAGTTTTAAAACACGATTATAGTTTTTTAGTTTTACCATCCCTAATGCGACTTAAATTAATTAATTTTGTAACAAGGTAAAAGTAATATGTTTTTAAAATATATAAAGGATTATTTTTTAAAAAGAATTTTGAAAAAAAATCTGCAAAATGTAAAAAGCACTTCTCCGGCGGTTTCGATACAGACGGTTGGTTTGCTGATAGATGAAAGTTATTTCTTTGAAAAGGAAGCCTTGGTGGAGGAATTAAAAGCCAATGGAATTTTAGAAAACAATATTAAGCTTATCGTTTACAGGGATAAACTAAAGAAGAACGAAAGCTATTCACAACCAACTTTTAGCATTAAACATCTCAATTGGAAGGCAGAAATCATCAACCCAGAGGTAAATGATTTCATTAACGAAAGGTTTGATTTATTAATCAGTTATTACGATGTGGAGAAAGCCATTTTACTAAACATTACCCACAATTCAAAAGCATCGTTCAAAGTTGGTTTTTCATCAGTGGATAAAAGATTAAATCATTTGATGATCAATACCAATGCTGAAAATCATATTGTTTTTGTTCACGAACTATTCAGGTACTTAAAAATATTAAAAAAAATATAAAACAAATTATGCAATCATTAATAGGAACTGGTGTTGCCCTTGCAACACCTTTTAAACAAGATTTTTCAATTGATACGGAAGCATTAATACGAATAGTTAATTTCGCCATTGATGGCGGAGTAGAATATCTTGTTGTGTTGGGAACAACAGCTGAAAATGCAACAATGTCACAAACGGAAAGAGAATTTGTAATCCAGACCATAGTTGAAGCTAACAATGGAAGATTGCCATTGGTACTTGGAGTGGGAGGAAACAATACTATGGAAGTTGTTGAAGAATTAAAAACGAGAGATTTCTCAAACTTCACAGCAATTCTTTCGATATCTCCTTATTATAACAAGCCAACTCAGGAAGGGATTTACCAACATTATAAAGCAGTTGCTCAAGCCTCTCCAATTCCGGTTATTTTATACAATGTTCCCAGTAGAACCGGAAGCAATGTGTTGCCGTCAACAGTGATGCGATTGGCCAATGATTTTAAAAACATTGTTGCCATCAAAGAAGCTGCCGGAGACATGGTTCAAGCCATGCAATTGTTAAAAGACAAACCAAAAGATTTCATGGTACTTTCTGGCGATGACATGATAGCTTTGCCAATGGTTTTAGCTGGTGGTTCTGGTGTTATATCGGTAATTGCACAAGGTTTCCCAAAAGAATTCTCTGAAATGATGCGACTTGGCTTAAACCGAAAAGTCGATGATGCCTTTAAATTGCAATACCTTTTTGCGGATTGTATCGACATGATTTTCGAACAAGGAAATCCTGCCGGAATAAAGCAGGTATTCAAATCACTGGGAATAGCAGAAAACACAGTCAGACTACCGTTGATCAACGCTGATGAATCATTGGCCAACAGAATTGATAAATTTGTCAAAAAAATCAATAAATAGACATAAAAAAACCTTTTTTTTTTAATAAAAAAATATATTTTGTAGTGGCTAAATTAATACCTAAATTTGCTACCGCAACTTAGGTATGATTTTTTGAAAGTTCTGACTTTCTGTTAAATCATAAAATAAGTAAATAAAAAAATGAAATCGAAGATTCACGAACTCCAAAATAAAAACAATATTTTAATGGTGAGTAAAAAATTAGTATCGCTATTCCTTCTTGTTGTTCTTATCACTTCTTGTGGGGAATATCAAAAAGCTTTAAAAACAGAAGATGTTGCCGTAAAGTTTGAGATGGCCACCAAATTATATGATACAGGAAAATTTAACGATGCCATTAGGCTTATAGAACAAATTGCACCTGCTTACAGAGGAAAACCGCAAGCAGAAAAATTATTTTATATGTTTTCCCAATCTTATTATAAAACCAAACAATACTATTTGGCAGCCTATCAGTTCGAAAGTTTTGTTTCTGGATATCCAAAAAGTGAAAAAGCGGAAGAAGCGGCTTATTTAGGAGCAAAATGTTTCTCCATGCTTTCACCGGTATATAGTTTGGATCAAATCGACACATTCAAAGCAATAGACAAATTACAGGTTTTTATAGATTCATATCCCAATTCGGCTTATTTGCCTGAAGCCAATAGAGTATTAAGAGAATTAAATGAAAAAATCGAAAAAAAGGTCTATGAAAATGCTAAAGGATACCACACCATTATGGATTATAAATCAGCAATGGTAGCTTTAGATAATTTTATAGCTGATTATCCTGGAACCTCTTTTAAAGAAGATGCCCTTTTTTATAAATACGATTCGGCATACCAACTTGCCATAAACAGTGTTCCTTCAAAGATGGAAGAACGACTCAATATTTCAAAAACAGCGTATTATAGTTTGATAAAATACAAGCCAGATACCAAACACAAAAAGATTGCGGACGAAATGATGGTTCGTATTGAAACAGATTTAAAAAATTTCACTAAATAAACAAATTCATGGATTTAAGAAAGACGAATGCTCCGGTAAATACGATAACCTACAATAAAAATGTTATTGAAGAGCCTACAGGAAATGTGTACGAAGCTATAACAATTATGGCTAAAAGAGCAAATCAAATCAATTCTGAAATCAAAAAAGAATTGACCGAAAAACTGGAAGAGTTTGCTACTTATAACGATAGTCTTGAAGAAGTTTTCGAAAACAAAGAACAAATTGAGGTTTCTAAATTCTACGAAAAATTGCCTAAACCACACGCTTTGGCAGTTCAAGAATGGCTTGATGGTAAAATCTACCACAGAGAGGTAAACAAATAATATTCATAATGTCAGCTTTAAGCGGAAAGAAAATTTTACTGGGAATATCCGGTGGAATTGCAGCTTATAAAACAGCTACATTAGTTAGACTATTCATAAAAGCAGGTGCACATGTCCAAGTGATAATGACACCTGCTTCTAAGGATTTTATAACACCGCTTACCTTGTCCACCTTATCAAAAAATCCGGTATATTCCAGTTTTTACGACGAAAGCGAAGAAAACGAAAAATGGAATAGCCATGTTGAATTAGGACTTTGGGCCGATTTGATGCTTATTGCTCCGGCAACCGCAAATACCTTGTCGAAAATGGCAAACGGAATTTGTGACAACCTCTTGATTGCAACTTATTTGTCGGCTAAATGTCCCGTTTATTTTGCGCCTGCCATGGACTTGGATATGTACATTCATCCCTCTACATTGGAAAGTTTCAAGAAATTGGAACAATTTGGAAACACCATGATTCCTGCCGAAAATGGGGAATTGGCAAGTGGCTTGTCCGGTGAAGGCAGAATGTCTGAACCAGAAAACATCCTTGCTTTTCTGGAAGCCGATTTAGAAAGTAAATTGCCATTAAAAGGAAAAAAAATACTGATTACTGCCGGTCCAACATACGAAGCCATAGATCCAGTGCGTTTTATAGGAAATCATTCTACGGGAAAAATGGGGTTTGATATTGCACAAAGTGCAGCAAAACTTGGAGCTACGGTGATTTTGGTATCCGGGCCTACTCATTTGAAGATAGATAATAATTTGGTCAAAGTGGTTCCCGTTGTTTCTGCCCAAGATATGTATGAGGTTTGTCATCACTATTTTGATGATGTTGATGTAGCAATTGCCGCAGCCGCTGTAGCTGACTATAAACCGAATAATGTAGCTAAAAATAAAATTAAAAAGGACGCAGCCAATTTCACCATTGAACTTGAAAAAACGAAAGACATTCTGGCTTCTTTGGGCGAAATCAAGAAAAATCAGTTTTTGATAGGTTTTGCATTGGAAACCGAAGATGAAATTGAAAATGCGAAGTTGAAAATTCAGAAAAAAAACCTAGATTTGATAGTTCTTAATTCTTTGCAGGATGAAGGAGCCGGTTTTGGTAAACCAACCAACAAAGTTACTTTTATTGATAGCAATTTCATGGTAGAACCAATGAAATTAAAATCTAAAGAAGCCGTTGCCGATGATATTTTAAACAAAGTAATAGCACATTTTCATGAATAAATTAATTGTTTTTTTCTTGTTGCTTACAGTTGGATTTGCTCACTCACAGGAGTTGAATTGTACTGTGACCGTAAACACAGATAAATTGCCTAATGCAAATCAGCAGGTTTTCAAAACCTTACAAACCTCATTAGGTGAGTTTGTAAATCAAACTAACTGGACTGGGCAAGCATTCAAACAAAATGAAAAAATAAATTGTTCGATGTATATTATCATTTCATCCAATAATTCGGATCAATTTGTTGCCACCATTCAGGTACAATCTTCCAGAGTGATCTACAATTCGACTTATGCGTCTCCAGTTTTTAATTTTAACGACAAAGATTTTAATTTTAGATATACGGAATTTGAAAATCTAATTTTTAATCCAGCTGAATTTGAATCAAATCTTATTTCGGTAATTTCTTTTTATAGCTACATAATATTAGGAATGGATGCCGATACTTTTATGCCAATGGCAGGAAATCCTTATTTTGATACCGCCCAAAACATTGCCAATGTTGCCCAACAATCCGGAAACAAAGGCTGGAGTCAGTCTGATGGTCTTCAAAGCAGGTATTTTTTGATAAACAATATGGTTTCGCCAACTTACAGTGAAGTGCGCCAATCAACATTTCTATATCATTCAGGACTAGATATGATGTCTAATGCTAATGATTTGAAAGCGGCTAAAGAGAAAATAAAATTGTCACTGCTTAATTTAGGCAAACTAAATGCAGTAAAACCAAATGCTTTTTTGACTCGCGTATTTTTTGATGCCAAATCAGATGAAATAGTCTCTATTTTTTCAGGCGGACCCAGTATCTCTATTACTGATTTAGTGGAAGTTTTGAACAAAACGTCCCCATTGAATTCCGGTAAATGGGCTATGATTAAGTATTAATTTATTTTTCAAATCATATCACTTCCTTTTTTTTCATAAAAACATATAGAAATGATAACTTCCCTATCGATAAAAAACTATGCTTTAATAGAAAAATTGGCCATCGATTTTTCAAAAGGTTTTTCAATTATAACTGGAGAAACTGGTGCAGGAAAATCGATTATATTAGGTGCTTTAGGTTTGGTTTTAGGAAAACGTGCCGACTTGACTTCACTTAAAGACAAGGACGAAAAGTGCGTCATTGAAGCTCATTTTGCTATATCAAAATACAATTTACTTCCTTTTTTTGAAGCCAGAGATTTAGACTATGAAGAGGAAACCATCATTCGTCGCGAAATTTTGCCTTCCGGAAAATCAAGGGCTTTTATCAATGATAGTCCCGTAAATCTTCAAGAATTGCAGGAATTGAGTTTGTATTTAATCGATATCCATTCCCAGCATCAAACTCAGGAATTGTCGGAAGAGAAAGTCCAATTCGAAATTATTGACGCCATTGCTTATAATCAAGAATCCATCTTGGAATATCAAGATCTTTTAAAAAGCTATAAATCGGATAAATCCAAACTCAATTCGTTGCTAAAAAAACAAGCTGAATCTTCCAAAGAACAGCAATACAACACTTTTTTATTGGACGAATTAGTTTTAGCCCAATTAAAATCAGGAGAACAAGAAATGCTGGAAGCTGATTTTGAGAAACTGAATAATGTCGAAATCATAAAAGAATCCTTTGAAAAATCTTTGGTTATAGCCAATGAAGAACAAATAGGAGTGATGCACAATTTGAAGGAAATCAAAACTTCCTTACAAAAAATAGCTTCCTTTTCGCCAGAATATCATGCACTATTGGAAAGAATCACATGTCTAACCATTGAATTTGACGATATTTCTGACGAATTGAATCGGTGTTCCGAAAAATTGGTCAATGATCCCGAACAATTGGAGTTAATCAACCAAAAGTTGCAATTGATTTACAATTTGCAAAAGAAGCATCAAGTTTCGTCCGTTGACGAATTGATTCAAATTCAAACCAATCTGGAGAATTCGGTGTTGGAATTAGGGAATTTAGAAGAAGAAATTACAACTTTGACAGATTCACTTCGACAAAAAACGAGTACATTAGATGTTTTGTCCGATGTGATTCATAAGAAAAGAGTGGCATCCATTCCGGTTTTATCCCAACAATTGACCACGATTTTGGAAACCTTAGGAATGCCAAATGTTCGTTTTAAAATGGACATTAACGGCACTTCAACCTATTTCGAAAACGGAAAAGACGAACTTCAATTGTTATTTTCAGCCAATAAAGGAACGGATTTTGGATTATTGAAAAAAGTGGCGTCCGGCGGAGAAATGTCTAGAATTATGCTGGCTGTAAAAGCAATATTGGCACAATATTCGAAATTGCCAACCCTTATTTTTGATGAAATTGACACAGGTGTTTCCGGTGAAATTGCCAATAGAATGGGTGAAATTATGAAGGAAATGAGTCAGACGATGCAAATATTCGCCATTACGCATTTACCGCAAATTGCCTCAAAAGGAACTGCCCATTTTAAAGTTTCAAAATCAACAATTGGCGAGGATACACAGTCGGAATTGAAATTATTATCTAGCGAAGAGCGCGTGATTGAAATTGCACAAATGTTGTCTGGGAATGTTATCACCGACTCGGCATTAAACCACGCAAAAGCATTGCTGAACTAAAGAAATGTCTTATATTTGTCACCTTAAAAAAATAGAATAACCGAATAATATTTACATAAATGATTATAGAACCTAGAATGCGAGGATTTATTTGTTTGACTTCCCACCCAAAAGGATGTGCTCAAAACGTAAAAAATCAAATCGAATACGTAAAATCAAAAGGACACATCGAAGGAGCAAAAAAAGTATTGGTAATTGGAGCATCAACCGGATTTGGTTTGGCTTCTAGAATCACTAGTGCATTTGGTTCGGATGCAGCCACGATTGGCGTATTTTTTGAAAAACCTCCCACTCCAGGAAGAACAGGTTCTCCAGGTTGGTACAATTCTGCAGCTTTTGAAAATGAATCGCATAAAGTAGGATTGTATGCAAAAAGTGTTAATGGAGATGCCTTTTCAAATGAAGTGAAGAGGCAGACTTTAGACCTGATAAAAGCGGATTTGGGTCAAGTAGATTTAGTGATTTATAGTTTGGCTTCGCCGGTTCGATTGCATCCAGATACCGGAGTTTTGCATCGTTCGGTTTTGAAGCCTATAGGAGCCACTTACACCAACAAAACGGTTGATTTTCATACCGGCATAGTTTCCGAAATTAGTATAGAACCTTGTCAAGGCGATGATATTGCCAATACTGTTGCCGTTATGGGCGGCGAGGATTGGGCCATGTGGATTGATGCTTTAAAAGCCGAAAATCTTTTAGCGAAAGGAGCTACAACAGTGGCTTATTCGTATATCGGGCCCTCATTAACAGAGGCGGTTTACAGAAAAGGAACCATTGGTCGTGCCAAAGATCATCTTGAAGCAACGGCTTTTGAAATTACTAAAAGTTTAGCTGAAGTTGATGGAAAAGCGTTTGTTTCCGTTAATAAAGCATTGGTAACACAAGCAAGTTCAGCCATACCGGTTATTCCTTTGTATATTTCATTGTTGTATAAAATAATGAAAGCGGAAGGAGTTCACGAAGGCTGTATAGAGCAAATTCAACGTTTGTATTACGAAAGATTGTACGCCGGAAATGCAATTCCAACGGATGAAAAGGGCAGAATTAGAATTGATGATTGGGAAATGCGTGACGATGTTCAAGAAAAAGTAGCCGCCTTATGGAAGCAAGCTACTACCGAAAGTTTACCTGAAATAGGGGATTTACCGGGTTATAAACAAGATTTTTTAAATCTTTTTGGTTTTGGTTTCGAAGGCGTAGATTATTTAGCAGATGCTGACGAAATGGTTGGTATTCCTAGTATTGAATAAAAAACATCAAGCTTTTCAAAATGTATAAAAGTACCAAACCATCAATCATAAGTTGATGGTTTTTTTATGGATAAAGAGTATCTTTGTTAAAATATAAGCATTTTTTCACCTTAATACAAGATTATGTTATTTTCTTTAATCATACCCGTTTACAATCGTCCGGATGAAGTGGATGAGCTTTTAGAGAGTTTATCGCAACAGGATTATACGGATAATTTTGAAGTGGTAATAGTAGAAGACGGATCTACTTTGCGATGTGATGATGTGGTGCGTAAATATGCCGGGAAACTGCACATATCCTATTCTTTTAAGGAAAATTCAGGGCCTGGAGATTCTAGAAATTATGGAATGAAAAAGGCCAAAGGAGATTATTTCATCATTTTCGATTCTGATTGTATCATTCCAAAAAACTATTTAACAGAAGTTGCCAGGGCACTGGCAGCAAATTATGTTGATTGTTTTGGCGGTCCAGACAAAGCCTTGGACAGTTTTTCGGACATTCAAAAAGCCATCAATTTTGCTATGACTTCTTTTCTTACGACTGGCGGAATTC
>Ga0214162_1000119_pt1 | contig 18253 bp, 7 predicted proteins | sample LakMenepilimnion_3_FD_153000 | JGI IMG/M metagenome (GOLD analysis project Ga0214162, IMG submission 153000) | Freshwater microbial communities from Lake Mendota, WI - Practice 20APR2010 epilimnion v5 | ecosystem: Environmental > Aquatic > Freshwater > Lake > Epilimnion/Euphotic zone | place...
CTGCTGAGCAGATGGGCCTCCTCCTTTCGGCCTGGAACTCAGGAACGGCCGAAGTCGTAGTCGCCATCGTAGTTGTTGTCAAAGGTGACCCTGTTGTCACCACGGGTTCCTCCTCAGACCCTGAACCCGACCCCGAGTCGCCGAAAACAATCGCGAGACAGAAGATCTAGAATTCATCAATAAAAATCTGACATTTGAAAAAGTGAAAGTTATCTAATAAATTTTCCATAAGCATATGAAACGATGCTCAATGGTAGAAAGAAAAAGTTAACAATTGCTAAGATAAGAACAAAAATGAAAATGACAGAGATAGATTTTTCAGACTTTTTAACGCAAATGTAAAATTTGCTTATTAAATAAGAATGAAGAACAAAAAGTCTTAAGAGAAGAAAAGAGTTTCCCCAAGATTTCTTAAAAACGAAGCGGTAATTTAGTATTTTAAAAAAGGGAAGATTTATAAGACTGAGTGAATATTGTTTTAAATAAAAAGGTTAGGTTGTTTTCTAGATACGTAGCATTTTTTACACAAATACGAATAGAGAATATTTAAAAATAAGAAAATTGACTTACCATGCAAATTGCAATCTTCATTTTCGATTAAGATGAGTGTAGGAAAAACTTTAGAACTTAGGATCACGAAAAAGAACTGACCAGCCAAGTGAAAGTGCAAAGCGAAATTAATTTTGACTTTTTTACAGCCACCCTTTGAAGAGGGGGAAAACAACTTGTTGCATGAACATGCATACCCCACCCTCATGGGTCCGTCGCGCTTTTTTACAACATATCTTAGGTGCGAGACTGCAATACAATACATTGAGCATGTAATTCTAGTAGATTAGCACAAAAAGTTTCAATTTTACGAAAAGAAAGAAAGAAAGAGAGAGAGAGACCAGAAAGAGAGTCTGATTGTAAAAATCATGTCTGTTTAACGACTAAAAATTTGACATGTTTTCTTTAAATAGAAATGAGATTGATGAGCTTTTGATGAACTTAAAATAAACTAAGAAACGATTGGAAAATTCATTTATTTTTTGAAATACGAAACAATTTAACGAGTAAACTGAGCAAACAGATTAAAAATACCTAAGAAATGTCTAAAAATTGAAAGAAACGTAAGACGCCTAGATGAGATTGAGAGGGGCGCCGTTGAGAAATGTCTAAAAAAGGTAGAAAAATGTTTCGTGAAAACATTTCAAGATCTAAGAAAGAAAATTGTTCCCTTAGAAAGAAGGATGAGGCATAGAAAGGCCGAAAAAAGAAGGCATAGAAAGGCCGAAAAACATAAAATAAATCCCCTGCAGGGTTAAAAGAGAAAAATTGAAGCCTATAGGAGATTGAGACGGGCTAGAAACAAAAGAGCCAGTTTGTCTCTAAAAACGTCTTTCTTTATGATAACAGAGTATCTATCATTTGTGCGCACTTTTGGGGAGAAAAACATAAATACCTATGAGACAGAGAGAGAGACAGACTGGACGAAAAAGAAAAGAAAAAGATTCTTTGAAGTACATGGCCTGAGGGCCCCGAGACAAACAAGACAAGTAATGATGAGATACACAGACAAGTAGAAAAGACAAAGAAAAAGAAAGAAAAAGAAAAAGACTAGATAAAATTGATAGAAACATGGGAATGAACCAGGAAGAAATACGAGCCAAAAACAAACAAAAAACGCCTAAAAAACTGCCCACCATTCCCCTCCCCCAAAGACTAGTCTACCTATCTTCTGTATAATTCTACCTGTCCATTTTTTCACATAAAAAGGTGAACATTTGAGGAAGCATCCACAGTTAAGACTCAACTTTGTTGGTGACTGTTCCTCTCTCTCAGAAAATCGAAAAGACTGCGTAAGCATTTAAATAATTTTGAACATTTTTTGCCGCATTTTGTTAATATTTTCAAATACTCAGGTATTTTGTATAACTTTGTAACATTTTTTTTGAATTTTAAAAATTTTGTAAACATGTGCTCATAAATGATTCAGTGATGCAAGAGGAAAGTTCTGAAACACAACTTATTCGTGTTTTCTTGGATTTAGAAACTGAAGACTTGAGTGCAAAAACTCTGTTACAAATATCAGCAATTTCAGAAAACAACATTGAATTTAATGCATTCATAAATCCAGGAAAAACATTAAGTCAACACTGTTTCAGGTTTACCCAACTCCATTTCTCAAAAGGTGATCTTTTCAGAAATGGTGAAAAAGTAACAAGTTTAGATGAACGGACTGCTTTGAATAGATTCAAAACTTACTTAGAAAATTTGAAAACTAATATTTCACTTGTCGCTTTTAATGGTTTAGGATTTGATAACGCAGTTTTGATAAAACATTTTCAACTTAGCAATATTGACTTTCCTCAATGCGTCAAAGCATTTGAAGATCCCTTGCCTTGCCTGAAAAAGCATTTTAAAAGCAACAAGCCTGAAAACTTTAAATTAGGAACTTTGGCAAAAATCTTTAAAGTTCCTTTGATTTGTGCCCACGATTCAAGGGATGACAGTAAATGCCTAAAAGAGATCTGCGAAGCATTTTGTAAAGAAAATTCAGTCACCCTTGAAAACTTTTTGAAACCCTATTTGAAGCAGCCCGGTCATTACCTAAATAAGAAAGTCCAGAAATCCTGAAAATGCCTGAACAAACTAACATCCCTAGTGACCCTGAAATCATTTCTAACATGCAACATGAAGGTATTGTGACAGAACCATTGCTCCCTGGGTACCCTAGGTTCCCTATGCTGATGTTCTCATCATCCCACATGACAGAACATCATCATTTCAGGGAAGCACTCCAAGATGTTTGGACCACTAGGTTTAGCGACAACCCTTGTGTTCACTACCCAGAGGTTGACGCTAGGCCTGGCCGCAGATTAGACAACCAGTTTGTTGCCGAGTTCGCAAACAAGATAGAAACTTTGACAGAGCCCACGGTCCTCCTGGTCAACCTAGGGGACAACAACCTAACCTCTAGGGGATACAGGGGACTTAGGCACAACTGTGCCCAGATTTTGACTACAGCAGTTGACATCCTGGAATTACATTCCAAGTCAGAGCACTTGCTCATGTTTTTGGGATTGATGCCCAGGTGGTCGCACACCAGGCTACAAGTGGACCAGCATGTCAGGGTTGAGAAGGACCTCTTTGATGCTATCTCAGGGTACATCAACGAGGGGCCGGCAGGACCTCGCCTGGGCTGTGAACCATCTACCCGATGGTTCATGGTCGGCGACCATTTGATCAGGGACAACTTTGAAAACGACGGTGTTCACTTGACCCGCCAAGGAGCCCAGAATCTGGCAAGGGGCTGCCTAGTTTCGGCTAACCAATTGGTGGCCAACTATCGATCATATCTTAAAGAACTCGACAACTAACTGATTTGGGCTTGAAAACTGACCTGTTGGATCACTGAACTATTTTTTAATTTTTTTGAAAAACTTTATTTTTATTATGTGAAGAATTGATACTCGATTTATTTTTAAGATAATTATGTCAAAATCAAACATCGCCAATCAAATACGCATTGTCGCAGCCTGTCTCGATGAAGCCCGCCGGAAGCACCACACCAACAAGAAGAAGCTGAACGACGCGGACATCATCTACGCCGCCAGCCACCTATTCATCCCAACCGACTCCATCTACTACTTTGATGAACCCATCCCTGCAGACAACAGCCCAGAGCAACGAAAACATTACCAAGACGTTCATCTGCAGCTTGAAGTTTATATTTCTGCAGCAGAAATACAACTACAGGAGAAACGTTTGAATCGGCTTCAAGGACCAACATTCACTGGGTGCCCTGAAAGCAACTACTCCAGCAGCGACACCGACACCGACTCCAGCGACGACGACGAAAACAAAGAAACAACACCATACGAGTCCGGACTCTACCGACACGAGCCGGAAACCCAACCTGAACCGGTAGTAAGGCAAAATCGACCGAAAACTCCTCCTCCGTCTCAAACAACAGCAAAACCAGCAAGAAGAGAAACCCTGAAAAAGCTATGCAACCTGCAGAGAACACGAGACACCTGCTGGTTATGCATGACTGAAGGCCACTGGGCAAGCCAGTGCACCCTGTACCCTCATCAAACTTGGGGCCGAGACCAATGTGAGATCTGTGAAGGTTTCCACCCTTGTACTTGCCTAGCACATCGAAGAGGTGAGACATTTCAACCAGTTTTCGGGACTTTCAGAAGAAAAACAGCCAACAAGCAAGGAGCTCTAAACAGAGGTTACACTGCTGTAACCGGCGCACCACCCGTGCCCAGAATCCGGACTAACGAACTTCAACAAGAACAAAAATCAAGACCCAGGGACGCCAGAGGCAGACAACAACCTGAAGCCCTGGACTTGGTTAAATACAAAGATGACGGGCCCCTCGAACCCTTCATCCTCCAAGAACAGGTTCACAAAAGCATTGCTGAAGACACTTATGGGAGAGCGACTATGTCAACAGGTCCTCCCTATCGCCAAGCACCTGAAGTGAAGCCAACACCTGAGAAACCAGCCAGAGGTTATGAATGCCATGGAGTTAACTGGAAAGGGCCTCCTTATCAGCATTTAACACAACTAAGAAGGGATTATTTTGAAAAGAAACTAGGGAGTCATCTCATCCAGATACCAGCTGGAAACCCTAGGCCTAGGGAAAACACAACAACAGAAACAACAAAGCCAGCCTACTACTATTCTTCAGGCACACTGACAGCATCAGATTTCATCAACAACCAAGGATACATTCCTAGTGTCCCTATAGTGCAACAACCTCAATCCAACCAACAACCAGAAGTGAGGGCATTCAACCTCATCACTGACATCAAAGTACTAGGCGACGAACACAGGAAAATCACTTCTTACAGGGCTGCACAGTACAAACACGCAGCTGTTCAGCAACTGCTTGATCGATTCGGCGCATCCATCATCCCGCCGGACGCCGACGACTACACCAAGGACGGAATCCGCCACAAATGGGCAGGAGAGTACGAACCTGAAATCAAAATCAACACGAAAGGGAACGACAACGACTTCTACCAGAGGACCTTCATCAAGGACAAGTTGAAGGATCTTACCAACTTCGTCAACCGTTACGATCCGGACATCAAAATCGTCATCATCTGGAGTTTGGTGATCTTGTTACTAACCACTTTACTAATACGTTTCTAAGTAACAAATCTTTCTAAAAATTTAGCATTAAGATGTCTATCTTCAATATTCTATCTCTTATTTTTATTATTATTGTCTGCCTGTCGTCCGTCTGTCCACATCAAAACAATGATTTGTGTGGCAAATATGCAGTTTTGAACGAGTTGGATCATTTTTACATTGGCCAGAAAATCAACAAAATGGTCAACCTAAAATTAGATAACTACGACCAGGTGCTTGAAAAATTCCATAGCGATTCGGTTAATTTTAAGTTAAACATCGAAATGTATGACTCAGTCGAAGAGATCAACGCAAAAGAACCTTTTGCATTAATACCGTTCACAAGCAGTTACAATCTGCTAAAAGCAAACAAACAACTAAAAGATTTTAACACTTTCTGCCTGCAACAAAATGCAGCTGTCATTCCAATTGAACCATTCATGTTTAATGACTTGGCCTCCATCATGACTGCTAACTCGATTGAAAAGACCCCAGTACAGATCATGATTTCTGGCCAAGACATCATTTCATTAACAGGTGCTTTCATTTCTGAAATCACCGACGAAAACTATGCAACATTGGAACTTGGTTTTAAAAATTTCATGCCTGTTTATCTCAGTAATAAGTCGGTAATTTTTGAACTTAAAACAGAACAGATTAGTGGTTTTTGTTTCAAACCATCCAACCCTTGGGATCTCCCTGGCTACGCTAGGAATAAGTTTCTAACAACAGCATCAAAAATAACAGCAATGCTACCTGTTGTGGGCCAATGGGTTGAACGGTTTAAACAGTTTAAAACAGATGCCCTTAGACAAACGACAACATCAGCAGCTGCGAACTTTGTAAGTCAGGATGATTATCAATTAGCTCTTCCAACGTCTATAAGTGCCATAGGGAGTTTCCTAAGTAAATACAAAAGCCTAAGTAATTGGGAGAAAACTATACCAAGCAGCTTGAACGACTTTATGGGTTTTGTTTCAAATATAAGACAGCTCAAGTCCTCTTTTTTGGACCGCTCGCCAGTTGATGCACCAATGATTGAGATCCCTACGGTAGACAGTTCTCGACTATTGGCCCATCTCGGGATCCCGACCCACTACTCTATCAGTGGGCCTGTGGTTGTAAAAGTAGACAAGAAAAATCATCACCGACGGGTCAATACACAATCGATACCTGTTATGGTGTCGATCAATGTGTTTGACAATAGAGACACAGCTGTGGCTCGATTATACCAAGTTAAGTCATTAATCACCGACAGAAAAGTTTTTGACATAAAATATCTAATAACTTGGGCGGGACGGGCTTTAGCATTCACATCTATACCATCAGTTTTAAACTGTCAAAGTGAAACGCCTGACCCAGCAGAAAAAGCAGTTAAGGTATGCTCGTCTTTTCAACAGGCAGGTGTATCTGACATCAACATCGAAGACCGCACTAAGTGTGCAGCTGCTCTATTGTCCAAGGTTTCCACCGACGACATTAGATTCTGCCCCGCAACCGTCACATCCGGCCGAACAGTGTCTGCTGTGCGAGCTATGTGCGAGGGTTTCTCGGGTATGGTTGCTGTGGTCAGTTCAAATAAGCCAGCTAAGATTTCAGTTAAGTGCACTGAGACTGATGAAGAGACTGTAACTTATAGAACTTTCCCTATTAAGATTCAAACTGCTTGCGAAGTTAAATTGATTGAAGGCAAAATAGAACAACTTTTGTTACCTTTGGTTACGTCTACCCTTGATTTGGAAACTTACGAACATGAACAAACTATGCTCGTTGTAACCCCTTCCAGTACTTTGACAGAGGAAGAATTAGTTGAAATAGAAATTGAACGAAACAACACGTTGAAAGCTACATTAGATAAACCACCTTGGCAGTTCTCGGATTTATTTGATGCTTATTTACCCTACTTAGCCATTGGGGTTTCAGGATTTGGGACATTTTTGCTTTCCATTTTTTGTACCATCTTTTTCATTGGGAAACGCAAAACAATTGAACTATTTAAGAAATGTTGCTGTTCTATCAACTACTCAAAATGTTTCTCAGGCCTAAAACAGTGTTGCAAGTGTAGCCGGTGCTGTAAGAAACGAAAGAAAGAAAAACCTTACAAAATCGACATCCAGCATTTAGAATTGGACGAATTATCTGAGCTATTAAAAATGAGACTAGCTAAAATAAATAATTTGCCGCCTTCTGCGCCAGATAGTGAAGCCGGTTCTATCCTCTCGACAAATACAACTAAATCTGAAAAGGTTAAGAACAAAAACAGAACTTCTGTTTCAAAGCCACCTTCGCCAACTTTATCAACCAAAAGCACAAAGAAAATGACCCACTCGTTTAAATAACATATCAATCAGCCTGTCTAAAAATATTAACTTGTGTATGGTTGTAATTTTTGCCTGTATCTGTCATGACGATGACTAAGGGATTTACTAAATATGCAAAACAAGTTCCCTAGAATTTTCCTTTGAAAGGGGTATTTATGTGGGATGTATAATAGACACGCTAGTAGAGCAGAATATAAATTTTTTTAATTTTTAAGTATCAAGCATACACTTCACTTAATATAATAAGAGTGGTGTTTAACGACCACCTTTTTATGGACAATTAGATAATTTTAATAGAATCAGTATTGCATGAAAATCTGAAAAGAAACGATCATTTTTTAAATCTTTTGAAACATTCCAACCAGAAAAACCCAAAACTTGAGAGTTTTGAGAGATGAGAGAGATTAGGCAATATTAGAGGGTACATTTGATAAATACTTTACCTGAAAGATTGGACTTCATGGCCACTAGTTAAGCCAGTGAAATCTACTTGTAATACATTTTTAATACATTTTTAAAGAAAGCCAGAAAATAGAGTTCGAAACATGTTATATACATTTTTTAACGACATACGGTTCTAATTGGCAAAGAACCATTTAATCAGACTACAATAGGATTTTGATTCATCGAATGATTTCGATAACCTCCTTTTGAAAAATGGAGTTTGGAGTTTGCTCAACGACGAGAAGAGCCAACAAAGAGAAACAGAAAATCACTTACCTAGAAAAGAAATAAAAATCAATATTAGATAAGACCTAAATTGTGTATTTAAGAAATTACGTTGCTAAAGAGTAATTATAACTTACGTACAAAATTAACTACTTCTGAAACGTATCTACTTTTCAGACAAGCTGGCAGTAGCTTAGACAAGTCACTACTTAGTTAGGTTAGACAGAATTAGGTTTTGTCTGACAGCCCATTTTTTAAACAAACAAGAAGGTTCAGACTTTCTTGAGGGAGACATTTAAGAACGAAGTCATTGTCATTCTTTGAAAATTGAAAATAAAAAGTAAAATGTTTTTCTTTAATGTCCATCCTATTTCGAGTCTGTCCTAACCTAACCTAGTGAAGTAAGAATACGTTTAAATACAGTAAAAGAGAATAAAGTAATTTAAAACTTCTTGTCAGGAAACAATTAAAAGAAAAAAAGAGAAAAACAAACAAAAATATGGTAAAGGTTACGTTTAAGGATTAACATTTTTCATTTTACTACTAACAAATTAATCGCTTCTTACTAAAAGTTGGCCTTAACCAAGTGTTTGCCTGGGATGTTCTCCATAAACTAAGACTCTTTTTCGGTGTCTCGCCACTAGGAGAGATTGGAGACCTCCTTCAAACAGACTGCGAAGCCAACCAAAAAATAAGATAGACGGTTGAAAAATGAGTGAACCTCCTTCCCTTTTAGTGAGGTACCAGTGTGATAAGGGAAGAGAGGATGGCTTTGACTATGTGCGTGTCTGGCACAGGTCAGAAGCCTGAAGAAAAAGACTTCAGTCACTCGTTTTACTTCACTCGTTTAACATCATCAACATTCACCTCTACCCGTCTACATTCAACTCAAAAGTGAAAAACTGAAAAGACCAAAAGACTGACTATTTTTTAATTATTTTTCTACTCAGAGAGGGGTAGATAGTTTAAAAGATCGTACAATTTTAATTCGAGTAGAGTGACCAATTTGATCAATTTAAAGTGTAAAGTTTCAAGCCAATAAGGCATCCAAGTAAGATTGTTCAATTCATTACCAATAATTTTAATTATCAATTCCCGTGTGCTACATTTTTATTGTTTTACCTACTTGTTCACTATTCAACGTATTTTTCCTGAAAGGAAGTTTTAAAAATTAAAGCATCAAAACCAAATAACGTGTCATTTCAATTGTATCTCTAATTCTATAAGAGCAGAGCGAAAACTAGCAAAAACATTAATAAGAGCCTACGTTGCGAAAGCAACAAAGGTGGGGATAGATTGACAAATTAAGGTAGATATATTACCAACCCTATCTTGGCTAGTTTGTGGGGATTGTAGCTTGGGATATATATAGACTACTTTAGTTTAGAGATCTACCCTTTGTGAGATGACTGGCTGGATCGAGACCGGTTGTTGCTCTTTATTTTAAAAACCACACCAAAAACACCGCATATTATATATATGTTGAGTGTATAATACATCCATCCCCAAGATAAACAAGCAACAAGCAAAACCCGTCTCGCGTCCGTCCGTCACCCCGCAAGTGGTGGTCGACGCAGGGTAATAGTGATCCGTTTGGACTATTTGTTATTATTTTAACAGGTATTTCAGGCAGACGCAATTGCTCTGAGAAAGAATTAGAATATATTAAGAAATTCAAACATAAAAAGAATGACACAAGAAAGACAAAAACAACGAGCCTGACAAATCTGACAAAAAAGCGAGTGACTATAACTGTGCAGCAAAAACCAAGGGAAAGGAAAAGGAAATCAGAACACCACTACAGCCATGGAGAAGACCAGTATCGTTACAATTTTAAATATTTTATTTGAATTTATTAACTGAATGCGAGCAGACGTGTTTTTTCCCAAAATAAAGCAACAGCTATAGATCCAAGGCAAGAGGAGCCTTCTTAAAATAAAAATACTGTAAGAAACTAAGAAACTGTAAAAGAACATAAAAAAGGGAAAAGAGAGAACTTGTCCACCAACAAAAAGAGAAAATAAAAATTAATAAGAAACGTGTCATTTTAAGAAATTGGAGACCATCCAATACATGGCAACCACGTCAAAAGTGAATTTCAGAAAATAATAAGAAAAAGTGAAAAGCTCAGTCACCATGAATCCAGAAGAAAGAGATGACAGTGAGAGTGGCCGAGGCACACCTCACTCCATGGGGGGAGAAAGCGCGGACCTCCTGACCGGCGATGACGGCAACGACACGGACGAAGAGTTCAACGATGACGATGAATCCATTGAGGGAGTCATCAACATGAGGGGGGAGACAAATACTAAAGGAGTGCGGTTCCCCTCCTTCAGATACGACCCTGATACATATAAGGGCATGCCGCGAGAGGAGCTGAAAGAAAAAATCAGACACCTATTCAAGAACTATGACGGAAAAACCGGATCGGAATTCGAAGGAGCCAATCCCGACCCCGAGATGCCATACCCAGAAGTCAAGCCAGAACACGCCGATATAAGATACGACCTGCTAGACAAGCAAACCAAGAAACAGATCGCGCAGTATGAAATTGTCGCGAATACACTTCAGGATATGGCTTGGACTTACGGAAGGGACTACCTTAAGAAAATTTCACTCCCTGACCTCGACACTATGTCGACAATCGCAGCTCTGTACGGCATTGACAGGGCCATGGACTCCATGGGGTCTCGAGACCATCTCTGGCAAGGGACCCCCTTGAAAAGAATGGAGGTCCCAACAGATCTCTTCGCCACAGACGGAGAGGAGGAAGAAGAACAACTGGACCTGATTCGAGAGTACTATCGAGCATTTGTCCAAGCCAGGGCTTTTGTTCTCTTCGAGATTGAAAAAGAGAAAGGATACAAGACCAACATCGTAGGAATAGTCATGAAGAAACTCCTAAAAAACCGAAACCAGTTGACAGCTGAATGGAGGCGCGAAGGTTGGGAAGAACCAAGCGAAGAAGATGAGAAAGAAAGACAGAAATTCATCCAGAAGTACCAAGAAAAAGTAAAACTCGCTAACGAAGCTAAACTAAGAGAAAAGGAAGCCACAACCAGGAAGTCTCGATTGTCTTTCCACGAAGCCACTTTGGCCGATCAAAGCCAAGCAAGATATAAGAAAGCAGTGCCTCCTAAGTACCCGAAACAGACCCCGCCTCGGGTTGACCCACAGGACGACTTGATCAATTTTGAAGATCAGCCAGTGAGAAAGACGATCCTGAAGAAAACAGGGCAGGGATTCAAAGATGTCCCTAAAGAAACAAGAAGGGAAACTTTCTACCCATCAGAAGGACCACCTGAGGAGAGAAGATGGAAGCAAGAAAAAGAAGAAGCTAGAAGAAAGGAGGGAGGCTTCTTCGAACTACCCCGGCCAGAGGGGAGAAGAAGTCAGAGAGAAGACTCCACTGAGAGCGAGGCCAGCTTTCAACCCGCCCGCAGGCAAGGACGAAGACGACTTCCATCATGGGAGGAGCTAGAAGACCAGTTCCAATTGAAGGACTTGGACTCCAAGACTGATTCTGATTCAGAAGACACCGTGATCAGTTTCAGAGGACGCACCAGATCAACCAGCCAAGAGAGCAGGTCTAGCTCCTACAACCCTCTTCCCCATTTAGGGAGGGTCTCCGGTGGTCAGGAATTCACAAGAGAAAGAGCCCGCCCTGCAGGGGCCAACACGAACAAAAAACTCCTGAAAGGCATGGTGGATTCCATGAAAGAATCAGGAATGCAGCCTGGATACTTCACCGAAACAAATCTTCTCGACGCAGCGACCAGGCTCAAATTCCAAGACGAACTAAGACGGAAAAAGAAGGAATTTGACGAACCAAAATATGTTGTTAGGTCAAGAGATCCAAGGGACCAGGATCTCAGGATCGAGAGTTTCGACTTCGATATCAAGGGGTTGACCCCCACCGAGATCTTGGGACCCCGGTTCGCCAGAACCACTTTCCCGGATGAAGCCTCCAGAGTTAACACAATGAGGGGGATTCTTCAGTTCGTTGTGGACCAGCCCAACTGTGTCCAGCCCACCAAAGCAATTGTTCTCGATCTTCTGGGAAAATTTGATATCCCCAAAATAACAGCAATTCAGAGCGCAGAGACCTTTGCATCTAGTCTCTTGTCACCTCCCACAGATGATCTCATCATGCCTCCTCTGTGCGGCAGCAAGAACGGGTCAATATCCAAACTGAGTAAGAATATATACGACCTCATTGGGATGGACACCCAAAATAAATATTGCCTCGAAGAGCCCCAGAGCAAGCCACTGAGCCTCTTCCTCCCAATCCTCAAGAGGGTTGTGGAACAACAAGGACTCAACGAAGATACGGCCTTCTCACTCCTTTTGAGCATTCTTAAGGGAATCTGTTGGGAAGAAGTTCAAGATGCCTACACCAACAAAAAACGCACTTTGTCTGAAGTGTGGATCAGCCTTCAGAGGACAGCAGGAGGACCTTTGCACACCCACGGGCTTGAAAAAGAACTTAAGGAGATCTTGGCAAACCCTTCTTCAATCCAGGTCGCCCTTTCAAAAATCCAAAGTATCAGGACAAAGATGCTGGCCCATGTTCCCCTCAAAAACGGAAGAGAAATGAAGACATCTGATGCTGTCTACCATGACTTCTTGACCCTCATGAGGAACCATCACCCTCTGATCGCAGTTTCAGTTGACATTTCAATGAAGCAAAGAGAGGCAGCCTTCATGATGGAAAACAAAGTCAAATCTCTCCAAGGGATCCCGGAGAAAGATCTTAAACCCTTCAACAAGGTGCAGGAATACAGGGAACTCGTTTGCAGTTACCTGGCTACTGACATCGAGAATGCCTGCTACCCACAGTTCATGACCCAGCAGCAGCAACCTTCAGCAGGAAGGAAAGTCCAGATCTTCTCACTAAAACCGCAAGGAATTCTTAAGCAAACAGGGAACGAGATTCCTGCCCCTGGTCATGAAGAATCCATAACCAGGTCGGAATACGCTAACAAAGAACCCCATGAACGACAATCCAGACCCCAACGAGACGGGTCAAGAAGTGATGCTAGGAGCAGGACCTCCTCAAGAGAAGGACGCAACCCTCGATCAGCTCCTACTGGGGAGTCACGGATTCCTCGCTTCGCCGCAAACAGAACCGGGGAGATGACTTGCCACCTCTGCAAGGTTTCAGGACATTTTGCAAATGGGTGCACCCTTTACCCCGGAGACAGGATTCAGGATCCTATTTGCCCAACCTGCTTTGGGCATCACTCCGCTGTCTGTCGATCCCATGAAAGGGACAAAATCTATCAACCCCTCCTCCCTTGGCTCCGGCCTGGATACCAGGGAGAGCCCAACAGAGCCCCTTTGAATCCTAGGTACCCCCCTCAGAATCAGGATCGGAGGTACCAACCCCGTTTCAACGCCCACCCGAACTACTACGGGAATAACCGGCTTTTTAACCCCCACTCGCGAAACGAGGGGAGGGGAGACACAAGGCCAAGAGAAGCCTGGCAGGGAAACGGACCAGAGAGGAGGAGAGAAGGAGGCTACGCCTACGACAACAGGAGAGACAGGTCGAGGGAAGATCCTTACTCAAGGGATCAACCTCGTAGAGACCCACGGGAGGGTCAGAGACAACAGGAGGGAACCACTTACCAAAGGGATCAACAACCCGTTGAAGGAGCCCTTGGTAACGCAGGAGCCCAGACCCCGCCCACCTCTGCCTTCATCAGTAGAATTGATAATAAGAGACATGGAAGGAAAGAGGGAGACTATGAATCCGACCACCATGGATCTGACCCTCAAGGCTATGCAACCGATAACTCTCGTCACTCTCGTGATTCCAGGGACTGAGGGTCCCCGGGAGAGTGCGACAACGACCACGAAAAAGAAGACCCCTTGATGCTAATCACAAATAAAACCATGACTCATCTCATAGAGAGGAGCAATGAAGAAAGTGAAATTGATAATATGATTGACTTCGAGATGAGACAACATTTAATGAAGCACAAGAAAACCTCCAGTCAACACTCTCCCCCTAGCAAGCAGGCAATCAACAAGCCAATAGAAAAGGAGGGACCTATCCAAGAAATAAACTTAATGAACCCAGAGACAGAAACCAAAGAAAACTTAGAAATCCTGATGCTCGATGAAAATGAACTCGACGTCAGGATTGAGAAGCTGGAAAAGCTTTTAAAAAAGAAAGAAAGAGAAATTAAAAGAAAACAGAAGAAAGAAGAAACTGCAAAGAAAGCAGGAAATGAAAATATGTCCGTCACTACCCCTACCCCTCCCCTTCAGGCAACCATCATGACGACAAAGGCGGTCGTCCACACCATCAGGCTCAAGAAACAACTGACTTCACATGACTTAGAGAAAAGCATGTTTAGAAATCTCAGAGTTGACAGTTATACTGATGAGAATGAATATGTTCAGTACTTTGAAGAAGGTCAGGAAGACCTACCAAATGAAGAAGAAGACGAAGACGAAGACGAAGACGACGAAAGACAAAGACAAAACCCAAGCACCCTTAACTGGGGTCGCGACACAGTGGATTTCAGCGAAATCCGAAATTTCGAGTTCTTGCCCTCCATTCCGGCTGATCCTCCGGTTGCAGGGGCAGGGGCTCGAGAAGAACCCAGGACCCGAAAGCCCAAACACAGAAGGCCCAAATTCAGATCAAGCCAGATCATTAAACTTGATCCCGACGACGACATCGACTACGACTCCTCTTACGAAGGAGAGGATGAACCTGCTGAAGTGCCAGGGATTGTCGACTTTGACGACAACTCAATCTTCACAACCCCGGCTATGCCACCGGAAGTCAGACGGAAAAATCCAGGAACAAAGGAAATGACAACTGAACAACTAAGGCGTCGTTTTCTCGAACAAGAGAGAGATGACCCCGGGTTCCTGAGAAGCAAGATACCAGTTCTGTCTGGATCACCCACTGAAGAATCTATCCTCTCTCCAGTGACAGATCCGAACCCCTTGATCAAACAATTCCCATGGTCTCTCTTGCCTAAGATCACAAAAGAGGTCGTGGATGACATTGACTTGGGAATCCTTCGATCCTGTTACGATGGGGGAACGATTCTTCACTTCATCTTTCTACTGATAGCAGGAATCCTGATTCTTGTTGGAAGACTGGCCCAGTTCCCCTGTTTGCTGCTAGAGATGGCAACAACCGGGTTGATGTGCCTATCTTCCATCTTTTTCCATTCACTCTTCCAAGGGTGGAGGTCGTTCAAAAAGAAGAAAGAAGTAAGGAAGAAAACAATCGGGGATTGGCTCCAGCCCCCTTCAGAACCCCCTTTACGAAAATTAATGGAAGACTTCTCATCAACCACCGCTGAAACTCGGAAAGATCCCACGAAGACCAAACTCTCAAAACCAATGGGAGGTCTGCTCAACGTGACCCCCTCAGGGCCTGTGTCTAAAGTCGTAAAAGCGCGAAAGTTTAAAATCCAGAAAGCAACGATAACCGAGGCTGAGGTTTTATTAACCGATGATCGGCCCTACATCCCGATCATTTTTCCCGATTGTGAGGAAAGATTGGCTTTGATTGACACCGGTTCTTCCTCTTGCGCTATTGGACGGACACTTTTGGAAGAAATTGAGAAAACAACACCAGTGGCACGCACGGGAGAGACAATCGTCATCGAGGGAATCATCTCAGGTGTCGATGAGGTCGCTGAAATCGTTTGCATGACCCTCATCTTGAAGACAGGATATAAACTCTACAACGTCCCTGTTTTGGTTATTGAAGGAGATGACTTCCTCATTGGTTCTAACCTTGTTCGATCACACAGGTGGTCCACTTACTGGAAGGAAGGTAGGTATTTCATCGACCTTGGCAGGGAGCACGGATCTGTCCAAGCCCACTTCATGCCTAACATCAACGCAGTGGGGGCCAGTATTCACCGGATTGAACTTCAACCAAGAGAGACCAGGATCATTGATTTCGACATCCCTGTTCTTGAAGGATTGGTCAACACCAACTTCCATAAAAACAACCTCCAGATTACTCGTCCGGAAGAAGGATTTGAAGGGTTTAAAGGAATCGAAGTCATCCCCTGCGTGGCCAAGCTAAGGAGAAACAAGTTCCAAGCCATGGTCCGTAACACCGCAGACGTCCCAATGACTCTTGAAGACCCAACCGCATTAGCCAATGTTCAGGTCATCCCAGGACCCGCCAAAATGAATCCAAATATCATAGATATTACCAAATATCGAGAAAATCAAATCATTTTTGACCAGATTCCTCAAGTTAGCCCAGGATCCGGGTGCCATTGCGACATCATCAAGCAAGAAAAAGGAGTCTTGATCCAGTTAGCAGATAATTACGGTTTCACCAACACAAACCAAAACCTGGTCTCTAGTTGCCCCTTGGGTAGCACAGGAGATCGAGCCCCACTGGCTAAGCTGAAACCAGGGTTCGTAGTGAAACAAACAAGAGAAGATGACATGGCAGGGTCTCAGATAACGATCCTAGCCATCCCCGATGACCATGGATCCTACTCAGGAATTTCTAAACACCAGATAGAAGACATGAAAAGCACTGTCATCAGGAGATGTAAAGAGAAAGGAGAGATTAAAATCCCCCAGTTCTTCTTAACAGACCCCTTGATTGAGATGTCCATGGGAACTCGAGATTTTTTGGTTGAACTCTTCAAAGAAACAGGATTCCATGTCTTGCCTTTGGATTACAACAAAGACCATCCAGAGTGCACTCATTTCACAAGGCAAGAGGTACCGCCAGATATCTTGACAGGCACTAGTGTTACCAGACTCCATATCCACCAGACAGACAAGCCAATCCCTCCCCACCTCCGAACAAAGACAACAGGAAGCCCCGTTTTTAAAACCAATGTGATGGGTGCCGTTGTGTTCTTGTTCAAAGTGGGAATCTTTCTCAACTGCCAGCTCCATTTGCCCACGGGTATGGGTCTCCAGACCCTAAACATAGGATGGAGGGATCGAATGCTTTATTCTCTCTTCAGCGAGCTTCGCAACCTAAGAGTTCCCACTGATCTTGAGATAACTATTGACAATGACCCTTCTTTCCAACTCCAGTCTAGCCTCTGCCTGTCCTCAATCAGAGACACCTTGATCAAGTTACCATCCTTTTTAGAACCCAACGACAGGTGTTCCTTCCCTACTCGTGTGCTAGGGGAGGAAGAAATAAACACCAAATCAGACGACTGTCTATGCCCTTCGTGTGTTCAACAAAACCCTGGCCCTGACTACCCAGAAATACTTGACATCTATAAAGGAACCATCAACTCATTGGTTCGGGCCTCAAAGCCCACCCTACCAGGGAAAGCAAACATCTCAAGGATGGCTGTCTCCCAATTCACAGCAGTGGATGCATCCGAATTCGACACTCCCCTTGACCCTCTTGGGTTGGTGAGTGATGAAGAAATGGATTCCTACCTCAACAGCCACCCTGGCTTTGAGAATGAGGACAGGGAAGAGAAAAGGAAGTCATCATTGAACCCTGAGGAGAAAAGGAAAGAAGAAAGACAAGAAAAGACAATTCCTATCTTCAATATCAATGAAGCCAATAAGAACCCGCCCATAGGGATCCCAAACCACTACAAACAAGGGAATTGGAGGGAATTCGTTGATGTCACCAAACTCAAGATACCAGTTGCTTACCAGGAGAGACTGGCAAAGTTGATGGACTCAGTCCAGGATGTTTTCTCATGTTATGCCACTGACAGCCGGCATATTCTTGTTGACGGCGAACCCGCCATCATCGACATCGAACTAACAACAGAAAAGCCAATCTTCCTTAAACCTTTCACACTTAGCCCTAAGATGAGTGAGGTTTTAGACGCCAAAATCACGGAATTGCTCGAGAAGGATGAGATCGTTGAAATTGACTCACCGTACAACATCCCAATCCTCCTCACCCACCACAACAGCGAAAATAAACACGTAGCGTTCGAAGATCGCAAATTTCGTTTATGTTTGGATATGAGATCAGTCAACAGTATTACGAGGATGAAGAACAAACACTCGTTCCTAGTAAAAGGCATCGAATACACCTATGCCAGGGTTAAGGGGATGAAGTACTTCACTAAGATTGACATGAGGAAGGCTTATCGATCCCTGGTGGCATCCGAGAAATTAAGACGAGTTTGCGCATTTAG
>Ga0214162_1000123_pt1 | contig 17967 bp, 8 predicted proteins | sample LakMenepilimnion_3_FD_153000 | JGI IMG/M metagenome (GOLD analysis project Ga0214162, IMG submission 153000) | Freshwater microbial communities from Lake Mendota, WI - Practice 20APR2010 epilimnion v5 | ecosystem: Environmental > Aquatic > Freshwater > Lake > Epilimnion/Euphotic zone | place...
ATTATCTTTGATTATCAATAACTTAAAATACTGTAAATCAATGCAATACAACGCAAAAGCACCGTACATAGTGGAAACCCATTGGCAAATTGAAGAAGTGCTTGATGGTGATAGCATAATCATTTGCAATCGTTTCACTCAAATGAAAAAAGAAATCCGTCTTTATGGCTTGGATGCACCAGAAGTAAAACTAAACAGGAAGATGAAAGAGGACGAAGAGAAAAGCAGTTTACCAGCCCAATTATTGCTCCAATTTGGTTTACAATCCTTGCACTTCGTTTTGTCGGTTGCACCGCCTAAAACGATTGTAACTATTATTACGGAACAGGAGAACTATTACGACTACTGGAACAGACAATTAGGGTATGTAATTTTGCCTAGTGGATTATGTTTAAATGAATTACTTTTACAAAATGGGTATGCTAAAGCAACCCAACAATATTATTGTGGTAAGCTAGCAGAGTATCAAGTGATGAACTGCCAAGCGCAGCTTAATAATATTGGGATCTATAGTCAAATAAAAGTATTCTGATTTGTTGTACTTATGTTGTACTAGAGGGTTTAAAAAATTAAAGAGTACCAATAAATACAACTCCTTACAGGCGTTAAGAAGATATATACAAGTTACCATACAGTTTTGAAAACCGAAATAAAACAGAAATTATGACTATAAAAGATTCAGGCACAGTAAATTTTTGGGTTGACCCAGAAAAAAATCCTTTTGCATTTAAAGACGATAATAAAGTTTTTTGGATGGATTTCATTGTTGATGGTAATGATGGAATAATAACGTCAGAAGGAAAGTCTTTATCGTTAATCCTAAATGAAGGAAAAGATACTGAAATATGTATATTCCAAACTGACGTTGACTTTGAACCAAACAAAAGAAGGATGTTTACTTTTACTTGGTCTCCAGATTCTATTTGCTTTTATTTAGATGCTGTTTTAACTCAAGAGGTTTCTCCGAATAATTAACAGTATTATCGTAAATAAATTTAACTTCTTTTTGCGTTGCACAAAATGGAAGTTGAGAGCTTGTGTCCGAAGTTTTTAATTCCGAAATTGTTTTTTGAATAATTAGATTTCTTGACATAATTTTTAATTTATTTTACTTTTCACTTTTACGGTGGAAAAGAGAAACCGTATGGTAACACACGTTTGTACTTACTGTGGGTTTAGTGGAATTGCCGTTTCGCATCATAAATCTGCAAAGCAGAAAATTGAAAGGTTACGAATTCCACAGCAAGTACAAGCGTGGGAACGTTATCGCTCAGTGTAAAAAAGCCGACCCACAAATGGCACATTTGGTTTTTTCCGACACTCAGGCCAACGCTCAAAAAACCAAAAGAGCCATTTTTTGCCAACGCAGAGACAGGTCAACTAGACAATTATTCAAACATTTTTTATCTTGAAAAACGAGATATTAAAAAATAAAAACTAAATTTGTGACTTGACATCTTTAGACAACAATGAACAGAATTAAAGAAGTACTTGAAGAAAAAGGAATTAAGCAAACTTGGTTAGCCGAACAGCTAGGCAAAAGCTACAATATGGTAAACGGTTACGTGCAAAATCGACAACAACCAAGACTTGAAGTACTCTATGAAATAGCGAACATTCTAAATATTGATGTAAAAGAACTTTTAAAAACTAACCAAGAAGTATACAAGTGCAAGTAGTTACCGACATATTAGAAAATGAGTTAATCGAGAAGTATCCTGAAGTTCTTGGAATACTATTGCGCGACCGCACCACTCAAAAAAATATTTTTTGGGCGACAGACAATTACGAACACTTCGGAGATTTATATAGATTCAATTCTGAAATTTTAGCTGAATTAATCACTGGGGAAAAAGGCAACGTAATAATGCCTAGAGTTCATAAGGACAAAATTTTACAACTCTCACGTTCAAAAGAAATGGCAGAAGTTTTTACGCCTTCTTGGATATGTAATGCACAAAACAATTTGATTGACAATTCTTGGTTTGGAATTGAAGGCGTTTTTAATAAAGAAATCTTGTTAAAGAATGGCACTAAAACTTGGGAGATAACAAAGGAAAAAATAGTTTTTCCAAAAGGAAAAACTTGGAAAGATTATGTTAATGATACTCGACTAGAAATTTCTTGCGGAGAAGCACCTTATCTTGTTAGTAGATACGATACAACAACAGGAGAGTTTATTAAAATCGGGAATCGAATCGGAATTCTAGACAGAAAATTAAGAGTAGTAAATGAGAATTTAAACTCAATAAATGATTGGATGGAATCGGTTGAAACCGCATATAAAAGCACTTACGGATTTGAATGGCAGGGAGACAGTTTGCTTTTGGCTCGTGAAGCGATGCTAATAACATTTATTGAAAACTTTACACACAAATTTGAAACTGAACCATCACTTGAAACAATCCAAAATATAGCAAATATAATTTCCTGGAATGTTTGGCAAATGGACGGACTGAAAGGTGTTATTCCGAATAGTTGTAAAGATGAAACAATAGAAATTCCAGATTTTTTTGAAACTAGAACAGAAATAAAGAAATGCAAAGGTTGTGAAACTCAAAATATAAAGTTACACAATGGCATTTATTGCAACATTATGGATTGGGATATAGAAAAACCGATAAAATTTATATCTCTTTTAGAAAAGTAAAATATGCCAAAAACGAATAATATAAATGTAGGTATACTTGATGATTTAATCATTGGAAGAGTAGAACCTCAAATCTATGCTTTTACAACCGAAACAATACCGAATTATCTAAAAGTTGGTGATACCTATCGACCTATTGAAAAAAGGTTAAATGAATGGCGTAAATACTTTCCTAACCTTGAAAAGAAGTTTGGAAATATTGCAAAAGTTGATGATGAAACTTTTTTCAGAGATTATGCAGTTCATTTTTTTCTTGAAAACGAATTAAAAAGAAGTCGATTAAAGCCTAACGCTTTAAAAGGAATTCCATATTATTCAAATGAATTTTTTGAAAACGCAACAGAGGAAGACCTGCAAGAAGCCATTGAAGATATAAAAAGCGGACATCAAAATAACGAATCAAAATATCAATATTATAGATTTGACGAAAGTCATATTCCCATTACTCATACCTACACAAGAACTGAAGAATATCCACTACGACCTAATCAACAAAAGACAGTAGACAATTTTCGGGAAGCCATAAAAAAAGGCAGAACAAATTTGCTGATGTATGCGGTAATGCGTTTTGGCAAATCATTCACCTCAATGTGTTGTGCTGTTGAAATGGGGGCTAAACTGGTGGTTGTAGTTTCTGCAAAAGCTGATGTAAAAGAAGAATGGAAAAAAACGGTTGAAAGTCATATTAAATTTGATGGCTATTGTTTTTTAGATAGTACTTCTCTCCTGACAAGCGATACCATTATTGCCGAAAAACAAAAGGCAAATGAGAAAATTGTTTTGTTTCTAACATTACAAGACCTTCAAGGAGATGAAATAAAATCAAAACATAAAGAAATATTTAAAAATCAAATTGACTTATTGCTTATTGACGAAACACATTTTGGAGCAAGAGCAACTGAATATGGAAAAGTCTTAAAAGAGGAAAATTTAAGTGCTAAAGAAATAAAAAGCGAATTAAAGCTCAATGACAATACTTTAGACGATTTAGAAATTACCAATAAAGTTTTTAATGCAAAAATTCGCATTCATCTTTCTGGAACTCCTTATCGTATTTTGATGAATAGTGAGTTTACTAATGATGATATTATTGCATTCTATCAATTCACAAACATTGCAGAAGACCAAGAAAAATGGGATTTAGAAAATCTAAATAAAGACGAAATTAAGGAATGGGATAACCCTTATTATGGATTCCCTCAAATGATTCGGTTTGCATTTAACCCCAATGAATCTTCACGAAAGAAAATGGAAGAAATGAAAAAGAAAGGTGTAACCTATGCTTTTTCAGAACTTTTTAGACCGCAATCAATAACCATAGACAAAGAACATAAGCTTCATAAAAAATTCAAATACGAACAAGAAATACTTGACTTGCTAAAAGTTATAGACGGTTCAGAAAATGATTCCAATTTATTGAGTTTCCTAGACTACGAAAAACTGAAAGATGGCAAAATGTGCCGTCATATCGTTTGTGTTTTGCCTTATAGAGCATCTTGTGACGCATTGGAGGAATTAATCAAGACCAACAAGTTTAAACATCTTAGCAATTACGAAATCATAAATATCTCAGGAGTTGAGAACGAAAAAAACTTCAAAGACACACAATCAGTTCAAGCCAAAATAAAAAAATGTGAAAGTGAAAATGTAAAAACAATCACTTTGACAGTAAATAGAATGCTTACTGGTAGCACTGTTCCTGAATGGGATACTATGCTTTACCTAAAAGACACGGCTTCACCACAAGAATACGACCAGGCAATTTTTCGCTTACAAAATCAATACATCAAGGTTTTCAAAGAGCCAAGCGGAGATGTGGTTAAGTTCAATATGAAACCACAAACCTTATTGGTTGACTTTAACCCAAACAGAATGTTCCAAATACAGGAACATAAATCACAGATTTACAATGTAAATACTGAATCTAACGGAAATAGTTTATTAGAAGAAAGAATCCGAAAAGAACTTCAAATATCTCCCATTGTAGTTTTAAATAACAATAAAATTGTTCAAATACAGCCCGCTGATATTTTGGATGCTGTTCGCAAATATTCGAGTAGTAGAAGTGTATTTGATGAGGCTACAACAATTTCCATTGATTATTCTTTGTTGGATATTGAAGCCATCAAAGCTGAAATTGAAAGACAAAATAAAATTGGTTCTCGTGATGGCATTGAAATGAAAGTAGCAAAAGGCGAAGGAGACGAAATTGATATTGATGATTCTAAAGAAGATAATGAGAACGAAAATGAAGAAAATGCAAAATCCAAATCAAAAGATGATGAAGCAGTAAATGATTACAAAGGTCAATTTGCTATGTATTATGCAAGGATTTTATTCTTTGCATTTTTGACAGATTCAAGAGTTAAATCTTTACAAGAAACCATTAACCACATCAAAGGGAATGCTGATAATTTGCGAATAGCTTCAAATTTGAGCCTTGAAATCACCATACTTGATTTGTTTCAAAAGCACATCAACCCATTTATTTTAAGCGAACTAGATTATAAAATTCACAACATTAATTCATTAGCCAATGATTCCGCAATTTCTCCAATAGAAAGAGCTAGTAATGCAATGAAAAAGTTTAGTCGCTTATCAGATTCAGAAATTGTAACGCCTGAAATTGTAACCGACAAAATCATAAACGGTTTGCCAGCCAAAGCCATTGACAAGAATACAATGCTTTTAGATGTTGCTTCCAAACAAGGCGAGTTTGTGTATGCAGTTTATAAAAAGTTTGGCGCAGCAATAGCCAATAAATTCTACTCAATACCAACATCAAAAATTGCGTATGAGTTTACTAGAAAAGTGTACAAGCTACTCGAATTAGATGTAAAACTAATTGAAACTAACTACACCTCTTACGATTTAATCAGTGAAAACAAATTCATTGAAAAGGAAACCATCAAAATAAACAACAAGAAAATGAAATTTAATGTAATTGTAGGCAATCCGCCTTATCAACAAAGTGACGGTGGTGCTCAAGCAAGTGCCAAACCAATTTACAATCTCTTTGTAGATGTAGCAAAGCAATTAAGCCCAAGCAATATTGCTATGATTATGCCTACAAGATGGTTTGCAGGAGGACGAGGTTTAAATGAATTTAGAGACCAAATGCTGAATGATACTCACATTTCGGAACTACACGATTTCCTGAAACCAGAATTAATCTTTCAAAACATAAACCTGAGAGGTGGCATCTGTTATTTCCTTTGGGACAAAGCGTATGATAACACACAAGAATTAACTAAAGTCTTTACTTATAGAGATGATTTAATTCCAAAAATGAACAATCGTAGCTTGAAAACAGAAGACTCTGATATACTTATTAGACATAGTATAGGAATTGAAATGATTAATAAAATTAACTCACATCCTGATTTTGAATCTTTTGAAAAACATATTTCATCATTAAGACCTTTTGGTTTTAGAGGGTATTTTACAAAAGATGTAAAATTTCGTGACTCAAAAAAAGGATTAAAAAATCCTGTTATTTGTTATGGAAAAGGCAAACAAACTGGTTTTCTAGAAAGGGAGGAAATTTCTAAAAACACCGAATGGATTGACAAGTTTAAAGTCTATACACCAAGAGCAAATAACATTGGTACAGAATTAAATGACGATAATCTTAATTCATTTGTAGGTATTCCAAATACAATTTGTACGGAATCCTATTTAGTAATTGGTGTTGACCTAGAGTTAAATCAATCATCTGCAACAAACCTTTGCAAATACTTAACTACAAAATTGGCAAGATTTCAACACAGTCTAGGAAAAGCAAGTCAAGATGCGACTTCTAAAACTTTCCGTTTTGTGCCTACTCAAAACTTCACTGATAATTCAGATATAGACTGGAGTAAATCGACAGTTGAAATTGACAAACAATTGTACACAAAGTATAAATTAACAAAGGAGGAAATTGAGTTTATGGAAGAAATGATAAAACCAATGTAAAAATTTGATTTTATGGAATTAGAGCACGCAAAAGAATTAGACCTTGACTTAATGAGTGATTTTGGGCTTTACTACTGGAAATTTAAATTTGACAGTGCCAAAATGAGGTTTGGTTTGTGTGATGAAATTACAAAAACAATTAGTTTGTCGGAATATCTCGTCTTACTTAATGATGAAGAAGTTGTGGAACAAGTAATTCTTCACGAAATTGCTCACGCATTGGTTGGTTGTAAACATAAACATAACCACTTTTTTCAACAAAAAGCTAATGAGATTGGGTGTAAATTCATCAATAGGTATTGTAGTGAAGATATTAATTATGTACCGAAAAATGTTGTTGCTAATTGCCCTAAATGCGGCTATGAATTTAAGAGATATAGAAAACCTAAATCAAAAAAATGCTGCGGTAAATGTGTTGATATTCCGTATCAGGAAAGGATATTGATTTTTGAAAGAAAAATGGAATTGAGTTTTTAGAAAGTATGATAAAACCAATGGCAGACTGAAAATGACAATTAATTTGACATACAAGCCAACGCTTCACAGCCACACACATTACTAAGTCGCACCAGCCGACCCACAAGCCAAAACTTGGCAAAGAGTGTGTCAGTCCAACCGCACAACCAAAACGACCGACAAACCAACGGACGAAAAGAACACCGAAGCGATAACAGCTAGAGTTTCGTTGCGTGTGCAGCACGAACAATGAAATGAAATTCACGAACTCCAAAAAAAATATAAAAAATTATGAGTAAACACCTGTTGAACCCTTCAACAAGTTCAGGGCAGGCTCACCGGAGTACCTGCCGTCAACACTATGGAGTTATTGTTAAGTTTTGAGAGGGATAATTCTGTTTTTTGTAATGTAAATGTTGAACCGTTGTGGTAATTAGGTTTAAAAAAACCGCGTTGCAAACGCTTTATTTGGTTTGCAAAAGTAAGTAGGTACTCGTCGCAGACGAGCACCAGATTGGCTTATTACTATCTTTAGTCCTCCGCAATGAAATCAAGAAACGAATTTTATATTACTAATCGGTATGATCATTTTTTAATGGAATCATTTAACATCACTTTTACATTTAATGGAGTATTTTTGAGGTAAATTATAGGGAAGGTATTTAAATAATTTGTATGTTTGGATTTTTGCGTACCATACCAATAAAAACATCGTTTTACTAGTTTTTATAGATTTTAAAATATAATTACGCACCACGAAAAAACACATTTTATGAAGAAGTTTTACAAGATTCTGTTTTTATTTTTTTTGGTGAATTTTAGTGGTGTTCTGAGTGCTAAAAATAATAGCGACACTAATTTTGCACCACCGACAGCTTCTATAACAGCCAATGCTGCTTCAGTTTGTCTAGGAGGAACAAGTCCTATTATTACTTTTACTGGTTCTGGCGGAACAGCTCCTTATACTTTTGTTTATAAAATTGGAACTGGTGCTGATAATACTATCGTCTCGACAGGAGATAGTGCTACAGTAAATGTGCCAACCACTGCAGCAGGAACTTTTACTTATACTTTGGTTAGTGTTAAGGATTCTTCAGGAACTTATCTTGAATCTGATAGTGCTACGGTTACTGTAAATACCCCTCCTACTGTGGAATTTTCTTTTGATGACAATAAGTGTTCGGGAAGTCCAATAGTATTCTCCTCAAATATTGTAGGCAACTCTCCCTTTACTTACTTATGGAATTTTGGGACAAACGGTAATACTTCAACAAGCTCGAATCCAACATATATTTTTAATAATACGAACGGAAATTCAACACAATCATTTAATGTAACCCTAACAGTAACCGATATTAATGGATGTGCAAATAAAATAACCAAAGTTATTACTATTCAAAACCCCGATACTTCATTAAATTCAGATGCGGTTTCAGATATTTATAATGGTTTCAAGACCTTTAGAGTTTGTACCAATACCATTTCGGAAATTCAATTTATTAATACCTCTAGTACGTTGGCAACAAACAGCAATTACATAATTAATTGGGGTGATTCAACTCCCGATTTTAATTCAACCTCATTTTCAAATACATCACATACTTATTCTGTTGGGCTTTGGACATTGACATATACTATAAAAAATCAAAATGGATGTTCAATTTCAAGAACCTACAAAGTTTTTGTAGGAAATAATCCGGCAGTAGGTATTGGAAATCCGGGTAATACAAATATTTGTATTACAACACCACTCACTTTTCCCATTACAGGAACAGAAAATAATCCTCTAGGTACAATTTACAAAATTACTTTTAATGATGGTTCATTACCTTTGACTTTTAATCATCCACCACCTGCTTCTGTAACACACACGTTTTTAAAATCTTCTTGCGGGGTTACAAGCCAAAACCAACAAAATTCATTTTCAGCAACTATTGAAGCATCTAATCCTTGCGATTTTTCATTTGGAACAGTTGTCCCAATTCGTGTTTCAACGCCACCAAATGTAAATTTTACCCTACCACAAGCTATTGTTTGTACAAATAATTCAGTTTGCTTAACAAACTCTACAATTGGAGGGGAAATACCGACAAATACATCTTGTGGAATTCCAAAATTAGTTTGGATAATTTCTCCTTCAACAGGATTTACATTAAGTAGCGGAACATTAGGCAGTGATAATAACGGATCTTCGAATATAAATACTTGGACAACCGGAACAAATGCAATATGTCCAATTTTCAACACACCAGGTACTTATACAATTACATTAAAAGTGGGAGGTAACTCCTGTTCTTCTGATCAAATAACAAAAACCATATGTGTAGAAGCTCCTCCAATTCCTATTTTTACTCTCAACAATACCGCTGGTTGCACGCCACAATCTATTATCGCAACCAACAATACCGTTTCTGCAAATTCTTGTACCCCTACAACTTACGCTTGGAGTGTAATCCACACTCTTGCTTTTTGTGGAACAAGTATTGCATTAATCTCTAATCAAACTACAAAAGATGCTTCCTTTAATTTCACTGAACCTGGAACTTATGTAATCAAACTCACGGCAACAAATTCTTGTGGAAGTTTTTCAACTTCACAAACCGTAACGATAAAAAAACCGCCAACCATAACCCTAAATACAATAACACCTATTTGCCAAACAGGAAGTTCCACATCTATAAATCCAACGGCAACAGTTCCAGTTTGTGCAAACGCTACTTATGCTTGGAATTTTCCTGGAGGAACACCCGCAACATCCACAGCTACGAATCCATCCGTAAGTTACAGTACTTCAGGAACTTTTTCTTATTCTTTGATAGTTACCAATGAATGCGGTTCGGCTACCTCAACAAGCTCCATTACGATCAAGCCTACTCCAAAAGTTGATGATATCCCTAATCAGCAAAAATGCAAAGGCCAATTATCTGATGCAATAACTTTTGTAGGTTCAGAGCAAGGAACTGTTTTTAATTGGAAGAATTCAAATGCAAGTATAGGACTTCCCGCTACAGGTACTGGAGACATCAATGCGTTTACACTTACTAATACAGGAACTACCATTTTAACGGCTACTATAGAAGTAACCCCTTCACTTAATAACTGTGTGGGAACACCTAAAACATTTACTATTACTGTCAATCCGGGACCAACTGTAAATACCATTAATAACTTGATATTATGTAATAATGCCATACAAAATGGAATCACTTTTAGCAGTGCAATAGCAGGAACCCTTTTTTCATGGATCAACAATACCCCTTCTATTGGATTGGCAGCAAGCGGAACCGGGAATATTCCAGTTTTTACGGCAACAAATACCGGGATTACCCCTGTTATGGCAACTGTAACGGTTACTCCCTCGAATGCATTGGGTTGCAATGGAGTTGTAAAAACATTTACCATCACCATCAATCCTACACCAGCTCCATTAGTCTTAACCAACCAAGAATATTGTAATGGAGTTGATACAACACCTACTATTTTCAGCAATGCAGTAGCAGGAACTACTTATGTCTGGACCAATTCTAACCCGACTATTGGTTTAGCAAGTAACGGAAGTGGAAGTATCCCTGCATTTACACCAAAAAACACGGGTTCAAGTCCAATTACAGCTACCATAAGTGTCACTCCTACAGCCAATGGATGTCCGGGAGCTACCCAAACTTTCAGCATTACAGTAAACCCTTCGCCAGTTGTCAATTTTTCGATACCAAACCAAACTATTTGTTCAGGAGACACTTCAGCTTTAGTGACTTTAAACAGTGTTACAGGAGCAACTTTTAATTGGACAGCGATTCAACCTACTGGGATTTCAGGAGTTGTAACAAGTGGAAATAATAATACAATACCCCCGCAAACTTTAATAAATAATACAAATGCTTCTATTATAATAACCTACAATACCAAGGCTACATTATCAGGTGGCGCTACTTGTGCCGGAGCAGGATTTCCTTATACAATAACCGTGAAACCAAAACCAGTTATTGCAGCGAACATGACGGCAGTAACTTGTAGTGGTTCTTTGTTTACCGTTACGCCAACAAACGGTGCTGAAAACAGTATTCCAACAGGAACTACCTATTCCTGGGCTAGTCCAGTGGTTACAGCTGGTTTGACAGGTGGAGCTTTAGGAACAAATGCAGCATCTATTTCCGGTACCTTGACCAATACAACCAATACAGTTCAGACTGCCACTTATACCGTTATTCCTTCATCTAGTGGTTGTGCAGGTTTGCCTTTCGATGTTGTGGTATCCGTGAATCCAAAGCCGGATGTGGATACAACCCCAAACGTTGTACTCTGTTCTGGAGAAACAAGCACACTGATTAATTTTACTGGAAATGTTTCAGCCACAAATTTTTCTTGGTCATCCAATACTACAAGTATAGGAATTGCAGCATCAGGCACCAATAGCATTTCTTCGTTCACGGCAATAAATACCGGGACTACGCCCATCATTGCTACAATTACGGTAACACCAACCGCTAACAGTTGCACCGGTTCATCCAAAACATTAACCATTACCGTTAATCCAAAACCAACAGTAAGTCCAATAGCCAATCTTGTTAGATGCAATGGTGTTGTGAGTGGCCCAATCTCATTTTCGGGAAATGTTACGGGAACCACTTTTGATTGGACGAATGATACGCCCTCAATTGGTTTGGCAGCAACAGGAAATGGTCCTATTAATAGTTTCACTACCACAAATACTGGATTAACCCCTATTACAGCAACTATAACCGTTACACCAAAAGCGAATGGATGTCCAGGAACACCAATACTTTTTACCATCACTATCAATCCAACACCTACGGTTGATATGATTTCAAATCAAACGGTTTGCAATGGACAATCGACTACAGCTATCGTGTTTTCTGGAACGATTCCAAATACGATTTACAATTGGACAAACAACAATCCATCAATTGGATTAGGAGCCAGTGGTGTTATAGACATTCCAGCATTTACAGCTATAAATAGCGGAACTACTCCAATTGTTGCTACTATCAAGGTTACACCAATTTTAGACGGCTGTAGTAGTGCGTCAAAAGATTTTACCTTCACAATAAATCCATCACCGGCAGTAACATTTTCGCCAACAAATCAAATACTTTGTTCAGGTTCTTCATCGGTTTTGGTTAATTTGAGTAGTGCAGCAGGCACCAATTTTACTTGGACAGCAGATCTACCTACAGGAATAACAGGAGTTATTCCGAGTGGAACTAACACGATTCCAGTTCAAACGCTAATCAATTTGACCAATCGTCCTATTGTAGTTACTTATTTGGCAACAGCCGAATCCAACAATGGTATCATTTGCCAAGGAATATCTTATCCATATACTATAACTGTTAATCCAGTTCCATCCATCACCATCACACAAGCCCAAACCATTTGTTCCAATGGCACTTTTTCCATAATTCCCTCAGACGGTAGTGGAAACTCAGTACCTCTTGGAACTACTTATTCTTGGGGAACGCCAGTTGTTACGGGCGGAATAACTGGTGGGGCAACAGCTTCAAATCAAGCAACTATTAGCGGTAGTTTAATAAATACGACAGATAGCTTTGGAACCGCAACTTACACGGTTACTCCAAAATCGGGCACTTGTTTAGGCACAGCGTTTACAGCAGTGGTCACAATAAATCCTGCTCCAAAAGTTCAATTTTCGGGAGGCAATCAAAAACTATGTTCGGGAAGTGACAGTTTACCAATTACATTGACAAGTACAACTACTGGAAATGTTACTTTTAATTGGACTGCCAACATACCAACTGGAATTACTGGAGCTGCCACTTCAGGGACGAGTGCAATTCCAACCCAAACTTTAGTGAATACAACCACTACTGCGCTCACGGTGATTTATACAGCAACTGCCACTGTTGAAACTAATGGAGTTTCATGCACGGGTCTGCCTTTTGACTATAAAATCACAGTAAATCCAACAATTGTAACTTCGAGCATTTTATCCGTTTATAACGGTTTCAATGTGAGTGCTGTTGGCGCAACTGACGGATCAATTGATGTAACAATAAGCGGAGGTTCAGGCGCTTATACTTATTTATGGTCGGGACAAAACGGTTTTGTGGCTATAAGCCAAGACATATCCAATGTTCCCGCCGGAACTTATTTGCTAACTATCAATGATGGACTTTGTAATCCCGTGGAATTGAATTTTACTTTAACTTCACCTTTGCCTTTGATTATCGAAGAAGATTTGACAGCACATACCAATATATTGTGTTTTGGTTATTTGACGGGTACCATTAAAGTAAATATTACGCAGGAATCTGTTGGTCCCTATGATTATGTTTTGACTTTACAAGGTGGTGGAACAATAAGCACTATTACAGATTCAGCTGCCATAAATCAAACATTTTCTGGTTTAGCAGCAGGAACTTATGATATTAAAGTTATGGATGCCAATGGTAGTGTGAAGACCATTCCAGGAATAGTTATTACACAACCCAGTGGAATAACGGCTACTACAGCCCAAACCAATGTGAGTTGTACGGGAAGTACAACGGGTTCGGCAACAGTAACAGCTACTGGTGGCAACGGATCTTTAACATATTCCTGGAATACCAATCCGATACAAACCACGGCAACAGCCACAGGATTGAAAGCAGGAACTTATACCGTCACCATCACCGATGAAAATACTTGTTCTTTACCAAAACAAGTAACAATAACAGAACCAAATGCTATCATCACTTCCGTTACTTCGAAAACTGATGTGTTGTGTTTTGGAAATAATACAGGTTCAGCAACGGTATCTGCTAGCGGTGGTACAGGATTTTTAAACTATTCTTGGAATACTGTTCCTATTCAAACCACAGCGACTGCGACGGGATTAGTTGCTGGAAATTATACTTTGACTGTAACAGATGCTAATAGCTGTCAAAAAATACAAGATGTAACAATTAATCAACCTAGTGCAGTACTTAGTTCAATAATTTCAAATTCAACTGACGTGAGCTGTCTTGGTGGAAAAGATGGAACTGCCTCCACCTCAGTTATTGGAGGAACAGCCCCATACTCCTATTCTTGGAATACCATTCCTGTCCAAATATTGGCAACAGCCACTGGATTAAAAGCGGGGAATTACACTGTTACAATATCAGATGGAAACAGCTGCATTACATCGGCATCAGTCACAATAAATGAACCATTAGGTATAACCACCAATATTACCAAAACAGACGTTTTATGTTCCGGAAATAGTACCGGTTCAGCTACAGTGACAGCAAACGGTGGAACACCGCCTTATAGCTATTCCTGGAATACAACACCAATTCAAACTTCTAATGTTGCCTTGAATTTACCTTTAGGAACCTACACTGCCACCATTACCGATACCAAAGGCTGTGCTACAACGGCCGAAGCCATCATAACCGAACCTAACGGAATTGTAACTTCAATAGCTTCACAAACCAATGTGGATTGTTTTGGAAATAACACAGGGGCAGTAACAATTTCAGCTAGTGGCGGAAAAGGAGTTTTGACTTATTCTTGGGACACCATACCGGCTCAAAACACACTTTCATTAACAGGATTGATTGCAGGAACCTATAATTTGACTGTAACAGATGAAAACAATTGTAAAAAAATTCAAACGGTAACTATTACAGAACCTGACGATATTATCATTAGCACCATTTCAGAAAAAGACATTACTTGTTTTAATGATGCCAATGGCGCCATTGACATCGCGGTTTCCGGCGGAACATTAAACTATACTTTCGCTTGGACGAAAGACGGGATACCTTATTCGACGACTGAAGATTTGTCCAATTTAAGTCCCGGAACCTATATAGTTAGCGTTTCTGACGCCAACATTTGTGGGCCAAAAACAGCCACATTTACCATAACCCAACCACCTATTTTGGCCGTGAGTTTAGGAAACAAAAACAACATCTTGTGTTTTGGAGATGCAACGGGAACTATAGCAGTCAATGTGCTTGGAGGCACTTTACCCTATACTTATACTTGGAAAGGCCCCAATGGTTTCACTAGTTCCAACCAAAATCTGACGGCTCTTTTCGCCGGAGCTTATGACTTGGTGGTAACCGATAATTTGGGTTGTTTTAAAACCCTAAAAGTAACATTGACCCAACCCACTAAAATCGAAATCACTGCAACCACAACTCCCATTATTTGTTATGGTGGCAATGATGCGTCCATCAATATTATTATTTCTGGCGGTGTTGCACCGTACCAAATTTTGTGGAGCAATTTGGGAAACGGCACTTTTCAAGACAATCTCTCAGCTGGAGATTACATCATTACCGTTACCGATGCCCTGAACTGTACAAAAAAATTAAAAGTGAATATACCTGAAGCACCCATTTTTACAGTTAATCCAGTTGTTAAAAACATTTCTTGCCATGGTGCGAATGATGGAAGTATTGCCTTGAATTTTGTGGGTGGAATTCCCCCAATAAACCTAAGTTGGAGCGATGGAAGCAATGCGGGAACGACTAGAAATAATTTAAAACCTGGAACCTATTCTGTGACCATTATTGACGGAAAACCTTGTACCATTTCGAAAAAATTTGTCATACTAGAACCCCAATTATTGGTGGTTTCTGCCAACCTTACCAATGCTTTTGATTGTGACAATGCCAATAGCGGAGCCATAAATCTTTTGGTTTCCGGTGGTTCGGCACCCTTCACCTATACTTGGTCAAACGGAGCTACAACCGAAGATTTAGTCAATGTTCCTGCAGGAAATTATTTGGTTACCGTAACCGATGTCAACGGCTGTTCCCGACAAGCCCAATATAGTATCAACCGACCACCACCCCTTGTTGCTGGAGTGATCACCAAAACGGATTTTGACTGTGCGACGAAGTCTGTAAAACAAACTTTTGTGGCCAACATATCGGGCGGTGTTCCTCCCTATATATTGACCTGGTCGAGCGGAACGGTTAGTGGGGCCAATAATGAAATGATGAATACCACTCAAAACGGCGCCGTAATTTTATACGTCACCGATGCTATTGGATGTACATCCAATTACACCTTCAATGTCGATTTACCCGAACTTGGAACTCCTTCTTTCGATGCGAGTTCTTATGCTTATTTGACGTATGGTACGTATTCCATAAATGATCCTATTCAGTTTAGCAATACCGCGACAGGCGATTATATCAGTATGGTTTGGGATTTTGGAGATGGCAGCGTTTCTACAGATCTTAATCCTTTGCATACTTTCATAAATCCAAAGGAGTATGTAGTCACCCAAACTGTTACGTATCCTCTTGGATGTATTTATGTGAAAAAAATCATCTTTAATGTAGGAAAAGGCTATGTATTGGTGGTTCCCAATGCATTCACTCCCAACAAGGATACCTTCAATGACTTTTTTAGACCAGTAACCAAGGGGTTGAAAAACCTCCGTTTGGATGTTTATGACACCTGGGGTTCCCTGATTTATTCTGAGACAGGAACCGTTTTGAGAGGTTGGGATGCCAAAATTAAAGCCTCAAATGCTGAAAACGGCAATTACTACTGCAAGGTCAGTGGAGAAACTTTTTATGGAACCATCGTCAATGAGAATCATCCTTTTGTATTAATAAAATAAGTCCCCAAAGAAAATGAAACTAAAACTTGTTTTATATATACTGTTAGCTTCCCTGTCTTTTTTTGAAGTGAAAGCACAAGACCCCATTTTTACCCAATACCTTCTAATACCCGAATCTTTAAACCCTGCATTTACAGGGACTTTGGCAGGGGGATATACCGGTATCATACACCGTTCCCAATGGCCGGATGATACTAGAAGGATTGACACAGAATACGCATTCATTAATAACCCCATTGGTCCTGAAGGAGAGATGGGCTTGGGTTTTACTATTTTAAATCAACGCGAAGTTTTCACTAATTACAATTATATTCAATTCAATGGAGCTTATTCGTATAGTGTTAATATAAACGAGGAATGGCGATTTCGGTTAGGAATAGAGGCTGGTTATGGCTTCAAAAACTACAATTTCAGCAATCTGTTATTGGAAGACCAAATCAACATCAACGACGGAACAATAAGTGGAGGAAGTGTTGACCCTAGTGTTTCGAATAATAATGATCAAGTTAGTTTTTTTGATATTTCGTCAGGCTTATTATTTTATAATGACAACTCCTGGTTTGGCGCTTCCTTAAAACACCTGAATAAACCCAATATTACCTTTACGGATTATGCAAACGTTCCACTGGAGATGTTCTTCAGTGTCCATGGGGGCTATTCCTTGAGATTAGATGATAGCATCGGTTCTTTTTTTCCAGAACAAACCAACGTATTGCTCACGGCCAATTATATGCGACAATCACAATACAACCGCTTGGATTTTGGAACTGCTTTAAATGTCAACCCTTTTACCATTGGGGTGATTGCTGCCACAAATCCAGAAGGGAAAAGCAATAATAGTCATTTACTGACTTCTATAAACGTCTTTAGTTCTGTACAGTTTAACCGTTTTGTATTAGGGTATTCTTATGATATTAATACTTCAAAAATGGGGAACACCCAAGGTGTACACGAAATTTCATTAACCTGGGAACTATTTCCTCAATGCTATAGGTGTGATAATTATTCCGTTAGGCATGCAATGGGCAGAAATTGATCGGAAGAAATGTATTTCTAAATGATAGAAATAATGGCTTTTCTGGTTTTTATTGGTGAGTCAAAAAAATTCAGATATAAGTTTACTATCATTTAAAACCATTGAGATATGAGAAAAATTAGCCTTTAAGATCTTTCTTAATCAACCTTACTAATGGTTTAAAAAAAAGAATATTCATAACATTTTCAGCAGAACCAAAATTATGCCAATTAGAAATATAAAATAGTTTTTTTGTTTATCCTCACCCCAGCCCTCTCCAAAGGAGAGGGAGTAAAGATTGGA
>Ga0214162_1000124_pt1 | contig 17946 bp, 18 predicted proteins | sample LakMenepilimnion_3_FD_153000 | JGI IMG/M metagenome (GOLD analysis project Ga0214162, IMG submission 153000) | Freshwater microbial communities from Lake Mendota, WI - Practice 20APR2010 epilimnion v5 | ecosystem: Environmental > Aquatic > Freshwater > Lake > Epilimnion/Euphotic zone | place...
ACAAATGTATAAAGTTTTTGTGAACGACAAACCACTTTTTTTGACAAATGAAATCTCAAAGGAGACAAATTTTCAATTGTTTTTATTAGAAAGTGTTGACATAAAGCAACTTATAATAAAAATCTTTCAAAATAAAGTTCAAAAAGCCTATCTCTATCATCCTGACGAGAAAGAGATTATGAAAACTTTGAAATCCAAAATTCCTGTTTCTAAAGCTGGAGGTGGCCTAGTTTACAACAAAAAAGGCGAGGTTCTATTCATTTTTAGAGGTGGAAAATGGGATTTGCCCAAAGGCGGAACTGAAAAAGGGGAAGATATTGAAGATACCGCCATGCGTGAAGTAGAAGAAGAAACTGGTGTCAATAAATTAAAAATTACCAAAAAACTCCAAAAAACATATCATGTTTTCAAGCGAAATGGAACTTATAGATTAAAAATAACACATTGGTTCGAAATGCATTCTGATTTTGAAGGAATTCCCCTTGGACAAATTGAAGAAGGAATCGAAAAAGCGGTTTGGCTTCATCCCCGTGAAATGCCGGAAGTCCTAGAGAATTCGTATGAAAACATAAAATTATTGTTTGGGCAAGAGAATATTAATTTTGAATAGTTCGATTGCAGAAAACAGATTTCAGTATTCTGGCTGCTGCATTGTCTAAACCGTTTTAGTTTAGACGGTGGGTTTCAGTTTTTCGTATTGAAAACTGAAAACTGCCTTCTGCAAACTTTTTCCCTACCTTTGCAAAATGAATAAAAAATACCATTCCAACAATATACTCCTCAATTTAGGCATCGAAAACCTAAACGAAATGCAGGTTGCCGCCCAAGAAACCATTTTGAGCGACAACAATATTTTACTGCTTTCGCCAACAGGTTCTGGGAAAACACTAGCTTTCTTGTTGCCTATTTTCGAAATGTTGAAACCTGAAATACTTTCCGTTCAATGTTTGATTTTGGTTCCATCGCGGGAATTAGGCCTGCAAATTGAGCAGGTTTGGAAAAAAATGGGAACGGCATATAAAGTGAATGTTTGCTATGGCGGACATTCCATCGACACTGAAATCAAGAATTTGAGCAATCCGCCAGCCGTTTTAATCGGAACACCGGGACGAATTGCCGATCATATCGATCGCGGCACTTTTCGTTTGGACAAAATTGAGACTTTGATTCTGGACGAATTCGACAAGTCTTTGCAATTGGGTTTTCACGAGCAAATGTCTTTTATCATTGGGAAATTATCGAAACTAAATAAACGTGTTTTGGTTTCGGCAACTTCTGATATCGAAATTCCAAAATATACCAGAGTGGTCAATCCGACGATTTTGGATTTTATTCCAAATGAAGAAGAAGCCACCAATCTTGAAATGAAAATGGTCGTTTCAAAAGAGAAAGACAAAATAGGAAGTTTGTTCAACCTAATTTGTTCATTGAAATCACAATCGGCATTGGTGTTTTGCAATCATCGTGATGCTGCCGAGAGAATCAGCGACACCTTGAACGAAAAAGGAATTTACGCCACGTATTATCATGGCGGAATGGATCAAGACGAACGCGAACGGGCGCTAATCCAATTCCGAAACGGAAGCATGAGCTATTTAATCACTACGGATTTAGCCGCTCGTGGACTCGATATTCCCGAAATGAAACACGTGATTCACTATCATTTGCCGTTGAAGGAAGACGAGTTCACGCATAGAAACGGAAGAACCGCTAGAATGTTGGCCTCTGGAACGGCTTATATTATTGCACACGACAGCGAAAAAAAACTGGACTATATTGATTACGGAATGCCAATCCTGAAAGTGGAAAATAGCACGACTTTGCCAAAACCACCCGAATTTCAAACCATTTATATTAGTGGTGGAAAGAAAAATAAATTAAACAAAATTGATGTCGTGGGTTTCTTTTCTCAAAAAGGAAAATTGGAAAAAGGCGACTTGGGCTTAATTGAAGTGAAAGATTTTATTTCCTTCGCCGCCGTAAAATTCAACAAGGTGAAAGACCTGCTCCACAATATCAAGGACGAAAAAATGAAAGGCAAGAAATTCAAAATTGAAGTGGCTAGAAAAGTTATTAAGAAAGAGGAAGAGTAATAGTGGTCAGTGGTCAGTTTTTTAGTAATCAGTAAAAAAATCGTTAACTGTAAATAAATTACTGTTAACGATTTTTAATTTATTACAACACTGATCACTTTTTTTTCTGACCACCTCTCTGCCGACAGGCAGGCTGACCACTATATTTTCTTCACATATTGCGTGATAATTACGATGGTTTGACCATCAACTTTACCTTCAATATACTCGGCGTTTTCGTGGTCTAATCTAATGTTCCTCACGGCTGTTCCTTGTTTAGCTACCATACTTGACCCTTTTACTTTCAAATCTTTGATTAAAACTACGGAATCTCCGGTGGCAAGAATCACTCCGTTGCTGTCGCGGTGGATTACTTTGTTTTCGTCATCTTCGCCTTCGCCAGTGGCTTGCGCCCAAGTTAAAACGTCTTCTTCAAGATACATCATATCCAACAATTCTTTTGGCCAACCTGCGGCACTCATTCTACTCAACATTCGCCAAGCCACTACTTGAACGGCATTGTGTTCGCTCCACATGCTATCGTTTAGGCATCTCCAGTGGTTTAAATCAACGTTTGCCGGATTTTCGATTTGGTCAACACAGGTTGTGCAAGCCAAAATACTTTCGTCGATTCCGCCTTTTTTGGTCGGTAAAACTTGGTAAACTTTTAGGTATTCTGTTGCTGCACAAAGCTCACATTGTGATCCGCTACGTTTATTTAATGTTCTTTCCATGCTATTGTTGTCCATTTTTATTTTGCGAAAGTAGTGCTAATTAAAGCCTTTTTTGCAAATTTATGTGGAATACTATTTTTTTACCTTAACGGCCTCGGGAACCAATAATTCATATTGACCTTTATTTCGAATAACGTCTCTCACGATACTGGAACTGATGTAAGAAGTTTTTGCGGCAGTCAACAAAAACACGGTTTCAATTTTAGACATCCTTCTATTAGTATGTGCGATAGCTTTTTCGAACTCGAAATCGGCGGGATTTCGCAGGCCGCGAAGGATAAAATTGGCGTTTATTTTTTTGCACAAATCAATAGTCAATCCTTCATAAGTGATGATGGAAACTTTGGGCTCATCCTTGAAAGTTTCTTCGAGGAATTGTTTTCTTTCCTCGAGTGAAAACATGTATTTTTTTTCGGAATTGACCCCAATGGCAATTACAATTTCATCAAACAAGGTAATTCCTCTTCTGATAATATCTTCGTGACCTAAAGTAATGGGGTCGAACGATCCGGGAAATATGGCTTTTCTCATTTTTTTTGTATCGAATTAGGAAGCGGAAAACTGATTTTCAAACGCAGAATCACACAGATTGTTAATTAATTTTCGAAAAGTAATTTCACGATGCAATTTGTATTTTATGTTCTCTATCAGCTGCATAAGAAAGGCAAGCTTTGATTTGAGTTTCGTTAGGCTCTGTAAAATCTTCAATGATTTCGTTAATGGTCATTCCGTTTGCCATCCAATTTAAAACACCAAAAACAGTGATTTTGGTGCCGATTATGGATGGTTTACCAAAACGTATTCCAGAATTTATTGCTTTATATTGTTTATATTCAATCATGATGATTTTTATTTTTACAAAGTTAACGAAATAATTAGTTATCAGGCTAAAGCCAATTCGATAGCATTGGTAAACAAATCCTCCAATGAAATTCCGGCAGCTTTGGCTTGTTGAGGAATCAAGCTTTCGGTGGTAAGACCAGGAATAGTGTTCATTTCGAGCATGTGCGGTTCGCCGTCCACGAAGATGAATTCACTTCGGGAGAAACCTTTCATTTTTAGTATTTCATAAGCGCGCTTCGCTGCTTCGCTTACTTTTTGGGTCATTTCTTCGGAGATTCTGGCGGGCGTGATTTCCTGTGATTTTCCTTGATATTTGGCTTCATAATCAAAGAAATCATTTTCGGAAACAATCTCAGTTATGGGCAGAACGGTTACTTTTCCTTGATAATTGATGACCCCAACGGAAACTTCGGTGCCGTCAAGGAAACTTTCGATAATGATTTCGTTGTCTTCTTGGTAAGCCACTTCGATGGCGATGGGTAATTCGACCGCGGTTTTTACTTTGGAAATTCCAAAACTGGAACCGGATTTGTTGGGTTTCACGAAACAAGGCAAGCCAACGGTTTTGACTATTTCGGCAGTATCGATGTGTTCGCCTTTGTTCAAATAATAGGAAGTGGCAGTTTTGATGCCGTAAGGCTTCAAGACAGACAATAAATCACGTTTGTTGAACGTCAATGCGGCTTGGTAATAATCGCAGGAGGATTGCGGCATTCCTATTAATTCAAAATAGGCTTGCATCAATCCGTCTTCGCCAGGTGTGCCGTGAATGGCGTTGAAAACGCAATCGAAAGTGATTTTAGTGCCGTTCGCAGTGGTTGAAAAATCGTTCTTGTCGATGGGAAATTCGTTGTCTTGGTCGTCAACATACACCCATTTTTCTTTGAAAATATGGATTCTAAATCCGTTGAATTTGGTTTTGTCAAGAAATTGATAGACAACGTTTCCGCTGATTAAGGAGATTTTATATTCGCTTGAATATCCGCCCATGATGATGGCAATGTTTTTCATTTTATTCGGTTAATCGGTTAATCGTTTAACCGATTAATCGACTAAACGTTTTCAAAACAAAATTAGAATTTTTTTTGGAACGAAATAGCTTTATCTTTGCGACTTATAAAAATAAATTTATGAGTTTACGTAATTATCTTGGTAGTCGCACGTTTTTTGGGCAAGTATTGGCCGCCCTTGCTATTATTGCCGTTTTAAGTTATTTATTTATGCATTGGTTGACGTTTACCACGGATCACGGTCACGAAATCACGGTTCCTAATTTATCCAAGTTAACCGAGGAGCAAGTGGAAGACAAACTGGACGAATTGGACTTGGATTATGTGCTTTTGGACAGTGTGGATTACAACAGTGATTATCCAAAATATAGCGTGGTGGAGCAAGATCCCTTGCCGGGAGCCAAAGTAAAAGAGGGTAGAAAAATATATATCAAGATAAATGCTTCTGGATTTTCGTCTGTGCGAATTCCGGATTTAATCGAAAAAACCTATCGTGAAGCCGTTCCAACTTTGAAAGCTTTGGGTCTTGAAGAAGGCACGATTACCTATATTCCGAATCTTGGAAAAGATATGGTGCTGGAAATGCGTTACAAAGGAAGAAACATCAAACCTGGTGATCGCGTTTTGAAATCCTCCAAAATTGATTTGGTATTGGGTGACGGAAAGGAAAGTTATGTAGAAGAAGTGGACACTACTGCCACACCAACAACCGAGCAATTACCAAATGAACAATAATAGTGACACTACAGAAGATTTAGAAGACGAATTATACGAACATTATCGATTTGACATTCCCAAAGGGCAATTGCTTTTGAGAATTGACAAATATTTGATGAACATGATTCCGAATGCGACTCGAAATAAAATCCAAAATGCGGCAACTGCCGGCGATATTTATGTGAATGATCTTCCCGTAAAATCGAATTATAAAGTAAAACCTTTTGACGTGGTGCGCATTATGTTGTCGCATCCGCCATTCGAAAATAGGGTTGATCCGGAAGATATTCCACTGGACATTGTATATGAAGATGCTGCACTTTTGTTGGTAAACAAACCACCAGGATTTGTGGTTCATCCCGGTCATGGAAATTATACGGGAACTTTGGTGAATGCTTTGGCGTTTCACTTCGAGAATTTGCCGTTGAACAGCAGCGAGCGTCCGGGATTGGTACATCGAATTGACAAAGACACTTCGGGACTTTTGGTGATTGCCAAAACCGAAGCGTCCATGACGCATCTCGCCAAGCAATTTGAAGCCAAAACCACCGAAAGAGAATATATCGCGATGGTTTGGGGTAATGTAATTGCCAATGAAGGAACGATTGAAGGCAACATTGCCCGTCACGTAAAAGACCGCATGCAAATGGCCGTTTTTGCCGATCCTGAAATAGGCAAACCTGCCGTGACGCATTATAAAGTTTTGGAACGTTTCGGATACGTGACATTAGTTTCTTGTATTCTGGAAACGGGAAGAACGCACCAAATCCGGGTTCACATGAAACACATTGGTCATCCTATTTTTAATGACGAGCGTTATGGAGGTCATTTAATTTTGAAAGGAACCACGTTTACAAAATACAAACAATTCATAGATAATTGTTTCAAGGCATTGCCAAGACAGGCTTTGCATGCTAAAACACTTGGTTTTGTGCATCCCACAACGGGAGAAATGATGCGTTTTGACACGGAATTACCGCAAGATTTTCAGGATTGTATCGAAAAATGGAGGGGCTATTCAAAAACGCATAGTAGCGAGGAAGAGGAGTAGATGTTGAATTTTTAAGATAAAAGTGATTGCTAATTTTTGATTAAATGATGCTGATTTCTGATGTCGCGTTGGGAGAAATAATTTACATTATTAAATCTAATCCGGAAATACAAATTCATTCATCGTAAAATCCAAAACATCTGATTTCATGGCAGTGCGCATGATTTCGTCGATGCCTTTTTCCAGTAACAATGGTGTGGTATATTTTCGGCTGGTAGCGATTACGGTGTTTTCGAGCATCATTTTGAAAAAATATTTTCCGTTGACCGCCCTCGATTTTACGTAAGTGCATTTTTCGACATCTGACTTTATCGCTTCTATACGCTCTTCACATTCCATTTTGAGTTCATACGAAGGACTGGTAAAAATAGTTTTCCCTTTTCTGGACGTGAATACAAATTTGTAGCGATCATCAAACCTTTTGCTGATAACGAATGTTCCCATAGTGTAATACTGAATATAAATAGAGTTAAAAAGTGTAAAGAAGTTTCTCTACTTTTGAAAATTGTGCAATAAATTGGCCTATTTGCCGTCACAATTTCGCTTTTAAATTGTCTTTCACTTCATCGAACCATTCGTGGTAAAGAATACTCAAAATAATGCTGTCCCGTCGTGCTTCGCTACCAAAGGTTGGCATGTGATTTCGCAACACACCTTCGACTGTGCAACCGATGCTTTTCATGGCGGCAATACTGCGTTGGTTGTTGTTGTCGGCACGGAATTCCACGCGTTCCATTCCAAGGGTTTCGAAGGCAAATTGCAAGAGCAAAAATTTACAATGTTTGTTTAATCCAGTTCCACGGAAATCTTTTCCGTACCAAGTGTAACCCAATTGAAGGGTTTTGAATGGTAATTGAATATCATAAAAACGAGTGCTCCCGGCATATTTACCTGATTTCTTGTCGAAAACTATGAATGGAAATTCGGTGTTGTTTTCTTTGGCTTTTAGGGCTAATTGAATATAGTTGACAAGATTTTCTCTTCCGTTGGCTCGAACCAATGAATATTGCCAGGTTTCGGGTTCGTTGATGGAGATTTCCAATAAGTTATCCACGTCGGATTCCTGCAATGGACGAAGCAAAACAAAGTCATCTTCGAGAATTATATTTTGTGGGAAGTTGGAAATTATTGACATAGAATTTACATTGAAAGGCAAACAGATGAACGGATTAAACATTTTTTGGTCCGGATAGTGCTGAATAAAAACTATTCGTTCATTTCGTCGTAACGCACCGGAATTTGGGGGTCATACAATGGACATTTGAATTCTTCCAAGGTATCAGCGAGCAAATTCATTGTTTTGCCTTCAGTCCCATAGCAATCGATTTGAATGCTTTGTAGCGTTGTTTTGACGTGAAAAGCGCCTTTTCCCTTGGTGTTCTTCCAACTGCTTTCGTCTACTTTTTCCCAGCTTGAAAAAACCGAATTAAGACGACTCAAGATGACTTGAACGGGAAGAATTTCGAGACCTTCGACTTCTTGTTGTTCGACCAAAGCCTCATAAACCAGGTGATGGTTGAGATAGATTCCGTCTTTATATTGCCAAAAAAGTAATTCGTACATTGGAAAAAAGTTTAAAGTTTAAAAGTTTAAAAAAATAACGGATCAACGATTAAACTTTCAAACAATTATAATCTTAACTTCCTTGAATGCTGAAAATCTTCGTTATGCAAAAAAATTATTGCTATCTAAACTTTTTTTATTGTTGAGTGTTTTTGTTGCTTTTACGCCGAATTTGGACGGAGGCAAATATAAATATTTTTGAGGTTTGACCTATACTAAAACTCGTAAATTTCCATTAGTTAGAAATAACGTACCTTTGCGCAAATTTTAAGTTTTATGACCACTTTCGAACAATTCAATCTTCCAAAATCAGTACAAAAAGCAATCGACGAATTAGGATTTGTTACACCGACTCCCATTCAGGAAAAATCTTTTTCAGTGATTATGTCCGGTCGCGACATGATGGGAATTGCACAAACCGGAACCGGTAAAACTTTTGCCTATTTATTCCCTTTGTTAAAACTTTACAAGTTTTCACCTACACATACGCCCAAAATTGTAATACTAGTACCTACCCGGGAATTAGTGGTTCAAGTTGTCGACGAAGTAGAAAAACTGACCAAATATATGTCGGTTAGAACGCTTGGCGTCTTTGGTGGCGTAAACATCAACACACAAAAAAAAGCGGTTTTTGAAGGCGTGGATATTTTGGTGGGAACACCCGGCAGAACAATGGATTTGGCACTTGATAATTACATTCGATTTGATGAAACCCAAAAATTAGTCATTGACGAATTCGACGAAATGCTGAATTTAGGTTTTCGTACCCAGTTGACCTCATTGTTGGCGATGATGAAAACCAAACGTCAAAATATTCTTTTCTCGGCAACAATGACGGATGAAGTTGATGCTGTTTTGAATGATTTTTTCGATTATCCTGAAGAAGTTACCCTTTCCGCTTCAGGGACACCATTGGAAAATATTACCCAAATTACGTATAACGTTCCCAATTTTAATACCAAAGTCAATCTATTGAAACACTTGTTGCAGAACGATGAAAGTATGAGTCGCGTATTGGTTTTCGTGAACAACAAGAAAATTTCGGATCTGCTTCACGAACGAATTGAGGAAGATTTTGATGGTCAATTTGGTGTCATTCACTCCAATAAATCACAGAATTATCGTTTGAGCACGATGGCTTCTTTCCAAGAAGGAAATCTTCGCGGTATAATTACCACTGATATTATGGCAAGAGGTTTGGATATTTCCAATATTACACATGTTATCAATTTTGAAGTTCCAGAATTTCCAGAATTGTATATGCACCGTATCGGTCGGACTGGTCGTGCCGATGCCACTGGAACCGCCATTAGTTTCATCACGCCCCGTGAAGAAGATTTCAAATTTGGAGTCGAATTGTTGATGAATATGGAATTAGAAATTCAAGATTTCCCTACTGAAGTCGAAATTTCTTCCAAACTAATCGAACCTGAAAAAGACCGACAACCGATTAAGTTTTTAATGAAAAAAGTAAAACTGGATGGGGATGGCGCTTTTCACGAAAAAAGTAAAAAGAATAAAAAAGTCAATTTGGGGGGGCCAGGCGTAACCAAGAAAAAAACTCATGGTTCTGTTAATAGAAATATGCTTAAAAATCAAGCCAAAAAGCGTAAGGATAAGAAATAGTGTTCAGTATTCAGTTTTTTAGTGTTCAATCGAGTACTTGACCGCTAAAAAAATTACCACTGATTACTTGAAGCTAAATCTTCGTAAAAACCAAGCAAACTGGAGAACATAATTCTATCTTTTTTCCAGTAGCAGTAAGACTTCCCGTTTTTTTGTCTATTTTAAAAATCACGATGTCATTGGTATATTGATGTCCCACCAGAAGAAAATTCCCTGTTGGATCAATCGTGAAATTCCGGGGGCCTTTTCCCAAAGTACTCGTTCTTTGCACCAATTTCAATTTTCCTTTTTTGAATATCTTGAAAACCGAAATATCATTGGCAGTACCACGATTGGTAGCGTACAAAAACTTCCCGTCAGGCGAAATATGAATGTCAGCTGCTCCAATATCTCCTATAAAGTCTGAAGCAACAACTGTGGTTTCGCTCACTTTATTCAAAATTCCGTCGGCATAACTAAACGAAGTTATGGTTCCGTCTAATTCTTGTAACAAATAAACAAATTTCCCGTCTTTGCTGAAAGTTAAATGTCGTGGACCACTTCCGGGTTTAACATCAATTTTGCTTTTTAATTGCAAAACTTCCGTTGCTGAATTTGGATTATACAGATAAACATACACTTTATCGGTTCCTAAATCATTCGCCAAAACATATTTCTTGTCAGGCGAAAAATACACCATGTGGGCATGAGGAGCTTCTTGTCTTTTGGCATTGATACTTTTTCCTGTGTGTTGCACCAATTGCTTCACTTCACCAATACTTCCATCATTATTTTTACCCAAAACCGAAATACTACCGCTAGAATAATTAGCTGTAATTACGTTTTTATCATCATTAATGATGTAACAAGGATTCAGTCCGTTTGGATTTTGATAATTAATAAAATCCAACTTTCCACTTTTTGAATTAAATCCAAAAGCACTAACTGAACTTTTTTTATCGTTTTCGCTTACAGAATAGACGAATTTATTGTCATTGGAAACCGTTAAATAACTAGGGTTGAATATATTTTCGGTGTTGTTTTTAAGGCTAAAATTACCCGTTTTTGAATCGAATTCATAAACATAAATCCCTTTGCTATCGCAACTTTTAGTGTAAGTTCCAACAATTAAATTGAGTTTATTTTCCTGTGCTTGCAACGAAACTAAAGTGAAAATAAAAAGGAGAATAACTAAGCTGTTTTTCATAGTCGTAATTTTGGCTTTGAAGAGCAAAAGTAAGTTTTTATTTTGGTTTTAAATCTCCCAATCAATAGCTGATAGAGAAAAAATATAGCGATTTGAACTTACAATCATCTACAAATTTGTATTTTTGAAAAATGAAATTCACTGAACTCCTCTGATGATATAATCTTGTGAAGTAAACTCAATAACGGAATGCAATTCAAACATCCAGAAATTCTCTATTTTCTTTTCTTGTTAGTTATACCAATTCTGGTTCATTTGTTTCAATTGCGACGTTTTAAAAAGGAATATTTCACGAATGTTCGTTTCCTTAAAGCACTTTCTATTCAAACTAGAAAGAGTTCCAAAATCAAAAAATGGTTGCTTTTAGCCACGCGATTGTTAATGTTGACTTCCCTTATCATTGCCTTTGCACAACCTTTTTTCAAAGCCAAAGACTCTAAAAACAGTTCTAATGAAATGTACATTGTTTTGGACAATTCCTTTTCGATGCAAGCCAAAGGACAAAAAGGAGAGCTGTTGAAGAGAGCCGTTCAGGAATTGCTAGAAAACACGCCCGAAAATCAAACTTTTTCGCTGATTACCAATTCCGAAACCTTTTGGAATACAGATATAAAATCCATTCGGACAGAATTACAAAACCTGAAATACAGTGCTTTGCCGTTCCAATTGGAAAGTGCCATGGCGAAAATAAAATCAAGAAAATCAGCTTTTAATAAAGATGTTGCCGTGATAACTGATGCTTTTGGATTAGAACCCAAACAATTGAAAAGTATTGACAGCGATTTCAATACGTATTTCATAATTCCAGAAGCCCAACACGAAAATAACACTTCGATTGACAGTGTTTTTATTCATCAAACTTTGGATGATTTCTATGAAATTGGTCTGAAATTGTCTGCTTTTGGTAAAAAAGACAAAGAAATTCCTGTCGCTTTATACAATCAAAACAAACTGATTGCAAAGACTTTGACGAAATTTGAAACCAAGAACAAAACCATTTATTTTACGATTCCGAAAAAAGATTTCCACGGTTACGCTTCCATTACCGACAATGGTTTGGAATACGACAACACTTACTATTTCAGCATTTCGAAACCTAAAAAAAACAACATTATCAGCATTGGTCCACCCGAGAAAGCTAATTTTTTATCTAGAATTTATACCCGCGACGAATTCAATTTCAATAATTATGCGCTTGAAAATTTGGATTACAATGCCATCGAAAAGCAGGACGCCATTGTCTTGAACGAATTGGATGAAATTCCGCAAGCCTTGCAAACCACCTTGAAATCATTTGTGGAAAAAGGCGGAAATCTCGTTCTCATCCCATCAGCTAAAGCTTCAATAGGGAATTTGAATGCGTTTTTTAAAAATTTTGGAAACATCCAATTCAAATCTATAGAAAATAAAGAAAAATTGGTCACTAAAATCAACTTCAATCATCCCTTGTACGGTGGTGTTTTCGAAAATAAAATCGATAATTTCCAATATCCAAAAACAAAAAATTCCTTTGGTATAGTTGGCTCTAATCCGGCGGCTTTGTATTATGAAGACCAGACTGCATTTTTGACTAATCTCAACAATCCGATTGCAGCAGTTTATGTTTTCACTGCACCAATTAATCTGGAAAATTCTAACTTTCAACAATCGCCTTTGATTGTTCCCACGTTTTACAAAATGGGATTAAACAATCAAAACAATGGCGTAACTGCAATATTTATTGGTAATAACAAAGCGTTTTTGGTTGACATAACTTTGTCCAAAGATGAAATTTTGAAAATCAAAAACGAGACTGATACCTTTATTCCATTACAACAAATCCTGAATGGAAAAGTAAAACTTACTTTCAACGATTTCCCTGAAAAAGCCGGCAATTTTGGGGTTTTCAACCAAAAAGAACGTTTACAAAACGTCAGTTTCAACTACAACAGAACCGAAAGTGATTTGGCTCAAGCCAATGAAAATGTATTATCCGACTATAAAACTATTGATTCAATCGACACCGTTTTCGACAGTTTACAAACCGACCGAACCGATAATCAAATTTGGAAATGGTTTGTTATATTTGCACTGCTTTTTCTGGTAACCGAAATAGCAATCATACGATTCGTGAAGTGAAAGTTAGCCACGAATTTCTCGAATTAACGCTAATTTCTTTAAAATAATTAGAAAGCATTATGAGCACAATTATCCGGGAAGCCAAAATCATCGATTCCGAAAGTCCTTTTCACAACCAAACTGTTGATGTTTTAATTGTTGATGGTATTATCAAAAAAATTGGAACTTCGCTTCCCAATACAGAAAATACCGAGGAGGTAAAACGCGAGAATTTACACGTTTCACAAGGTTGGTTTGACAGTAGCGTTTCGCTTGGCGAACCCGGTTTTGAAGACCGGGAAACCATTACCAACGGCTTGAATGTTGCGGCAAGAAGTGGTTTCACGGCGATTGCTTTGCAACCCAACTCCTACCCGATTATAGACAATCAATCGCAAGTTAATTTTGTAAAAAGCAAAGCTAATGGTTTTGCTACCGAACTTTTCCCCATAGGCGCATTGACCAAAGGCAGCGAAGGCAAAGACATGACCGAGTTATTCGACATGAAAAATGCAGGTGCGGTGGCTTTTGGAGATTACAACAAGAATTTGGATAATGCCAATTTGCTAAAAATAGCCTTGCAATACGTTCAGGATTTTGATGGATTAGTGATTGCTTTTGCCCAAGATTCGAACATCAAAGGAAACGGCGTTGCCAATGAAGGTATCGTTTCCACAAAATTGGGATTGAAAGGAATTCCAAATTTGGCCGAAGAATTGCAAATCGCCAGAAACTTATTTCTGTTGGAATATACTGGTGGAAAATTACATATTCCTACGATTTCAACGGCAAAATCAGTTCAATTAATCAAGGAAGCCAAAGCCAAAGGATTGAATCTTACTTGTAGCGTTGCCGTACATCATTTGGTTTTAACCGATTCAACCTTGGAAGAATTTGATACGAGATATAAAGTTTCACCGCCGTTGCGAACAGAAACTGACCGAAAAGCATTGATTTCGGGAATTTTGGACAACACCATCGATATGATTACATCCGACCACAATCCCATTGACATTGAACACAAAAAAATGGAATTTGATTTTGCAAAGGCCGGAACCATTGGTTTAGAAAGTGCTTTTGGCGCCTTGTTGACTGAATTGCCTTTGGATAAAGTAATCGAAAAATTCACTGCCGGAAAAAGCCTTTTCGGAATTGAAAAACAAAGCGTTACCGAAGGCCAAAAGGCCAATATTACTTTATTCAATCCTGAAGGAATAAGCATTTTTACCAAAGAAAATATCTTGTCAAAATCTAAAAACTCTGCTTTTCTAGGAAAAGAAATAAAAGGAAAAGTATATGGGATTTACAATCAGGGAAAAATAGTTTTAGGATAAAATTCAAACACAAAGTGCACAAAAAAGGCACAAAGAGCGCTATTAATAATTATCTAAAAAAAACTTTGTAAACTTCGTGAAAAACTTTGTGAACTTCGTCGTTAAATAAAAAATGGAAAACAACAGTATCGAAAAAGGAAAAACAGCCGCCATAACAAGCTATATTTTACTCATTGGAGTTTTAATTGCCATGTCTATGAACAGCGGAGAGGACAAGAATTCTTATGCTTCTTTTCACATTCGCCAAGCCCTGGGACTATCCATTACTTTCATTTCATTAGGATTGATTATCAGTAATTTTGACAGTCCAATGATTTCCATATCCATGTGGGTTTCCCTTTCTGTTTTATGGACTTACGGCATTTTTAGTGCCATCAATGGGGAAACAAAACCAATTCCTTTGTTGGGAAATTATTTCCAAAAATGGTTTAAAGGCTTTTCCTAAAATTCAAAAAAACTAAATTCAAATACTGAATACCTCCTATACGCTATTTTTAACTTTGTCAAAATTTCAAACTTTGACAAAGGCTTTAGGACAAAAAACTATAAATAAAAATGAAACTATCCCTAGAATATCTTGTTAAAGAACCCAAAATAAAGTTAGACAAAAATCCACTTTTACTATTAATCCATGGTTACGGCAGCAACGAAGAAGATTTATTCTCGTTCGCAGCAGAACTGCCTGATGAATATTATATTGTTTCGGTGCGAGCTCCATACAATCTACAATACAGAAGTTACGCTTGGTATGCCATCAATTTTGATGCGGATGAAAAAAAGTTTTCAGACCATGAGCAGGCCAGAATTTCGAGGGATTTAATTGCAAAATTCATTGATGAATTGATTGCAAATTATCCAATTGACAAAACGAATGTGACTCTAATCGGCTTCAGCCAAGGCACAATTTTGAGTTATGCCGTGGCGCTTTCGTATCCCGAGAAAGTGCAAAGGGTGGTTGCCATGAGCGGTTATGTCAATCCCGAAATATTGGAAGAAAATTACCTAAGAAATTCGTTTACAAATCTAAAGATATTTGCTTCCCACGGCACAGTTGACCAGGTAATTCCGGTGGAATGGGGACGGAAATCAAAACCCTTTCTGGAAAACTTGGGAATCGAAACGACTTACAAAGAATACCCGATTGGTCACGGAGTTTCGCCACAAAATTTTTATGATTTTAAGAATTGGCTACTTTGAGGAAGTAGGCAGTGGTCAGTTTTTTAGTGGTCAGTGGATTACTAAATACTAAAAAACTGATTAGCCATCTGCCGACAGGCAGGCTGAACACTATTTTTGGTAAATCAATGACTGAAATGTTTCAAAAGAAACCGTTTCGTCCTCATTAATAAAATATTTTATCAAGGCTTCTCCCCAATATTCTCCGTCACTAAAATCGGCAATAATCCAGCGGTGATTTAAGATTTTCACTTTGTTGATGATGAATTTATTGGCTCCAATTTGATCTTGTCCAACGAATGGATTCCCCTTAGGATTGGCATTCAAATCCATTAATTTTTCGGTGACAAAAGGGATTAATTTTTCAATTTGAATTGTTTTTGCAGCATTTTCTGGATTAAAATAATTCTGGGCATTTTCATTTTTTTCCAAAGAAAAATAGTTAGCCTCAGCCAGTTTATTGGCATTGGAGTTTTGGCTGTTTTTCCATTTTTTTTCTATTTTAACATATTGGTTTTGTTGAAAAGCGAGTTCTTTACTGTAATACATATACGTAAAAATATTAAAAAGGAGCACCAGAATAAAGAGATAAAGCAGTAGTGATTTTTTCATTTTTTGGGTAATATTAAATAGTAATTTCCAAGTTGTCATAAGCCAAATAAACGTTATCCGGAAGCTTTTGTTGTACTTCTTCGTGAAAACCCATAATATGGCTAATATGCGTAAGATATGCTTTTTGAGGCTTGATTAAAGTGATAAAATCCAAGGCTTCCTGCAAATTAAAATGCGTAGCGTGTGGTTCTTCGCGTAAAGCGCTAACGACCAATACTTTTAACTTAGTCAATTTGGCAATTTCACTTTTTTCAATTGTTTTGACATCAGTCAAATAGGCAAAATCGCCAATTCTATAACCGAAAACTTGAAGATTTCCGTGCATCACATTGATGGGAATTGCCATTTTATTCCCTATCGGAAAAGGGGAATTATTGACCACTTCAATTGTTTGTACAGAAGGCGCTCCAGGATATTTGTTCTCTATTTGAAAAACGTAGTCAAATCGTTTTTTTAAATTATCAATGACGCGCTGATGTGCATAAATGGGAATTTGACCTTGCTTGAAATTAAATGGACGAATATCATCTAATCCGGCAGTATGATCCGAGTGTTCATGAGTATATAGAATTCCATCCATTTTTTGACAATTTGAAGCCAACATTTGCTGTCTAAAATCAGGACCACAATCAATAACATACGAATAGTTATCCCAAGAAATCCAGACCGAAACCCTAAGCCTTTTGTCTTTAAAATCAGCACTTTGACATACGGAATGACTGCTGCCAATTACAGGAATACCTTGTGAAGTCCCAGTTCCTAAAAAATACACTTTCATCTAGCACGATTTTTGCTAATTATTTTACAAAAATAGGATTAATTCTCTTTCATTAGAAACCTATTTAATTAACTTTGTAACAAATTAGCCCTATTTAAAATAATATGGATACAGCAATAAAACTGAAAGGTGACAAAGTCATCGAACAAATTCCTTCAATCAAAGACAAAGCCCTTCGTATCAACTTGAACGAAAATATTTATGGGACTTTTGCCGAAATTGGTGCCGGACAAGAAACTGTAAGACATTTTTTTAGAGCCGGTGGTTCTTCAGGAACCATTGCCAAGGCAACATCTGCATACGATAAAGACTTTAGTGACGTCATTTATGGAGTTGAAGAAGACGGCCGTTATGTAACGGAAAGTAGACTCAAAAAAATGCTTACACACGAGTCAAATCTAATCGAAAAACGATTAAGCCGGATTAAACATCCCAATAAAATGTTTTTTAGCTATGCCAATACAGTGGCTACTATTGACTTTGCCAAACAATTTAAAGGACATGGCTGGGTAGGTATTCGATATCAAATTGAACCTGACGAAGCCTACAACGATATTATCCTCCACATCCGTTTCAAAGAAACTGATGTCCGTTTACAACAAGAAACCCTTGGTGTTCTTGGTGTAAATTTAATTTATGGAGCATATTATAAATTCAATGATCCAAAAAAATTATTGCGTTATTTATACGATCACTTGGATAAAGACCAATTAGAAATAGATACCATCAATTTTTCTGGTCCCCGTTTTGCAGAAGTCGACAATCGTTTGATGAGTTTGCAATTGGTTAAAAACGGAATGACAGATGCCGTAATATTTGATCCCGAAGGAAGAAATGTGCTGCCAGCAGCCATTTTATACAAAAAAAACATTCTTACTTTAAGAGGAAGTTTTCGTCCGGTTACAAAAGTAAACATGGATATGTACAAGGAATCTTTGAAAATGTTTTTGGAAGAAAACAAAGTTAATCCCGAAAACACCTTGGTTATTTTTGAAATTACTTTATCTAATTTGCGTTCCGATGGCGAAATAAATGAAAAAGATTTTATGGATCGTGCCGAATTGCTTTGTTCACTGGGACAAACGGTAATGATTTCTAATTTTCAGGAATATTACAGAGTGGTCGAATATTTTTCAAAATATACCAA
>Ga0214162_1000127_pt1 | contig 17821 bp, 6 predicted proteins | sample LakMenepilimnion_3_FD_153000 | JGI IMG/M metagenome (GOLD analysis project Ga0214162, IMG submission 153000) | Freshwater microbial communities from Lake Mendota, WI - Practice 20APR2010 epilimnion v5 | ecosystem: Environmental > Aquatic > Freshwater > Lake > Epilimnion/Euphotic zone | place...
ACTTTTGATATTGAAATTAATGGTGCATTTGTAACAAACCTTGCAGAACAAGCAATTGCAGCAGCAAGTATAGATGACTTGTCTGATGTAAACACCGGAAATATTGCAGCAGCAAACGGACAAGTATTGCTTTGGAGTGCAGGAACAAGCAGATGGGTAAGAGGAACATCAAGTACAAGTTTAATTAACTTAACGGATGTTGACGATACAGGACTTGCAGACAATATGGTTTTGTATTATGACAATGCAACCACAACCTTTAAATTTAGACTTCAAACAGCAGGCACATTAAACGACTTAACAGACGTTACTATAACAACTGTTGCAAACGGACAAATTATAAAATGGAACGGAACTGCATGGGTGAATGTAAACAACACTTACAGATTATTAGGAGATGTAAATGATAGTGGACTTGCCAACGGAAACTCATTTAAGTGGGATAGTGGTACAAGTAAATTCATACCATTTGCACCAAAATTAACTTTGGCATCATTGGATGATGTGGCTGCAAGTGCAGTAGGTGTAAACAACCGTTTGATATACAATTCAGGAACAGCACTTTGGGATGGCGTAGGAATACCGACAGTATCAAGTTTGTTGACATACCAATCAGGTTACACCGCAGGACCAACCGCAGGGTTTTCTAACGCAGGGGCGTTCTATGATAGAATTACCGACATGGTATCTTTGGTAGGGGTTATTACAAATAGTGGTGGTGCAGTAGGTACTACACCTGTTTGGTTGGCAAGCGTACCAACCGCAATGATACCTTCAGTAGAAATTCCATTTACTTGCCATGTGGGGATTGGTTCAACAACATTTTTAGCAATGGGATATGTTGCAGCAGGGACAGGCAACATAAATATTGCAAAATATTATGCAGCAGGTGGTGTAATAACAAATGGTATTCCAGCAGGTGCCATTTGTTTGGAAGGAATTACTTATAAATTAAATAGATAATGACAGTTGAGGATATAAGAAATTGGGTCAACTTTGAGTTGAATAAACATCAAACAGGCAACACTCTAAGCAAGGATGAATACAATCTTTGCTTAAAGTGGGCCAATGAGGAATATTTTAAATTAAAGTATTCTTTGCCAGAACAATACAGACCCGGACAACCATTGTCAGGTCAGGCATGGGCAGTTACCCAAGAAAATATTGATGCTTTAAGTCCATTCTTAATGGCAAAAGGCGGAAAGAATTATCCTCAAATGATTATTGACACGAATGGTTTTGCAAACTTCCCAAGTGATTATGTGCATGTATCTTCAATAAGATATGGCAAAAGAGTTGTAGAGGTTGTAAGCAATGATGTATTGGGTGACAGATTAGATAGTCCAATCGTACAACCTACAAGTCAATATCCAATATGTTGTTTTTACTCAGGGTACATTCAGTTTTATCCAACAGATTTAAAATTTGTAAACTTTGATTATTTAAGGATGCCGGCAACACCAATTTGGGGTGCAACCATTGTGAATGACGAGTATGTTTACAATCCAAATACAAGCACACAATTAGAATGGCCTGAATTTACACACATTGACATTGCGAATATGATTGTAAACTATGCTGCCAAAAATTTAAGAGATTTCGATATGGTGCAAGTTTCAGAAAACAGAAAAGATAAAGGACAATAACTATGACAAAAGCACAATTAATAGAGCTTGTTAAAAGAAACCTTCAGGGTGGTGATGGTACTCCCGAATTGAGAGGAAGATACCACCAAAGGGAAATTGAGTTATACATCAGTATGGCCTTTGATAGTTTGTTAAACAACAGACTTAATGAAAGACAAGAGTATAGAGAAGAACTTGGATTAAACAATTGGAAGTATGATGGCCTAACTAAAACTTATGTAGTTCCAATTTTGGAAGATACTGTAAGAGATAGAAGATACTCAGTATTGCCGGGACATATTTTATCCATAGTAAACAATGGCGGTATAAGAATGATTTGCCCGGTAAAAGAAGAATCAACGCAATTCTTCCCAAGAGCATTGACAGACACATTCTTAATGGATGGATTAGATGTAGGTCAACTTACAGGCATGATTTATTTCAACCTTGAAAGAAAGAATGTTTACTACTCAGGCGATATGGATTGTACTTGGGAAAATGTCCTTATGAAATTGGCAATTAAGTTTGAAGAATTTGAGGATGACGATGATATTGATATTCCCGATGGTAAAGACTTGGAAATATTCCAAACAGTAGTTCAATTAATGAACGCCAAAAGACCGTTAGACAACACAAATGACAATAACCCACAACAAGTAATACAATAATAAATGAACGCAGTAAATTCGTGGCTTTCTTTGATGCAAGTGACTAAGTCGGTAATGAATGAAAAGGGTGAAAAATCACTTGCCAATATAGAAAGATATTTACAAATGGCAATAGAAGGCTATTCAGACATTCAAATATTTGAAATGAATACTATTGATGTTGCCTACTTAAAAGTTAATAAGGACACAAACACAGCATTGTTACCTCCTGATTTTATAACCATGACAAAGATTGGTGTAAACATTAGAGGGAGAATGTGGACATTGACTTTAAACAATGATATTATCCTTCCAAAACCTGAAACAATTTGTTCAGAACCAATTACCTCAGTAGTTGATAATGATACAACAATTGATGGGGGTTATTTGTTTGCACCACATTTTAGAAGTGGAAGATACATAGAAACATTGTATGGCATGGGTGGTGGATTTAATGTTGCCTATTATAGAATAGACATGAATACACGCACAATCCATTTTGATGGCAATGTACCTAATGATGAAATTATCCTTGAGTATAAAAGCTCAGGAGTTAAAGCAGGTGGTGCAATGATACCAAGACAAGCGGTTCCTGCATTAAAAGCATACCTTCATTGGAAATCCTTGGAATATGATACAAGGATTAATATGAATGAGAAAGTTAGGAAAGAACAATTGTATGGAACAGAATTATACAAATTAAAGCTATTAGAATGTTCATTTACAATAGACGAGTATTTAGACAATAGTTATTCAACAATGAGCCAAGCACCAAAACGATAATGATAAAAGATTTAAGAACATTTAGTGGGGGGATAGATTTTGATACTGATGATAGAGCCATAGCAAACACCGATTATAAATATGGGATGTGCTTGGCAACAGGCGTGTCCGATAGAGGTGCAGTTACCAATATGTTAGGTAGTGTAAAAATAGATTATACATTGCCTGATGGAAACAATGCAGTCATAGGCACTCTCAGAAACATCAAAGAAAATTCAATCATATATTTTGTTTTTAATGATTTACTCAATCATAGTATTTTAGAGTATAAATGCTTAGATAAATTAATTGAACCAATTTTAGAACCAAGACCTGCAATTGGATTTACAACAGAATTTTTAGGATTTACAATTGAAAGTAAGATCCATTCTGCAAACATCTTAGATAATATTCTAACTTGGACCGACAATAATGTTTCCCCAAGGAAGATAAATAAAAAAAGGGCGAAAGATTTTTTAAATCAATTAACACCAAGTGCAGACAATATCCCTTACGATAATTTACTTGCAACTGGAACATTTGAGGAGAAAATTCAATTTATTGAACTTATAAAGTATAAGCCATCATACGTTGCGAGTATATCCACAGGGTATGACAATACAAGAAATACGAACTTTATTATAAATAGAATGGTACAAATGAAGTATCGTTACATTTATGATGACAATGAGATTTCAAGGTGGAGTGATGCTACAACATTTACATTGCCTCCCGGACAAGAAAATATTAGTGGAACAATCTCATTAAGAACTAACAACAACTTTGTTCAATGTTTTGTAAACACAGGACATCCAACAGTTAAAAACATTGATGTTGCATTTAGATTTGGGGATAGAGGGATATGGGCAAGATTGGATGAACCAATCAAAAAATATAACAACAACAATCAAAGATTAATCAATGACTATGAAAACTATGAAGTAATATTCTATAACGATAGAGTGCTTGTAGAAGTTGCAGATGAGTTTGATAATTATGATACAATTCCACTAAAAGCAGCAACCCAAGATGTTATTGATGGTAATATTTTAGTGTTGGCAAATACTGAGGAAGGGTATGCAAATCCTGAAATAGATGTTGTAACTACGCCTTATTACGGACAATTTGCAATAGGCACAGATAATTTGTATGCAGGAGTGCAAACACCAAGCCTAACACAATTCACCATTGCAACTCAGCAAAGAGGAACATTTGGTTTTATTAATACAACAGCAGGGCCATACTTTGCACCAACTCGTTCAGCATTGTGTATTCCTTTTAGCAATTCTATAATATCTCCCGGAACAACATTAGTTTTTACGGTTCGTAGAGCAACTACATCTCCATCAGCAAGTCAAGATTACGACCTACAATATTTAGTGACTGAAGATGATATGGCAAATTGGCCATTTGTGTTTGGGGAAAATTTATTAAGCAGAATACGAAACGCATCAGGAATTTTAACATCATACATAGTGGTAGCTGATGGTGGAAGCGGTGGTGTATATCCAAGTGTACCTCAGTTTGGCGGGATAACAATGTTGGTTTTAACATTAATGGACACCGTTTCTATAAACCCTTCTGAAATTGTTTCTATAATGAGCTTCAATGCAATTCCACCATTAAAAAAGGAAAGGTCATTAAAAAAGGGTTCATCACCGATATTTGGAATAGTTTATAGAGATATTCAAGGCAGGGATGGTGGAGTTGTAACAAACGATGCTATGTCATTGTATGTTCCATATACGCCTGAAACAAACTTAGCAGGTACAGTAGTCAATCAAACATTAGTTGATATTATCAGACCACAATTTGAAGTAAAACACATACCTCCAGTATGGGCGCACAACTATCAGTTTGTGTATGGTGGGAATGGATTAAAAAAATATTCTCAGTTTATACTAAAAGATGCAACCATGACTGTATTGCCAAACGGTAATTACATGGTAAATTGTGACTACATAGTTGACTACATTACTAAAGAAAGAATACAAACATCATTAGACTTTCAATTTGAAAAAGGAGATAGATTAAGGTTTATTCAGAACTCACAAATATATGTGTCTGAATACATAGAATGTCAAGTATTGGATTACGATACTGCAAGCAACAATTTAACTGTATCTCCATTTGACTTAGATATTATCACCAACACAATGTCACCAAAATCCTTAAACGGAACATTGGTCGAATTGTTTGCATACACAGATACAGTATCAAGTGAAAACAGACCATACTTTTCAATAGGGGCCAAGTATGATATTGTTAATCCGGGTACACCTACAAGGCGACATGCAGGAAATATCAGGAATCAAACATCTACTCAAAGTGCATTGGCAAGACCATCATGGGGAGATACATTTGTTTTTTACAGATATTTTGATAAAACAACCATTGCAAGAATCGTAGAGAGCGAAAACTTCTCAGATTTTTACCCAAGCAATAACATTGGAATATCAAGTATTTATGCAGTCATCCCTAATGGCAAAACAAAAAGATACGAGCAGTTAATCAGGCATGGAGGAAGATACTTCCAAAACACTAACGTAAACAACCTTTGCAGATTTAGTTCAGACGACTTTGATATTCTAAATGCAATGTATGGCCCAATCAATAAAGTAGTGACTATGGGTTATACTTTAAAATGCCTACAAACAAAAAAGAATACTTCAATCTACATTGGCAGAAACATGGTGTTTAATGCAAATGGATCTTCACAATTATCCTTAACAGATAAAGTGTTTGGAGATAAAAACCCAAGCGAATTAGACTATGGATGTGCCAACCCTGAAAGTGTGTGTGTGGATGACAGACAAATGTATTTCTTTGATGTGAACACAGGAACGATTATCCAAGACAGTGCAAATGGTATGATGCCAATATCAGACTACAAAGCAAGAACACATTGGAGAAATATTGCAGACACAATCAAAAACATTCCCGGCATCTATGTGTACTCAGGAGTAGATAATTTCAACAAATATGTCCACTTTACTATACAAGATACCAATGAAACAAGAGTAATTGAGGACCAAACAATAGTTTACCATGAAGATGAAAACAGATGGAAGTCATTTATGCCATACAAGCCTGAGTATTACGGTTCAAATGCAATGGTAATGGTAACATTTAAAGATGGTGAATTGTGGGAACAGAACTCAGTGTTAGTTCCAAGAAATAACTTCTTTGGAGAACAATACAATTCAGAAATAGAATTTATCTCAAACGTAGAATATCCAAATGTAAAAGTATTTAATACTATTGCGGTGTATGCCAATAAGGTGTTCTACTCACCAATTGTAGGAGATATTAAAACAATCGCCAACGGTAACTATGCAACAGGCATGATTTCAAGATTATTAAAATCTAAATTTAGACCAAAGGAAGGTGTGTTTTATGCAGACTATCTAAGGGATGCCAATACTCCAAATATGCCAAGCCAAGATATTGCAATAATGGAAGGCAGAAAGCTAAGAGGGGAATTTTTACTACACAAATTAATCAATGACGATACCGATAAAGTGGTATTATATTCAGTAATAGTTGGGTCGGTAAAGAGTGATAAAAGTGGTTAGACAAAAAGTTTAACAAACGATTGTTATATTTATTACATTTGCATATTAAGCAAATTTAATAAGATGGACCCACTTACAATGATGTTACTTTCGCAAATTATCCCAGCAGCAGTCAAAGGGGTAAAGGCAATACAACAAGGCAAACAAGCAAGAGAACTTGCTAATACACCACGCCCAAAGTATGAGATTCCGCAAGAGGTTATGCAACAACTTAACCAAGCAAAGTATATGGCAGGAATGTCAGAATTGCCGGGACAAAACCTTTTAGAAGGTAGAATTGGGGCGAACATTAATAAGGGTGTGTCTGAACTTGAAAGAGTATCAGCAACCCCATCAAACTTATCTTCAAATGTTGCCAAACTGTATATGGGAGGGAATGACCAAATAAATGATATTGGCATGGCAGCTTCTCAGCAATGGTTAAGAAATCAAGGTATGTTAAGCGATGTGTTAGGCAATGTAGGAACATACAGAGATAAAGAATTTGATTATAACATGAACCAACCTTACCAAAATAATATGGCAGCAGCCTCAGCTTTAAGGGAAGGTTCTTACAGAAACGTACAATCAGCATCACAAGATTTGGCAAGTGGATTAAGTGGGTATGCCAACATGGATTACTATGATAATATATTAAATGATATTAATAAGGCAAATGCACTATCTACTCAAAAGAAATCTATCAATTCACAAATAGGAACAATAAAGCCAGTTAATGAAACAGGTGGAGGTGCATATACACCAAAAGGACCGACTTCAAAAAACAGGTTTAGTATGAGTGGCGAATAAAATACAAACTACAAAAAACAATGTTAGACGGATTAGGATTAGTTTATGAAAAGCAAGGCAATACAGGTGCAGCAGCCTATACACCGCCAAGTAACACAGACCCATTTGCGGTTGTTACGAATGATTTAGCATCCCAAGTAGATTTTCAAAGAAAGAAAAAAGAAAGAGATGCCATTAAGCAAGATGACCTTAATAACAAAATTATTGAGGCGATTAATCCTGAAGGGTGGTCATTAGATAATAGGCAGTATTTCTACAAAAGTGGGAATGATTTAAAGTTGGAAGCGACATTATTAAAAGCCAAAGGTAAAAACCTTAATGACATTAGCGACCCTGAAGTAATGGCGTTTATGGATAAAAGTAAAAGAGTTTTAGATGAAGCATCATTGTCGGCAGAACAAGGTAAATTGTTTGATGTAATGTATAATGAGTTTACGAAAAACCCAAACAAGTACGATAAAGAAAGAACCGCCCAAAATGTAGAAAAATGGAAGGCGCTTCCAATGGAAGAAAGATTTAAAACAGACCCAAGAAGTTTATTTGCACCAAAGTATAATAAGTTTGCAGCAGCAGACCCGATTAAGAGTTATGATAAATTTGCAGACATTTCACCAAAAGGTGGTACAAGAATAAACAAGGCGAAGATTGACCAATACTTAAATGAAATTGCTTCAGACCAAGAAGTAATTGATTCTTACCAACAAGGTTTAGAAAGAGGTGATTGGAGTAACCCTCAAGAATGGAAAACATCACAAGCACAATTTATTGAAAGTCAAATTCAAAACAAGGCAGATAGATACGAAAAACCTGAAAAGGTAGATAAGGATGGCGGATTAGGTTTTGAGGAAATTATGATGCAGTTTGATATGAATAAAAAAACCCAATTGCCTGTAATGAATGCTTCTGTATCAACCAAAGAAAAAACTGGTGCAAAATTAAATGCAACGGTTTATCAACCTACAACATTGGGGAATGTAAATTATACCGTATCATCAGGTGATGCCTATGACTTAAATTCAGGCAAGCCTACTGAAACAGGGATTTATAGTTTAAAAACAGGTACCATTGGGGTGGGCATTAGAAATGCAATAGGGCAGATTATTCCAGAAGATGCAGGTGTTCCATATAAGGGTAAGACAATATCGGTACCAGAGGCGTTAAAGTTAGGTATTGTAAGATACGAACCTATTGTTTATGGAGTGGCTGAAATTGGTTCTGGCCCTGATAAAAAAGAAGTAGAAATTGTTGTTGATCCTACTAATTTAAAATCAATGACAACAGGTTTTGAAAGTAAGGAAGAAAAAAACACTATGCTAAGAACAAAAGCATATAGCACTCAAGCTGAAATAATGAACCAAAAAGCAGGGTGGGGAACTAAAAAAGGCGAAACAGCCGCAACTGCAACTCCTAAAGCACAAAGTACAGCAACTAAAAAAGAAGGCGTCAAAGAACCATTAAGTTTTAAAGAATGGAGAGCAGCAAACGGTAATCAAGGGACAATTCCTCAATACAACGTATATAAGTCAAGTTTTAATAAATAATAGAAATGCCTGATAAAATTAAAGATGTTTATGACATAATCAAAGACCAAGGTTATTTTAAAGATGAAAACGAATTTAGGTCATATATATCAGACCCTAATAAAAGAAAAGAAGTTTATGAAGTCTTACAACCTGAAGGGTATTTCGCTGACGAAAAAGAGTTTAATTCATACTTTACAGATGTAGTAAAGCCTACTCCACCACCAACAGGGCCACAGCGTGAAACACCTCAGCCAAGAAACAAGGTAGCAGAAATGCTTAACCAACCAAAGGCAGTAGATAGATTAAAGCAAGTTGTTCCTACATCAGAAGTTGCAAGTGGAACTAAAAAGCCAAAAGAAATTTTAACGGAAGATGTAAAAGCTTTTAAAGAATCACAAAAAAATGAACTGGCTTATCAGCAAGTTGCCAAAAAAGCAGCAGACCAAAACATAGGCACTACCGAATTATTCAAAAGAGAAAGCGATAATTTATCACAATTTCTTACAGACGATAACAAAGTAGAGTTTGATTACTACAAGCAAATAGATGATGCTACTAAAAGAGTAAATGAGTTGACTGCAAGAACAGAAGCAACAGGCAACCCTATTACACAAGCAGACCTTCAGAAAGCGAAGTTTGATAAGTTTAAATCTCAACAACAATTGTTAAAGTATGAAAAAGGCGTTACTCAACAATTAAACAATGAGATTGCAAACTTAGAAAATGTCATCAGCACATCAGCCAATCAAGACCCTGTTTTAATTAACCAACTAAAAAAAGATGTTGAAAAATTAAAACTACAAAGAGATAATCCTAACTACTTAAAAAATCCAGACGAAAAAGTTAAAGAGATTTATAGTCAAGTAGGTGGTGAAATTGATACATTTAAGGTGCCGGGTGCAACTCCAAGGGAGAAAATACAAAACTATGCGTTGATACTTAAACAACAGTTAGACGACTTAGAAACTAAGATTAGAGAAATAGATCCAAATGCGCCATTAGACAAACCGACCTTTACAAGTGGTTATGATTTAGCAAGACAAAATCCTCAATTAGATGTATTGCGTGAAAGAAGAATGAACTTGATACCAAAACTTCAAGTTGTTGCACCAATAGCATTAATCAACAAAATGCCAACCAAAGATAATGATTGGTTTGGTAGTTCGTTCACAAAAGCAGTAAAGGCAGAGTTATTGCCTGATAAATTTACCAAACAGAACCTTCAAGATATGTCAGACAATGAAGTGTCTGAGTTTATTTATAACAATAATGTTGCAACAAACTTAGCAGAAAATGATTTAACACAAACTGCAATATCAAAATCTAAGGAATTAGGCGCACCTGTTAAAGCGTTCTCAGGCAATTGGTGGGGTAACTTAGCCGGGACATCAGCATCAATGATACCTGCATTTGCATTAGGTAGTGGTGCAGTTCAAGGAGTAAGCACATTAGCAAAAATACCTTCTGTGTTAAACATGACAAGAAGGTTATATAGGGTATCTAACATTGCAAGAACAATGCAATTAGGTAAATATGTTGTACCTACATTGAAGTCAGCAGGGAAAGGTGTTGAGTATATGGCAGCCGAACCATTCCTTAATCAAGAGGATTTAAAAGATGAGGCAAGTTTCTTATCAGGATTTTTAGGACAAGCAGTTGCAGGTCCTATGGGGAGAGCATTGTCAGGAAAAAATGTAGGCAATTTAGTAAGTTTCTTATTTAAAGAAAATGCGCCCGATGCAGCAAAGTTAATTACAACATTAGGAAATAGAGTATCAAGTGGTTTAGGGGAATACGGTGAGGAAGTAGGTAATACTATTGGGCCATTGTTAGACACCTACATTAAAACAGGTGACTTTCAAAACCTTAAAAAAGATTTGTCTGAAAACTTTGGTACATTAGATGCCAACTTAGAATTGTTTGTAGGTTCAGTAGTAATGGGTATGGCAATGGGTGGAGGTTCAGGCATAGGCAAAGCTTCTATGGAGAACAGTAAAAAGATTTACGAACAACTACCTTCTGAGCAACAAAAGAAAGCAGACGATATTGCAAACGCATTAAAGAACGATGTTGAGAAAGCTGAAGTCCAAGCAAAGAAAGAAGAAATACAAGAAGGTGCAGAACCACTTGCAGAGGATATTCTTACAGAAGAAGATAAGCAAAAGAAAACTGAGGCGATTGAGAAGTTAAACAATCCTGCATCAACCGTTGCAGAAAAAGTTGAAGCAGGTAGAGTTTTAAATGATATTAAAATAAAAGAACATAATGCTAACGTTACAGAAATGGCATTGGAAGAAAGTCCTGTTGAGGAAGTTGTGTCTGAGGAAGCGGTTGTAGAAACGCCAAGTGAGGAAGTTGCGGTAGAGGAAACTCCTATTGCTAAAGGATTTGATTTTGAACAACTATTTGAAGAACAAAAAGCAGAAACCCCTGAGCAAAAACAAAAAGTAATAGACGATATTAGAGAAGAAGAATATCAAAAATCTTCATTTGATAAAAAGTGGGCAGGCACATATCAAGAAGCTAAAACAAAACTTGTTGAACAATACAATAAAGCTAAGCAAGAAAAAGAAACTTGGGAAAGCAAAAGTTACAAATCAGCAGGGGATAAGTCAGTTTTTGTTGGTGGAGAATTAGAAGGTAATGATGTTAGTGTAAATTCTATAAACGAAAAAAGAAAAAGAAATAACATTAAAAACGCACAATCTGATATGGATTCAGCTAAAAAGGATTTAGCATCATTAGGTTTGTCAGAAAGCGAAATTAACGATTTACTACCTACTGCCACACAACCACAAGCCACAGAAGAAATTGTAGAAACACCACCTTCTGAAGTAACACCAAAAGAAGAAGCGAAAGTAACACCATTAGTAGATAAAACTAAATCTGTTACTCAAACGATTACACTGGGATTAAAAACCCAAGGTGACAAAGAAATGGAAAGTGATTTACCTTATAATGATGTAAGGGTATTGACAGATGTAAAACATAAAGGTAAAGATGGTGCAGTTAAAGAATCAACTCGTATATCAGGAGTAGATACAAATTCATCATTCTACAAAACAGTAAAGGGTAAAAGCGGTAAAAATTACATTGTAGTGGGAGTTTCTTCAAGCGATGCAGTTGGAAGGCCGGCAGCAGCAACAGTTACATTTGAATTTAATGGAGAGGTTACACCTGAAATAGAAAATAAACTACTTTCATTAGATACAAAATCGTATAGAGATGCACAAAAAATGGTGTTTGGTCCAAGCTTAGATAAACTACAAAACGATGTTGCTGACATTTTAAATGCAAAAGAAGTAGTTTCTGAGGAAGTTATTACACCAAAAGAGGAAGTGGGGGAGGTGGAAGAACCAATAGATTTTTCTAAAAAACTTGAAGAAAAATATGGCGTGTCTTTAGATTTAACAGGAAAGTTAGAAAAGGGAGATATAACATTGTCTAAAATAGAAATACCAAAAGAAAAAAGAGATTCTGGTATTGGTTCGAGCGTAATGCAAGAGATTATTGAATATGCAGACAAGAATAATAAACGGATAACATTAACACCAAGTTCTGATTTTGGAGGCACAGTATCGAGGTTAAAGGATTTTTATAAAAAGTTTGGATTTGTAGAAAACAAAGGGAACAACAAGGATTTTTCTACCAAAGACACAATGTACAGAAATCCAAATTCAATTAAAGAGCAAACAAAAGAAGTTGTAAGTGAGGGTGATACTGTAAGTGTTGCAAAGAAAACTTTAAGCAAACGACTAAAAGGCGACAATCTTTTAAATGCAGAAGATTTAGTTGATGAATTAAATGACAATAAAGCTAAAATTAATAGCGATGGAACTGTTACTTTATACCATAGAACTACAAAAGAAAATGCAGAAAACATACTTAAAAATGGTGAAATGCTTGGGTTGGAAGATGGTGTGTTTTTTTCAACAACTGAATCAGGACAAGCAGAAGGATATGGAGATACGGTAGTAAAAGTAAATGTACCAATTGAGAAAATACAAATAGATGATGTTTTTGGTAATGAAGCGCATGTTAGAATACCAACTAAAAAAGCTAATGAAAAAATATCAATAAAAGACTATTCTCCCGAATCCACAACTCCCAAAAAACAAGTTGTTAAGGAACAAGCTAAGAAAGCACCTGCAAAAGAGAAACCATTAACTGCAAAAGAAAAACAAGCAGAACAAGAGGTTATTATCAAAGATAGGCTTTTAGGAAGATTATCAGCATACAATAAACTATCAGCATTTCAGCAAAAGACAAAAGGGCCAAGTGCTGAAATTGTAGATATTTTTGCAACTGCAAGTAAATATGGCTTTACAATTAAAGATGCCAATGTTCAAAAACCAAACCGTACAAAAAAGTATGAGCTATTTAAAGATGGCAAAAAGGTAGGTAAAAGCCAAACCAAAAGCGACATTCCTGAAGCAACTCCCGAACAAGTAAAGGTTGCAGAAAAACTCATTGAAAAAGATTTAGTTACAGCATGGAATGGCGACCAAACTGCACCACGATTAGATGCAAATACTTATGGAATAAGTTGGCAAGAGATTAGGCAAGGAGAAAAAGATATAAAAGCAGGTAAGACAAATAGCGCCCCTGCAAAAAGACTTATTCAAGTATTAAACCAAATAGAAAGTGATGGTGAGGTTAATATGGTAGTAGGTTCAGGAGGTGCTGCGATGAAGATGGGTTATAGGTTGAGTGAAGCAAGACAAGCCATAAAAGAATTTCCAGAAATCACAGATAGTGATATGGAAGAAATTAATGCAAACTTAGATACTTTGGCAAAGGAGTATGAAGAATGGTTTGCAACAACATTAACAGAACAAGAACAAAATAATATATTAGAAGAAAATGAAAGCAGAAATCAAAGCGAGATTAGCGAAAATGCCGAAGTTAGACAAGGCGAAACTAATGTTTCAAATGAAAAAGATGGAACAAAAGAAAAAGGAGAAGAAGTAACTCCCAAAACAAGCGATGCCAGAAAAGCAAGAATAGGCGAACAGTTAAAAGTGGCAGAAGAAAATGCCAAGTCTTTAAAAACTAAATTAGACAAGGCTCAAGCAAGTCTAAATAAAGATAAAGAAGCTATGCAACAAAATATGTTTCAAGCAAATCAAATATCTTTATTAAACGATGTAGATGCCAAAGCTAAAAAAGTATCTAACATAAAAAGAGATTACGATGCAGCCAAAGAAGAAGTTAAATCCCTAAAAGAACAGTTTGATAGTTTACTTGAAGGGCAAACTGAAATGGATATGGATGGCAACCCTGCACTCGCAAATGTAGAAGCAACTGCAAAAGCATTAGAGGGGGTTGGTAAAAATAAATTTAAAGATTTTTTAAATGGATTGATAAACTCATTTACAGGTAAAGATTATTTTTATCATGGAACAACAAAAGATTTTACATCTTTTAAGAAATTTAAAAAGATGGGTGTAGAGGCAATAGAAACTGAACAACCTATTTTTTTAGCACAAAACAAAGAGGCCGCAGAACCATTTTCTATGGCAAAAGGGGGAAGATTATTAAGGGTTAAAATATCGAAAGATGCAAAAATATTTGACCCAACAAATATTAAGATAGATGACAAACCAATAGAATACGACTTATCTAACTTAACGAAAGAAGCAAAAGAACTTGCGGATGCGCTTGACAATGGGGAGATAGAATTAACACTTGGTAAGTTAAAAGATAAAGATGGATATGAAATAATTTCAGAGTATATTCAACATGGTGATTGGGATGTATTAGAAAGCAAAGGCATAAAAGAATGGCTAATAAATAAAGGTTATGATGGGGTTTTTATTAGAGAATTTAGAAACACAAAAGATAAAAACTTAGCAATTTTTAATACAGACAAATTAATAATAAATGACCCACAAGCAATTTCAGAAGCATATCATAAAGCAAAAGCCGATGGAAGTAACCCTGAGTTAGTAAAAGCAGTAGAAGATTTATTGTCAGAACAACCTACTAAGGAGAAAGACACCAAAACCTTGGCCAACAAAATCAGAGGATTAAAAGCCGATACTAAAGGCAAACAATTTGATGCTACCATAGGCATACCATTAACAGTTTACAATACTGCAATAGAACTTGTGGCAACATCTGTTGAGGCAGGCATGAAGTTAGCCAATGCCATAGCCAAAGCAATGAAATACATTGATGGCCAAGTTGGTAACAAGAAATGGAACAAAGGTATGTTTGCAAAAGAAATGAATGTAAGATATTCAGTAACATTACCTAATGGGACAGAAGTAGAGGTTGAAAGAGATACTACAAATGAATCAGCAGAAGTTATTAATGGATGGTATCAACCAATAGAACAAGCAATCATTGATTCTAAGCAAGATGTATTGCCGGCAAATAAATGGGCAGAACGATTAAAAAGCAAAGAGGATGAAGATTTGTGGACAGGAGTGCGTGACTTCTTAGAGAAAAAAGGCAAAGATTTAGTTACCAAAAAAGAATTAAGAGATTTTATTAAAGAAAATAGAATTGAAATTGTTGAGGTGGTGAAACAAGAAGCTAAAGAACCATTTGCAGATTGGACCTTAGACGAAATCGAACAGCATCTTATTAATAATATGGATGCTGATGAAGCGGAAGTAAGTAGAATGAGTAGGCAAGAAATGGTTGATTATGCCAGAGAATATGCCGATTTTGATTATATGGAACCTTCTGATGCTAAATTTGCTCAATACCAATTAGAGGGAGAAAAAGAAAACTACAAAGAGGTGTTGGTTACGTTGCCAAAAAAATATGATTCAAAATATAATTTTAATGAAGTAGAGATTAAGGAAGAAGGTAACTTTTGGTCTTTCTTTGATAAAAATGGAGAACTAATTACGTCTTACTCTAAAAGAATAAATCCTACAAAAGAAGATGCCACTTCAGCATTTAAACAGAATTTTAGAGTAGAAAAAAAAGGAGACTTCAAATCATCCCACTTTGAAGAAGCAAACATTGTAGTCCACCTTCGTATGAACACTCGTACTGATGTTGATGGTAATAAAGTGTTGTTCTTGGAGGAAGTACAATCAGATTGGGGCCAAAAAGGGAAGAAAGAAGGGTTTACTGGTGGCGAATTTACAAACGAAGATGCAAAAAGAGCAAAAGAATTAAATGATAAGTTCGATATAGAAGGTCTTTCTCAAACAGAAATGACTGAATTGACAAATTTAAAGAGAAAAGAAAAAGGAATAAGTTTAATTCCAAAAGCCCCATTCGTAACCGACACAAACTCTTGGGCAAAACTTGGATTAAAGGTTGCACTTAAAGAAGCGGTTGCGCAAGGTGCAGACAAAATTGCATGGACTACTGGCGAACAACAAAATGATAGGTATGATTTGAGTAAGCAAATAGAGATATTGTATTATGAGAAAAATGAAGATGGCACTTATAGGTTGTATGGTGATGCAATAGGCGGTAGCGAAGTAGAAATTGGAGATAATATACCATCTGAAAAACTTGCTGATTATATCGGTAAAGATGTTGCTGAAAAAATAATAAATGACGAAGGAGTTAAATCTACAATAGGTGGAGATTATAAATTCTTAAAAGGCAACGACCTTAAAGTAGGCGGCAAAGGAATGAAAGGGTTTTATGGTTCACCAAAAGAAGGTAGTTTAGGTATAGTAGGAAACTTAGCAAAAAGTTTGTTTAATCAAGAACCAAAAACGGTGGATATTGAGATTCAAAAACAAGATGTAAAATTAACCAATCAAGAATTTGATATATCAGAAGCGCCTGAAGAATTAAATATTTTATTAGATAAATACGAAGAAGGCATTTCGGATGGCGATTATGCAGAATTACAAAAACTTTCTAATGAAGCAAAATTATTAGGGTATCAAATTAATTATGATTTGGATGGCACCATAACCACATTTAAAAGAGTATCAGGTAAGCCAATATTATCCACCCAATACTCCATAGACATCACTCCTAAACTAAAAGCAGAAGTAGAAAAAGGAGTACCATTATTTAGTGCAGCAAAATCCAAAAAAGAAATTCAAGAATTATCTTCTATTGGAGTAACCAACTTTAATCTACCAAACCTTGTAGAAGAAGTTAAGCAAATGTCCAAGACAGAATTTGTTGCAACAAAAGGTTCAGAATTTGAAAGTAAGGAACAAGCAGAATCCTATTGGGAAGATACACGCAATGGAATATTTAACAAAGAAGTTGCAGACCTCAAAAACACCATAGACATAGAAGTTAGAAAATCAAGAAATGACTTAGGTTCATTTAAGGTAGGTAGTGGTAAGATGTGGACCGCCATGGGTAAATTGATGGGATTGTATGTTAAAAAAGGCGTTACATCCTTTGGTGACTTCATCCAAGCAACAGGCTACAAAGCAACTTCTGCAATGAAAGGTTTGTGGGATAGTATCAGAGGAAGAAAATCTACAATAAAATTATCTACTAAAAACGCAAACATTAGAAATATTAATGCAAGATTATTCTATACAGAGGCACTTGATGGCATACCGAGTACAGATGATGCCCAAGTAATATTAGATGCCTTAAAAGATACCATTGATGTTTATAAAACAATGTCAATACACGCTGCAAAAAATGATGTTCAAGACATAAATAATGCAACAGATGCCCTAACAGATTTGTATGTAGAACTATCAAGTGATTTAGAAAATGTTAAAAAGAGAATTGCAGAAGAACTTGAATTAGGACAAAAGGTTTTTGAGGCTGATAAAGAGTTATCACGAGTAGAAAAAGCCATAACTACGGTGGCAGACGATTTTATTTGGCAAGAAAAAATGCAAAAAGAAATTGAGAAAACTAAAGGCACACTACCTGATGACATGAACCCATACATCCAAAAAGATATTGCAATTGGAAGAATGGCAGACACCGTAAATAGAGTT
>Ga0214162_1000128_pt1 | contig 17692 bp, 21 predicted proteins | sample LakMenepilimnion_3_FD_153000 | JGI IMG/M metagenome (GOLD analysis project Ga0214162, IMG submission 153000) | Freshwater microbial communities from Lake Mendota, WI - Practice 20APR2010 epilimnion v5 | ecosystem: Environmental > Aquatic > Freshwater > Lake > Epilimnion/Euphotic zone | place...
GTCAGACTCTCGTTCAGACTCTCGTTCAGATTCCCGTTCAGACAGCAAGCCTTCATACAAGAAGGAAGAAGCTGTGGCTGAAGTAGCAGCGGTGGTCGAGTAATCATGGCTGGAGAAGTAAACATCACCGTAGTTGGCAACTTGGCTGACGACCCAGAACTTCGTTACACCCAAGGGGGCATCGCTGTTTGCAGCGTGCGCGTTGGTTCAACTCCAAGAGTTATGAACCGCACTACCAACACCTGGGAAGACGGCGAAACTGTTTGGGTTCGTTGCACCGCATGGCGTGAACTTGCAGAAAACGTGGCGCAGAGCCTAACCAAAGGTTCTCGTGTTGTTGTTTCTGGACGCCTGAAGGCACCTTCTGCTTACCAGAGTGCTCAGGGAGAATCTCGTGCATCACTAGAGGTGGACATCGAAGAAATCGGTCCATCACTTCGTTACGCAACAGCAGCTGTTACCCGTCGAGCTCGCGAGGGTGGACCAGCTGGTGGAGCCGCACAAGTTCAATCAGACCCATGGGCAAACACCCCAGCTGCTCCGGCAGCTGCCAAGGCCGATGACGGCTGGGCTAACCCAGGTGCACCTGCATCTGACGACACACCTTTTTAAAGATTAGAAACTAGGAGAAATAAATGGCTGGAAAAACCGACCCACGTCGTAAACCAACTAGAAACTCGAAGCTAGACAAGCTAGCTCCAGTTAAGTTCATGAAGGTTGGCATCATCGATTACAAAGATGTCGCAACCTTGAGAAAGTTCATCTCTGACCGCGGAAAGATCCGCGCTCGCAGAATTACTGGCGTCTCTGTTCAGGAGCAGCGCCTAATCGCAACCGCTATCAAGAACGCTCGCGAGATGGCCCTGTTGCCATACGCTGGCGCTGGCCGCTAAGGAGAAACCCCATGTCAAAGATCATTCTTACCAATGAGGTTTCTGGCCTTGGCTCCGCTGGAGACGTTGTTGAAGTAAAAAACGGTTACGCACGCAATTACCTACTACCTAGAGGATTTGCAGTTACTTGGAGCAAGGGTGGAGAGAAGCAAGTTAGCTCTATCCGTGCAGCTCGTGACGCACGTCAACTAGCAACAATTGAAGAAGCCCAAACTCTAAAAGCCCGCCTTGAAGAGGGTTCCGTGAAGCTTGCAGTTAAGGCTGGCGTTGGCGGAAGACTCTTTGGTTCTGTGAAGACTGGCGACATCGCCGCTGCTGTTTCAGAAGCTGGCCTTGGTCAAATCGACAAGCGCAAAGTTGAAATTCCAAACCCGATTCGCTCTGTTGGTGAGTACCTGGCAACCGTAAGATTACACGGGGACCTAGTAGCAACCATAAAGCTAAAAGTTGTAGCCAAGAAGTAAACTGTCATTTAGCTTGAGTAATTAGTTGCTCTATCCTGAGGAGAGTCTTAACAAGTGAGAAAAATTCTTGGAATAGGACTCACTCTTGGCTGGCAGGACATACGTCAGTCGTATCGTAGAAGTTTTTTTGGGCAACTATGGATCACAATTGGGATGGCGGTTACGATAGCCACGATTGGGATTGTTTTTGGAACCATTTTTGGCGCCCCAATCCAGACGTTTCTTCCATACCTTGCGTCCGGGCTAATAATCTGGGGACTTATTTCAGGAATTATCAACGATGGCAATATGGCTTTTATATCATCCGAAGCCATGATCAAGCAGCTGCCTCTTCCCAAGTTTGTCTACATAGTGCGTGTTGTTTGGCGAAACCTAATTGTTTCGGCACACAACATTGTTATTTTCCCGATAGTGATTCTCGTCGTCGGAGGTTCCTCAAGTTTGGCGATTCTTGTTTGGCCAATCGGGATCATTGCCTTGGTGCTTGCCATTTCAGGATTAGCACTAGTCTTTGCTATCGTGGCAGCTAGATATAGAGACTTACCGCAAATAGTAAACGCAGTACTAACGGTGGCTTTTTACATAACTCCTGTGATTTGGATCAAGGAAAGCCTGGCAAGCAACGAATTGGTCAGCACCATTGTCAGCCTCAACCCCCTGTACCACATTCTCCAAGTTGGAAGACTGCCCCTTATTGGACAGTTTCCATCCCTAGACAACTGGATTTGGGTATTTGGTTCAGCAGGTATTTTCTGGGCCATTGGACTATTCATGTTCAAAAAATTTGAAAACAGAATTGCGTATTGGGTATAGACGATGGGTCATATAATTCTTAGAAAAGCTTCAGTGGTTCTACCAATATTCAATTCATCAGCTCGGTCTCTCACAAATAAACTAGTGAGCGCTGCAACCGGCGGCGCATTGACTGCCCAGAAGGGAGGCCACCTAAGTATCGAGGCTCTTCGAGATATTGACCTAAGCATTGAGCCTGGAGACAGGGTGGGCATAATCGGCCACAACGGGTCTGGAAAGAGCACGCTCTTGAGGCTCTTGTCTGGAATCTACGAGCCAAGCTCCGGTTACATTGAACGCTCGGGTTCAATTGCGTCACTGGTGGACATCTCACTTGGTATCAATGGCGAAAACACCGGAAGAGAAAACATCTTTCTTCGAGGCAAACTAATGGGACTTACAAACCGGCAAATCGAAGAAAAGATAAACGAAATCATTGAATTCTCAGAATTAGGGCCTTACGTAGACCTACCCGTCAGGGTTTATAGCTCAGGAATGTTGCTTAGGCTTGCTTTCTCAGTTTCGACATCAATCACAGCAGACATTCTAATAATGGATGAGTGGCTTTCGGTTGGCGACGGTGCTTTTTCTGAACGAGCTAGTGCGCGATTAAAAGGTCTCGTTGATCAGGCGGAAATCTTAATAATCGCGAGCCACAACCGAGATCTAATTCAGGAAACCTGCAACAAAGTAATCTGGCTTAAGCGAGGTCACATTGAAGCAATTGGCTCACCTGAGGAAATAACTCCAATGCATTTTGGCCCAGAAAAACCGTAGCTATCTATCTAGGTAGAAGGAAACGGTCTGACTGAGCTTTTCTTCGAAATTGTTTCGTTTGGGGCTCCAACCAAGCTCAAGTTCGGTGGCCGAAGCGTCGATTGCATACCTCAAGTCATGACCTGGTCGATCATCGATGAATTCAATGTAGTCATCCGACTTGCCCATTATTGTTAGCAAGGATTGAACCACTTCCAAGTTCGACCTTTGATTGTCCGCACCCAGTAAATAAGTCTGTCCAACAGCACCCCTGTCAATAACTGCCCAGACACCATCGTTGTGGTCATCGACGTGAATCCAATCCCTTACGTTTGCTCCATTGCCATAAAGTTGTGGCTTTGCTCCGGAGTTGATTAGTCCGATCATGCGGGGAATCAACTTTTCTTCGTGTTGATATGGACCAAAATTGTTACTGCAGTTAGAAATAGTCGCTTGGAGTCCAAAAGAACGAACCCATGCTCTAACCAGGTGATCACTCGAAGCCTTGGAAGCGGAGTACGGGGAAGAAGGGTTGTAGGGGGTTTCTCTGGTGAACTTGTCAGTTCCATCGAGCGCCAAGTCACCAAACACCTCGTCGGTCGAAACGTGGTGAATCCGGACAGCATTTTTCACACAAGCCTGGATAAGTTCGAAGGTTCCCAAAACGTTTGTCTCAATAAACGGGCGTGGGGATTTCAACGAATTATCGTTATGACTTTCGGCAGCGAAATGAACAACTACATCTGCCTTTGACACCACAGATTCGACAACTTCTGGGTTACAAATATCTCCCTGAACAAAATCGAATTTCCCCTCGAGCCCCTCTAGGTTCGAAAGACGCCCAGCATAAGTAAGAGAATCTAGAACTGTAACTCTTACATCGGGGCGAGTTGCGAGTGTCCGGCGGACAAAGTTTGAGCCAATAAATCCAGCTCCTCCGGTGACAACAACCTTCAAAACGCCTCCCATGACTCTGTAATAGGCTATCAGCAGAGCGATTCATGTTTTGGGGAAATGATGAGCACTGAAAGCTTTAGCTCGGTGAAGGGAAATATGAAGGGCATAATTCTTGCCGGCGGATCCGGAACCAGGCTCTACCCTCTTACCATCGCAAACTCTAAGCAACTGATGCCGGTATACGACAAGCCGATGATTTACTACCCTTTGAGCACACTGATGCTTGCTGGAATTGTTGAGATTCTGGTAATCACCACACCCCACGAAGCCGAACAATTCAGGAGACTTCTAAAAGATGGGTCACAGTGGGGCATAAATATCAGCTATGCAGAACAACCCGAACCCAAAGGCCTTGCCGATGCATTTGTTATTGGAGAGAAATTTATAGACGGCGACAATGTCGCACTGGTACTTGGAGACAACATTTTCTACGGCAGCGGCCTGGGCTCAACACTTAGCCGCATGAAGAGCCGCCCAGGCGCGACAGTATTTGCCCACCGTGTAAAAAACCCGCAGGACTACGGAGTCATCGAATTTGATGAGTCGGGCAAAGTGCTTTCGATTGAAGAAAAGCCAGCCAAGCCGAAGAGTAAATATGTAATTCCAGGCCTATATTTCTACGATCACAAAGTTTCCGAGATTGCAAAGAATTTGAAACCATCGGCCCGTGGAGAGATTGAAATCTCAGACCTAAACAAGGCTTACTTAGACAAGGGTGAGTTACGGGTTGAAAAACTTGACCGTGGAACCGCATGGCTGGATACCGGCAGCATCGATTCTCTCCATGAGGCTGCAGAATTTGTCAAAGTAATTGAGCACAGGCAAGGTACGAAGATTTCTGTGCCGGAGGAAATTGCCTGGCGACTTGGTTACATTGATGATGCACAGCTAAAAGCAGAGGCGAATCGCTTTCTCAAATCAGGTTACGGTAAGTACCTGATGGACCTACTTCAGTAACCCCAAGACATTGGCCTTGGCCACGAGCCAACGTTCTCTCCAATCACCAATCGGTGAAACCAAACTGCTCGAGTTGTCTAAAACACTATATTTAGGTCGCTTTGCTGGCGTTACAAATTCGGTACTAGAAACCTGCTCGATTGGGTAATCACCAACGACCTCACTCGCAAAATCAAACCAGCTTGCCTTACCAGATGATACGCAGTGGACAATGGCGGGTGCTTTGTCTAGTTGGGCGTAGCGCAGAATTTGCTCGGCAAGGTCTTTAGTCCAAGTCGGTTGTCCAAACTGGTCATTGACAACTCTGAGCGGTTCACCTTGTAAAGCCTTTTCGTGGATAGCTTTTGGAAAGCATCTTCCGTGCGCACCATAGAGCCACGCAGTTCTGAAAATTGTGTAGTTTGCTCCTGATTTTTCTATGAGTTTTTCCCCCAGCAACTTTGAGCGACCGTAAGCCCCCTGTGGATTTGGAATCGCATCAGTTGAGTAAGGAATTTCAGAGTTACCGTCAAATACGTAATCGGTAGAGAGGTGCAGAAACTTAGCACCAACTATTTTTGATGCGTGTGCTAGCTTGCCCGCGTAATCACCATTTACGAGGTTTGCAAGTGTAATTTCTGACTCGGCCTTGTCCACTGCTGTGTATGCAACAGCGTTTACTACAACATCAAAACTGTCCAGCTGACGCGCAATGCTTTCGATTGAATCATCTAGATTGAGAGTCTCGCGATTAAGCCCCAAAACCTCATGGCCTCGATCGGCCAGAAGGAGCATCATCTCTGAACCGAACATTCCGCGATTTCCAATTACAGCAAATCGCATGGAAATCCCTTCGTTCGGTAGTCTTAGGATAATCAAACTATCAGAGGGACAAATGAGCTTCACACCGCTTAGCATTCAGGGTTCCTGGGTTTTCACACCTCAAAAATTTGACGACGAACGAGGTTCGTTTCATGAGGTGTTCAAGCTATCCGCAATATCGGAGACTTTAGGATTCGATTTTCAGGTGAAGCAAGTCAACCAATCTGTTTCGAAAGCCGGAGTAATTCGAGGGATTCATTGGGCGGACGTTCCTCCAGGTCAGGCAAAGTATGTGTTCTGCTCCAGTGGGTCAATCTGGGACATTGTTGTTGACATTAGAGTCGGCTCCCCAGCCTTTGGTAAATGGGACGCTGATGTGATCTCAAAACAAAACGGCAAAGCGCTCCTAATAAAAGAAGGCTTGGGTCACGTATTTCTAACGCTCGAAGAAAACACGGTTGTGAACTACCTGTGCAGCGAACCGTACAACCCAAGTTCCGAGCATGAGATAAATCCACTTGATGAAAAGATCGGGATACCATTTTCTGACAAATGGAGCAAATCAGAATTTTTGACCAGCCCAAAGGACACGAACGCTTACTCTCTAGCAGAGGCAAATCTAAAAGGACTTCTTCCAAAGTATTAAACCCAAGCCCAGGTATGAAAAAACTGGAATTTTTAGGCGACAGGGAGGTGTGACTTGTTAGTTTTTTCGCTACTTGGTTATTTGGCTCGCAAGTTAGACACCAGAAGCTGGCATCTTTCAAATCTGATTAGTTCTACAAAGGACCATGACAAGGACTCAAGTAACAAAAATTTCGAACCCAAAGTCTCAATCATTATCCCAACCAGAGATAAACCAAATCTGCTTCGAGCTTGCATTGAATCTATTAGAAAAAATACAGACTATTCGAATTATGAAATTCTCATTGTTGACAATTCCTCGGTTGAACCTGAAACAAAAAAACTTCTGGCTCAATATCAATCTGAAGGGGTAGTAATCCTCAGATACCCGGAAGTCTTCAACTACTCGGCAATCTGCAACTTTGCTGCCACTAAAGCCACGGGCGAATACCTGTGCTTTCTAAACAACGACACTGAAGTGATTTCAAGAAACTGGCTAAAATCCATGGTCGAGCATGCATCAAGAGGTAATACTGGATTGGTGGGTGCACTTCTTAGCTATCCGAATGGATCAATACAGCACATGGGGATAGCTCTTGGCCATACAGGAATTGCGGGTCACCCGTATCGCGGGGAATCAAAAGATCAGTGTGTTCCAGAAACCTGCTTCGAGGTCAGTGCGGTAACTTTTGCATGTGCAATGATCTCGGCGAGTAAATTCTGGGAAATAGGGGCATTGGACGAGAGCTTCCCGTCAGGATTTAACGATGTGGATGTTTCTATTCGAAGCACAAACCATAAATACAAGAACATTCTGTGCGTAAAGGCGGAACTCATTCACCGAGAGTCTCAAACAAGGCCACAAACCCTGAGCCTCCTAGGCTTTTCGAGAGCCATAACGGACGTTTTCACAATTCTTCGAAAGCATCGAGGCGGACTTAAAGAGACTTTTTTCGCGGCAGGTACCTTTTCACGAACTCGCCACGACCCACAAAGGGGACCATTGACAAAACCGACAAAATACCAGAACGAAGAATGATTAAAAGGAACAATCTCAGTGTTTTCCTACCCAACCTTACGATTGGAAAAGTCACAAAGAGATATCTTCCTTTAGCACGCGCGGAAAGCTCATTGCTTGAAATCACGAGCGACCTAAATTCTTTGAGTCGCGCTACTCGCTCCTTATAGTTTTCGTCGCCACTAAATGCCGACTCAATAACGTCACCTGCAAATTGGTATGCAAACCTTTTGTACATTAAGTTCCCAAAAACATTAGTCCCCACCACCGAGCCCTCAGGGAATGCATAAAGCAATTTCTTAAAGTATTTGAATCTACTGCGAGCCATGGCTTCGGTGAAAGACGTGCTTGTGGTGTTAATTGTCCAGACCGTTACCGCCTCGGGCGTGAACCTATTTGAATATCCAGCCAGGAAGAATCTAAGGAACAAATCATCGTCTTCGTAGCCGCGAAGTTCTGGATCAAAGCCACCAACAGCCAAGAACGCATTCCTGTTTATCAGAGTCGCTGAAGGAACGATGTACATGTTTTTACCAATCAGAGTCTTTAGGTTCTTGTGCGGATGTTGCATTTTTACGTTTACCGAGGAGTGGGAAAGGACTTGGCCCGATTCGTTAGCTCTCCATAGGTCACCATAAGAAAAGCCAAATTTTGGATCACCGAAATCAGCATTCTCCAAAAGAATTTGATTGTGTCGAGCAAGGTAGTAATCGTCTTGATCTAGAAAGCAAACATATTCCGACTGCGCTGAAGAAACCCCATTGTTTCTTGCTGAAGACTGACCAGCATTTTCCTGGGTAACTATTTCAAAATCGTATTCCTGCTTCAATGAAGCTAGGAACTGCGCCTCTTCTTGCGATGAGCCATCGTCAACCACGATTACCTCGTTGGCCGCCACTGTTTGACCCGCGACACTTTTCAAGGCTCGCTCGACCCACCTTGACCCATTGTGAAATGCAATAACAACGGCAATAGTTTGCTTAGTCACAAAATTCTCCTCAGGGGCCATTATTTAGTAACTGTCTACCATTATTCAGCACCAATCGAGCCTAGTGTCTTGGTTAGATGGGCTACTGAGAGTTCATGACATGCTATCGTCACCGCATCGCCGACACCAAGCCCCTGAACTCTGATAAATTCTAAAGGGACCGGAGGCTCGAATTCATTGATAAATCATCCAAATAATCTTGATTGGCTGCGCCGGGACAGAAAAACACTCGGTCAGTTCGGTAGTGGCTTTGGATTCAAGACCACTGTTTTCTTGGGGTTATTTGAGGGCAAACAATACCTTCATTCAAGAATCAAAGAACTAGAGGCCCAAACTAGTCAAGAATTCTACTTACTAATCGTCGACAACTGCTCCTCAGACTTCGATTTAGATTATGCCCATAATTTCTTGACTGGCTCCGCAGTCTTTAACGACAGGTACCGAGTTATTCAGAACCCAGTAAACCTAGGAGGACTAGGCTCGTTTCAACTGAATCTAGATTTGGTTCAGACACCGTGGATCACGACTGTTCACCAAGATGATCAGTATCTCCCGAACCACATAGCTACTCATTTGCAGGAAATAAACAAATGTTCCGACGAGATAATCTCATTATCTACCGATGCTGGATCGCTCAGTGCCGATGGAAAAAAGCAACCAGTTCCTCCTAGGGCAAACTGGTTTATAGAAAACAAGACCCAATTTGATCAATTCTTAGCAATAGTTGCAGAACAGGTTATCCCCTTCCCCGCGCTTTCTATTCGAACTTCATTTGTCGAGCTAGATGAGGTGCCTTGGCATACCGCGGCGTTTTCAGATTCCGAACAAACATTAAGAGCACTAATGCGAGGGAAACACGAGTTCGTAAGAAAGCAAACTGTTTTGTATCGGGAAAACCCCAACAGCGAGTCTCACACTCAAGGAGAAAAGGTGAGGATATATTCCGCCACCCTAGGCCTTCTAAGAGTCTTCGGTTCTCTTGAATTTGTTCATTTCCTCCGGAAAGTGCCCCGAGGCGAGCGTAGGGAATTTGCATCGAAGCTAGAAATCGCAATCAACATCCGGATATCAAATCCAGACTACGCACAGTTATTGTGGACCATGTGTCTTGAGCAAATGACTCACGCTTGGGCATACGAAGAATATGGAACTACAGCTGCTACAAGTGAGATGTTTAGCAAACTAGGTCAGTCCTACACCCCTGGAATTCTAAATGGGATCCTCAGCAAGCTGGACCCGAGTATCAGAGAACACAATGTCAGTTCACCCAAATACATCAACACGGAGTCGGAATCTTTAGCGAGCCCTAAGTCACAGAGGCGGACGATTCTTTCAATTTTGTATCTAGTCGTTGGCCGTCTACCCTATTTCTTGAGGCGAAGAATCTTTCAAATTCATAACCACTTTCAAGTAAAGCTTCGAAATAATCGCAAGAAAATCTGAACAAAGTTGGGTGCAATTTGACAAACAAGATTTCTCTTCTCGGACCAAATAGCGGAACAACCACAAAGCCAGACGAAAAAAGCTTTGCGGGATTTGTTGAATCTATTGGTCGAAAAGCATCAGAAGGCAGCGAGCCGGGTGTCTATGTTTTTCTAGATTTTGACACTGACCCATCTGAGAAAATACCCATCAAGCAAGAGCGAGCACCAGCAGTATTAATTCGTCAGGAACCTAGCGTTGTCAGACCGCAAAACTATAGAACCGATTTCCTAGGGCACATGAGCATGGTTATTGATGTTGGTCGATCCCCGCTCGTGTCAAACTCCAGAATTAACTGGCCGCAACTTTGGACCCTAGAGCACTTAGAGAATCCCCAGATCTCAGCCAGCGACAGAATTAATCGCTTTGCCATAATCAACGCAAACAAAATGAGTTTTGTTAAGGGTGAGCTCTATTCCATCAGAAGACTGGTGGCTAGTAAGTCCTTGGCAGTAGACGTTTGGGGTTTCGATTGGGACATGCCTTGGTTCAAAAGAGCCACCAAGGCTTTTGACGAACTATTGATTCCCTTGAAACATGGTTTTGGAATAAAACCATCAGCAATAAACGGTTGGTTTAAAACTCCCCTTTCTTACAAGGGGGCCAGCGTAGACAAACTAACAACCTTGGCTTCTTATAACTACTCGTTGGTGATAGAAAACAGCGGCGAGTACATGTCAGAAAAACTCTTTGATTCTTTGTTTGCCGGTACTTTTCCAATATACGTCGGGCCAAACCCAGTTGATTTTGGAATTCCTGAATTTGTTGCCATTCACGCGAAGCCAGACATCAATTCGATAACGAAGGCGATTGAGCAAGCTCGCACAATTGACCTAGCATCGTGGAGAGCATCAGTTCTTGACTGGCTAAAGTCTGACGGTGTCGAGCAGGCGTGGTCTGGTCCATTTGTAACTCAGCAAATAATTGACCGAATCGATGAGTCTCTGCTGGCTGACTAAGCGAACACGTAAACCTGGTTTTGCGAGTTTTTCAAATCTATTGACCTTCATGGGTGTCTTTAGGCTTTCACCCATATTTGTTTTCCACATCCAGCGCCCAACAGATCACTGACTAGTGGGTCCTATAGCCCTCATTTGCCCACAGCTGTCTCCACAGGTAAAGGTCAGTTATTAGAGTGTTTCCCCAGGTTTATCCACAGCTTTATACACACCGTGGCTTTATCGATAGTTGTCAGTGGTGGATGCTAGACAAGTCAGTAAGCGCAAGCTTTTTACCCGAAAAACTCATTTCCATTCAGGAGCAGTAAATGTCATTGGCGCCAGTCCTTCCGGTTGAACCCGGGCGCTCAACAGACCGAGTCTTACCGCACGATCTTCTCGCAGAACAAAGCACTTTGGGTGCCATGCTTCTTTCCCAAGAAGCAGTTGCGGAAGTTTTTGAACATATCCGAGGAAACGATTTCTACGCACCAAAACACCAGATTGTTTTTGATGCATTGCTAACTCTTTACGGAATGGGTGAACCAACCGACGTCATTACCGTTACTGATCAATTAGTAAAAACTGGAAACCTGGTGCGCGCAGGTGGCGCCGACTACCTTCACACACTTACTAGCACTGTTCCAACTGCAGCAAACGCAGCCTTCTACGCGAAAATTGTTCAGGAAAAAGCGACACTACGAAGACTGGTTGAAGTTGGAACAAGAATTGCACAGCTTGGCTACGCCAACGAGGGTGAAGTCGAGTCACTTGTAAACCAAGCGCAGGAAGATGTTTATGCCGTTACTCGCACTGGTTCCAGCGAAGACTATGTTGCACTTAATGACTCCATAGAAGCGGCCATTGCCGAAATTGAAGCAGCATCTGCAAAAGACGGAGATATGGTTGGTGTCCCAACTGGTTTTACAGAACTCGATGCCCTAACTAATGGTTTACACCCAGGTCAACTAATTATTGTTGCCGCACGACCAGCGATGGGTAAGTCAACATTCGCGCTCGACCTAGCTCGCAACGCGGCTATCAAGTCGGACAAGCCAACACTTTTCTTCTCTCTCGAAATGGGTCGAGCAGAAATCGCCATGAGAATGCTTTCTGCGGAATCAATGATTCCATTGCAGTCAATGCGTAAAGGAAACATCGCAGACAGCGACTGGACAAAGTTGGCGCAGGTCCGCGGAAACATCAACGACGCGCCCCTTTACATTGACGATTCACCAAACATGACTCTTGCCGAAATTCGTGCGAAGTGTCGAAGACTTGCAGGGCGAGTTGGGTTGAAGATGGTGATCATCGACTACTTGCAGCTACTTACCTCTGGAAAGAAAGTTGAATCCAGACAGCAAGAAGTTAGTGAGTTCTCTCGTGCTCTAAAGCTGCTTTCTAAAGAACTAGGTATTCCAGTTGTCGCTCTGTCACAGCTGAACCGTCAAGCAGAGCAGACAAAGGATAAGAAGCCAGAACTTTCTCACCTGCGTGAATCCGGATCGCTGGAACAAGACGCTGACGTTGTTGTTTTGCTCCACCGTGAAGCAGCAGGTGACACCGATCACCCAAGAGCGGGAGAAGCAGACCTTATTTTGGCCAAGCAGCGCTCGGGTCCTACCGGAACAGTCGTTGTTGCCTTCCAGGGTAACTACTCACGCTTTGTAAACATGAAGAACTAGCAAGAATCTCATCTTGCAGAAAGTTCTTGGTGTAAGGGCATTAATTTTTGTTGCTGTTGGGCTTTTTATTACTTTCACTCAGTCGCACTCAGCTTCAACAGGCTTATTCGCCCTAGCTATTTTTGGAATTGGATTAGCGGTAGCTAACATCGCGGCAACCATTTGGGAAAAAAGAAATTACCTATCGGTCGAGTCACTTCCTCTGACTCTTATCTCCTTGGCTGTTGGTTTGTTTGCAGCACTAATCCCCCAAGCTGATCCAACCGCTCAAGCGTTAGCGTTTGTCTACTTGGTGTCCGGTTGGGCAGTTGTTGCTGGCGCGCTCGAGCTATATCTTGCGAATCGAAGTGGCTTTAGAACACGTGCTGGCAAAGATGGTCTGATTACTGCAGTTCTTGGCTTAGCTCTTGGATTACTTTTTTTGATTACACCACTAGATATCGTTAGCGCTGTTGGTTTCTTTGGAGCATATTTAGTTATCTGCGGTGTGCATTTAGGTATTGCTGCCCTGACCCCACAAAAATAGCTTTAGGCTTGGTTTATGCCCAAGAGATTAACTGCTTCAACTTTTTTGACCCTGTCAGCAGTAGCGGCAGCATTCGTTGGAGTTTTGGTTTTTTTTGGAGTGAGAAAAATTGACGTGGCGCTAATTGCGGCTGGAGTAACTTTTATTGTCTCTTTGGTTGGAATAGCAACCCTGGCACTTATGGTTCCGGAGCAAAATAACGATCCGGATAAGCCCGTTCTTCGTTAGATCGACTCAGCCAATTTCGTAGCAAGCCCCGTGTAATCCCTTGGGGACAAGGAAAGCAATCTATCTTTTGATGTCTGAGGTATGTCTAACTTCAAAACAAAATCAGCGAGGTCTTCACGAGTAAGCCTTTTTCCTCGACTCAAGTCTTTGAGTAGTTCGTAGGGGTTAGTGATCTCTGACTTACCGCTTGCAACATCGGCGCGAATAACGGTTTGGATGGCCTCAGCCAAAACTTCCCAGTTATCTGCCAAGTCGGCAGCGATTGCCGCATCAGCAACCTTGATCTCCCCTAGGCCTTTGTGAATGTTATCAATTGCAACTAGTGAGTGGCCAAAGCCAACCCCAATGTTTCTTTGGGCGGAAGAGTCGGATAAATCTCTTTGCATCCTTGAGGTGACCAAGGTCTGGGCCAGGTTGTCTAGCACGGCGTTGGATAGCTCAAGGTTGGCCTCTGCGTTTTCGAACCTGATCGGGTTGATTTTGTGAGGCATGGTCGAAGAACCGGTTGCGCCCTTTACGGGAATCTGGGTGAAGTAGCCAATAGATATGTAACTCCAGATATCGGTAGCTAGATTATGCAAGATTCTGTTGAAGTGAGTAACACTCTGGTAAAGCTCTGCTTGCCAGTCATGCGATTCAATCTGGGTGGTTAGTGGGTTGAATTCTAGACCAAGTGACTCGACGAACTTTTTGGCAAATGCTTGCCAGTCAAAATCAGGGACCGCAACCATGTGGGCGGAGTAGGTTCCAGTAGCGCCAGAGAATTTGCCAAGGTAGCTGGTTCTTCCAATGCGATCAATTTGTCTTTGAAGCCTGTGAACAAAGACCGCCATTTCTTTGCCCATGGTGGTTGGCGTTGCCGGTTGGCCATGTGTTCTAGAAAGCATCGAGACACTCGCCGAGGACTTTGCTAGTCGAGAAAGCTCCTGAACAACTTCTTTAGCTTTTGGTAGCCAGACTGTAGTTACAGCTTGCTTGATAGTCAGAGCGTAAGAGAGATTATTGATATCTTCGCTGGTGGCCGCGAAGTGAGTTAGTTCGTGTAAGTCTTTGCGATCTAGTTTGGTGAGTTTATCTCTAACAAAGTACTCGACTGCTTTGACGTCATGTTTGGTTGTGGCCTCAATAGAAGCTAGTGCCAAAACGTCTTCGTCATTAAAGTCTTCAAAAGCTTTTCTTAGAGTTTTGGCTTGTTCTTCGGTGACATACCTGTCACGACCAAAGATATCGGATTTTGCAAGCAACAAGAGCCATTCAATTTCGACTTGCACCCTGGCGCGGTTTAGACCGGCTTCGGATAGCAAGAGTGAAAGCCCAGAAACAGCCGGTGCATAACGACCGTCTAGCGGGCTAATTGGCTGCGAAGAAAGGCTCACCAAACTATTCTGGCGCATCGAGGGCTGTTATAGCCTTCGGGCTTTCAACAATTCGCAAATTTGATGCCAAAAATCTAATCAAACAGCGCAGAGTATTTACGTGGACCAGATTCAGTTTCAAATTGAGCAAAGCCTCTATCGAATTAGGCTTGCCAAGCCTGAGCCTGGTTACTGGTTTGGGGAAGCTGCCTTACTCCTTACCTCTCAGCTTGCAGCTTTAGAGTCTGAACTAATTGCCCTAGGGCAATCCTTGAGCTGGTGACCATTGACAGCTATGGGGGAAATCCAGACATTGTCGCTACCCGCGAAGAAATACACCGCGTTGCTTTTGAGATAAAACTTGCCGCGGATCAACTAGCAGCCGCTAGCTCCATCGAATCTTTATTGTCGGACCCACTTCGCCAGCTGCAGTATCGAGCGGCAACAATAAATGTCCTCTCAAAACTAGAGCGACTACACAGCAACTGCTTAGTTGCATCTGAACAGTATTTCTCGACAGAAGCCCAAATTCACAGGCGATTTGAAATTCACTTTGTTCCAGCCCTTGCTGCAGTTGCCACCAACGTTGCGACAACTCTTGGGTGGAAACTGGACAACACGGTCTCTGCAATCAAAACAAGTACCTTCGAAACAAGTTCTCCAAATTCCATTACGCAACTACTGGAACGGTTATCGCAACTTTCATCAAAAAGGCAACCGACGGTTGGCATCGACCTATTCCAAACAGCAGCAGATTACAGAACCGCAATTGTTTACATTCCCGGCACGCAGACCCTTGGCCTTGGAGATGGATCAAATCCGCTTGATCTGCAATCCAACATTTTGGCAATGCAAGGTAACGGCTTAGCAGCTAGTGAGCGAGCAGTGTCGGAGGCTATGAAGCAAGCTGGCATTGTGGCAACCGACGAAGTGATATTCGTTGGTCACTCGCAAGGCGGCATGGTGGCGGGAAATCTTGCCCATCACCCTGCTGGTTACATAACCGCTGGTCTGGTAACCATCGGTGCTCCGATTGCGCAATTGAAATTATCCAAGGTTCCGGTGATGGCAATCGAGCATGTGAATGACCCAATCCCAAATGCTTCCGGAAGAGTGAATCCACTAACCAAAAACTGGGTGACTATTCAACGCACTTCCCTAGCTTCGGAATCAGATGCTCCGATGCATTCGCATTCTTTGAAAAGTTACAAGAACACAACTCAAGAAGTGGATGCTTCGAAAAGTAAGGGGATTGTGAACATCAAGCAGCAACTACTGTCTGAGGTGCAAGGGGCGCCAGTTGGAAAGGCGATGGACTTTGTTATCTCTAGAGAATTCTAAGGATCTTGAAAAGCCAGCGGCCAATCAAGGAAGCAATCGAAATAATTACTGCACCCAAGATTGCCCAACCCATGGACTCAACTGTTAGACCTTCAGAGGTGAAGCCATCGATTGTGAAGATGTCGGATCCAATTTGTGATGAAAGCCAAGCAACAAATAGCAACAGTGCTCCGTTGATAACAAATGAGATCAGACCAAAAGTAAGAATGTATAGCGGGAACGCAAGCACCTTGATAATCGGTGCGATTATCGCGTTCACCAAACCAAAAATTGCTCCAACAAGTAAGAAGGAACCAATTCGCTGCCAGAGCCCTTCACCACCGTAAGGAGTGAGAGTTATGGCTGGAATAAGGATTGTTGCAACCCAAAGAGCCAGCGCGTTTATTGAGGTGGAGACAAAGAAACGAATCATTTTTCTATTGTCCCAGCATTAGAGCTAAATTAGAGCCTGTGACTACCTCGGCGGGCCGCGTGCCACAAGTTCAGATGCTGTCTCCGGATGGCGTGTTTGAGGTGCCTAGCGAATACGCACACTATGGCAAATACATTGAAAAGCTAACCCTCGACGACTTTTTGAAGTTCTATCGCGACATGGCGAGAATTCGTCGCTTTGATAACGAGTGCACCGCCTTGCAACGCCAAGGCCAAATGGGTCTCTGGGTTCCAGCGGTAGGGCAAGAAGCTGCTCAAATTGGATCCGGTTACGCCGTTGGCAAGAACGATCACATGTTTCCTAGCTACCGCGAGCACGGCGTGGCGATAACCCACGGAATTGATCTGATGTCAATCATCAAGATGATGCGCGGCGTGAATCACGGAGGTTGGAATCCTGAAGAAACCAGATTTCATCTTTATGCAATCGTTCTAGGAACTCAGGTGCTGCACGCAGCCGGTTATGCGATGGGAGTCAACTTCGATGGCAATGTTGGAACTGGTGACCCGGAGGTTGACCAAGCAGTAATTACTTACTTTGGTGATGGTGCTACCGCTGAGGGTGACGTGAGCGAAGCCCTCTTGTTTGCCGCAGTCAACAAATCGCCATTGGTTTTCTTTTGTCAGAACAATCAGTGGGCAATTAGCTCGCCAGTATCTGCCCAAACGGTAGTTCCTCTATATCTTCGAGGTGAAGGCTTTGGGGTTCCTGGAATCCAAGTTGACGGCAATGACGTTTTGGCTTGTTACGCGGTAACCGCCAAACACATGGATGATGCCAGAAATGGACTCGGCCCATCACTTATCGAGGCACTGACCTACCGAGTAGGAGCGCACACCACCAGCGATGATCCTTCGAAGTACCGACCTCAAGAAGAAACTGACTACTGGATTGCCCGAGACCCAATAACCCGATTTGAGAAGTTCCTTCGCCGCCAAGGTGTCGGCGACGAGTTCTTCCAAGAGGTTGCTCAAGCCGGCGATGATCTAGCGACTCAAATTCGGGAAGCTACCTTTGCTATGCCTAACCCTCCTTTGGAGAACATCTTCAAGCACGTCTATACCGATCCGCACCCTCTGGTTCAAGAACAGCAGGCCTGGCTTGAAAACTACGAATCTTCTTTCGAGGAGGATTCCAAATGACCAACACAGCTGAGATGAGTATTGCAAAAGCGATCAACGCCGGCATTCAGAAGCAAATGCAAAAAGATTCCAAGGTCTTGGTTTTTGGAGAAGACGTTGCAGAACTTGGTGGCGTGTTTAGAGTCACCGAAGGATTACTAGCCGAGTTTGGCAACAAGAGAGTTTTCAATTCACCAATTGCCGAATCGGGAATTGTTGGAACTGCAATTGGTCTTGCAATGCGCGGCTACAAACCAATAGCGGAGATTCAGTTTGAAGGTTTTGTGTATCCGGCATTTGATCAGATTGTTTCGCAGCTTGCGAAGCTAACAA
>Ga0214162_1000130_pt1 | contig 17683 bp, 22 predicted proteins | sample LakMenepilimnion_3_FD_153000 | JGI IMG/M metagenome (GOLD analysis project Ga0214162, IMG submission 153000) | Freshwater microbial communities from Lake Mendota, WI - Practice 20APR2010 epilimnion v5 | ecosystem: Environmental > Aquatic > Freshwater > Lake > Epilimnion/Euphotic zone | place...
CGGAATTGTCAACAACATTACTAATTTTGGCTGTTTTGTTGATATTGGTTTGAAAGAAAGCGGGTTGGTGCATATTTCCCAACTCAAAGCTGGTTTTGTGAGCGATGTGAATGAAGTGGTCAAATTACACCAACACGTTACGGTTAAAGTTGTTGAAGTGGATGAAGACAGAAAGAGAATCCAGTTGACGATGGTTTTGTAAAAATAACTACCTTTGATATTATGAAAAAAGAAATAACCATAAACGATTTTTCGCAATATCTCTTTTGGGATGTGGATTTGAATGGATTTGATTTTGAAAAACACAAATCCCATCTTATACAAAAAGTATTAGAATATGGATTTATTAAAGATTGGATATTATTAAAAGAACTTTATGGATTAAATACAATTAAAGAAGTTTCTTTAAATTTAAGAAGCCTTGATGCTGTTACGCTTTCGTATCTATCCGCTATTTTTAAAATTGATAAAACAGAATTTAGATGTTACAAACACAGACAGTTGTACCCGAACTTATGGAACTCTTGAGAAAACTAATGAAAGTTGAAGCCTTCTCAAATTTTTATCTAGTTGGTGGCACTTCTTTGTCGTTGCAAATGGGTCACAGAAACTCAATAGATATTGATTTGTTTGAAGACAAGAAATCGACACCGATTTATTCATCAATTTATTGAATAATTTTGGAAAAACCGAAGTGCAAAAAGTTCAAAAAATATTTTAATAACCGATGTTGCCGGAATTAAGGTAGATTTCGTAAATTATCAATATGATCTTATTGAAAAATCACTAGAAATTGAAGGCGTTAGAATGGTTTCCAAGGAAGATATTGCCGCAATGAAACTTAATGTTATTGCAGGTCGAGGAAGTAAAAAAGATTTTATCGATTTGGATTTTTTATTGAATGAATTTTCTTTAAGACAAATCTTAGATTTTTATCTCAAAAATACTTTGATGGTTCAGAATTTATGGTTTTAAAAAGCTTATCCTATATTGAAGAAGCCAATGAACAGCCATTACCTCAAATGATGAAAACTACTTTCAACTAGGAAACCTGCAAACAAAAAATAATTGAAGAAGTTTTGAAGTTAGAATAGTTTTTTAAAACAAAATCCCAAACCCCAAGCCTTTTAATGGTTTGGAATTTGGAATATTAAATTTTAAACCTAAAGAAAATTTATTCTTTGGTTTCTTCTTTAGTTTCTTTTTTATCTGCTGGTTGTTTGTCGTCTTTAGCAGCGTTTTTAAATTCTTTTATTCCGCTTCCCAAACCTTTCATAAGTTCTGGAATTTTTTTACCTCCAAAAAGTAATAAAACAATTGCTAAAATAACAAGGATTTCTGTTACACCAAATCTTCCCATAATTAAATAATTTATTGCCGAAGCAAATTTGTAATAAATCGTGGGTCAAAGGTATATAGAATTACTTAACATCAATTCATTTGAAGGTAATTAATTTAAGTTATGATACGTTAAAAATTTGATAAAATAATTCCTAACGCAAACACAATCAAGAAAACATAGGTATGATTGCATTAATTATTATATTTGTCCTATAATTTCAAAATATGTCCGAAAAGAGGCTTAAAAGAAGAAAACTTCGCAAAACATTGTTCACAAAAAACCGATTGGTTATTTTGAATGAGGATACTTTTGAAGAAATTTTTTCCTTCAAACTCAATTTGATGAATGTTTTTGTGGCGGTAACTTCTGGCGCCATTTTGTTGATTACGTTTACTACTTTTATCATTGCTTTTACGCCATTGCGGGAATTTATTCCGGGTTATTCTTCTTCTAAATTGAAAAAAGACGCCACCGAATTGGCTCTAAAATCCGATTCGTTGACCTTGGCTTTGAAAAAAAATGAAGCCTATATCAAATCCATTCAAAAAATATTGAATGGCGAATTGGAATATGCCAAATTCAACAAAGATTCCATACTGGCTTCAGTTGATGAAGCACCATCCCAACTTGATTTGTCTGCCTCAAAAGAAGAATTGGAACTTCGGAAAGAAGTAACCACAGAAGAAAAAAAATCCAAATCCAAAACATCTAAAGCGAATAAATAAAACCATACAATGTCTTTAAAACCTTTTTTGGCTAAAATATTTGCACGCAATATCTATCGAAAAACCCAGCTTTGGGCAACAAATCCAATAGAAACTCAGCAACGTGTTTTTAATGATTTAATCCGTCAAGCGAAAAATACACAATTTGGCATTGACCATCATTTCGACCAAATAAGAACCTTCGAAGATTTTTCAAAAAATGTTCCCGTTCGCGATTACGAAGGCTTGAAACCCTATGTTGATAAAGTGGTGAAAGGTGAAGAAAATGTGCTTTGGAAAGGCAAACCGCTGTATTTTGCCAAAACTTCAGGAACCACTTCGGGAGCAAAATACATTCCGCTGACCAAGGAATCGATGCCTTTTCACATTGAAGCGGCACGAAATGCCATTCTGCATTACATTCACGAAACAGGAAATGCCGATTTTGTCAATGGCAAAATGATTTTCCTGCAAGGAAGTCCAATTCTCGAAGAGAAAAACGGTGTGAAACTGGGTAGATTATCTGGAATCGTGGCGCATTTTGTTCCGAAATATTTGCAAAAAAACCGACTCCCTTCTTGGGAAACCAATTGCATTGAGGATTGGGAAACCAAAGTAAATGCCATTGTCGAAGAAACTTTTGACCAAAACATGACCGTTATTTCCGGGATTCCGTCTTGGGTGCAAATGTATTTCGAAAAGTTGCAACAAAAAGGAGGAAAGCCAGTTGGTGAAATCTTCAAAAACTTCAATCTGTTCATTTACGGCGGCGTCAATTATGAACCCTATCGTGCCAAATTTGAAAATTTGATTGGACGAAAAGTGGACAGCATCGAATTATTTCCCGCTTCGGAAGGATTTTTTGCTTACCAAGATTCCCAAAAGGAAAAAGGAATGCTGCTGTTGTTGAATTCTGGAATTTTCTACGAATTCATAAAAAGCGACGAATTTTACACACGAAATCCAAAAAGACATACCATTGGCGAAGTCGAATTAGGAGTAAATTATGTGTTGATTATTTCTACCAATGCCGGACTTTGGGGCTACAACATTGGCGACACCGTACAGTTTACGAGCTTGAAACCTTACAGAGTTATAGTTTCGGGAAGAATCAAACATTATATTTCGGCTTTTGGCGAACACGTCATTGGCAAAGAAGTCGAAAGTGCTTTGCAGGAAGCCATCATTGGCACAAACATTCGCATTAACGAATTTACCGTTGCGCCACAAATTACGCCAAAAGATGGTTTGCCGTATCACGAATGGTTTATTGAATTTGAAAACGAACCTGAAAACTTGGATAGTTTTGCGGCAGCGTTGGACAATGCAATGAGGAAACAAAACATCTATTATGATGATTTGATTGTGGGCAAAGTGTTGCGAAAAGTTGTGATCACAAAAGTGGTCAAAAACGGTTTTCAAGACTATATGAAATCCATTGGAAAACTGGGTGGTCAAAACAAAATTCCAAGATTGGGCAATGATAGAAAAATTGTGGATTTATTAAGTAGAGAATAGAAAAAAGATGATAGAAAAAAGACTTTTTTCATTGCTGATTTTTATTAGCTGTTCCATTTCCGCACAGATAAATGGAGTTGTAAAAGACAGCCTTTCTGGAAAGCCAATTCCCTATGTAAATATTTGGGTCGAAAATGAAAACATTGGATCAACTTCTGAGGAAAACGGAACTTTTTTTATCAATACAATCCCAAAAGAAAAAAAATTAATTTTTTCTACCTTGGGATTCGAAAAGAAAATTATCAAGGCTTCGGAAGCTCTGGAAGTCTTTTTAAAACCAACATCATATTCACTTGAAGAGGTCGTGATTTCGAAAAGCATTGGAACCAAGAGCATTGAAATTGGCAAAACCAAAACCGAAATTTATCAAGCATTCGATAACGGTCCAAAGATTGACACCAAATTTTTCCCTTATTTTCCGTCGTACAAAAAGACAAAATATATCAAGCAAGTCAGTATTTATTTAGATAGCAGAATCGAAGATGCCATTATCAAAATTCATTTTTATGATGTTGATTCCAATGGTTTTCCTGGCGAAGAATTGCTGGACAAAGACTTTGTTGTCACGGTAAAAAAAGGAACGAGAATTAACCGATTTAATCTTTCAGATTTTAATTTGAAATTTCCAAAAAACGGCCTTTTTGTTGGATTCGAAAAGCTAATGATAGAAAAAAATAAAGTAGAAAAAAGCATCACGGACTTAAACACCAACATCATGCAACTACAAAAAACCTATTTCCCTTTTGTGTTGTACAATTACGTTGAAAGGGAATTTTTCTATACATTCTCTGGCGGAAAATGGAATAGAAAAACAAAGCAGAACGATGGCGATTCATCGGGCAAAATGATGATTAATGAACCTGTAATAAATCTAATATTAACCAACTAATCTATAAATAACGTACATTTGCAGGTTACAAAATATAAACTAATGAAATCGCTTTAACAAATGGTTTTTGTAAAGACAAATAAATACAAAGCGATTCCATATTCCTTAAAAAATAAAATATTTTCTACAGATGAAAGAAATTAAAAATATATCAAGATCTAGAGCACAAGAATCCTCGGCGGCAATAGAAAAAATGTATATCACAATGCGCCATTTGTTCAACCGGGGCTTTTATAAACCAATGGGCGTTTCGGGAGATACTTTGCGAGAAGCCTTATTGGCCTTGCGACCAGAGATTTACGGAAATATCGCCGAAGAAAAAGTTGAATTGAACGGACTTTTGTATGTCATTGAGCGTCTTCCGGTTGGAATCGAGGAATGTCGTTTTATCAATTTAACTTCTGATGAAGGCTATTCAAAATCCCATTTTCAAGCTATTATTCCGCCAAAAAGGCGACGAAATTGTTACCGCATTGACGAAGAACAAATGAATGTCGAAATCACACGCGGACGTTCAGACATTTACGATATTTTGACGCATTTGACCTTCATTTTCATCGAATCACATAAGATCAGAAATAGGGTTTTACTCGATGACGCCGGCGAAGTTTCTAGGGATTGGCAAAAATTGGAAATAGCGGTTTTCCAGAAGAAAAAACTTTCGCAAATCGAAAAAGAGAAGGTAGTTTCCCATGCTGCAAACATTTTAGGAAGAACATTTATTGAAGTTTTGGATATCTACGATGCCTTTGGATCTCAATTAGCGCCAGATCGTTTCTTGCATGTAATTTATTGGTTGGGAAAATTAGCTATAGAAGAAATAATAGATGATAATAAAAGAACCATAACCTTCAGCCCAATTTTAAGAGAACGACTAGGGCACCACATTCATGGCGAAATCTGGGCAACCAACATCAAGGAAGTATTGAAAGAAAATAAGCTTCTAGACCGTCCTATTCACGTTATTAGTGCCAATATGCACAGCGTGATGAATTCCATCTTTGCCACCACGGTCTTAAAGGCCAAGTTCAAAGACAAATCAGATTTCTTTATTTATGAAGAATTGAGCAAATCGGGTGCGTATGAACTTAGGGATAAAGTGGAGGAATTTGCAAAACAACATGGCATGATTTCCTTGCCTGACGCTTCTGGAACTAATATTGACGTGCAAATTTTTGACACGGCCAAAATAAATTGGGCCAAATCATCGTTTCCAACAGCAAAATCAGGAAACGAAAAACCCGTGATAATCGTAATGGATTATGCTTTTGGCGAACAAGCATACGAAACCATCGATGAATTGTTGAAGCCTTTCAAAGAAAACAAAAGTTTGCTAAACGTGGAATCAGTCTCCATCATGGGGAAAGCCGGTATTCTAGAAGGAGGAAAAGGAGATATCATGATTCCTTCCGCCCACATCAATGAAGGCACGGCAGACAATTATTTTTTCCATAACGAGTTGTCGGCGGCAATGTTTGAAGAAGATGGCATCCCTGTTTTTGAAGGCCCGATGGTTACGGTACTTGGAACTTCTTTGCAAAACAAGGATTTGTTGAAGTTCTTCCACGAATCAACTTGGGGTGTAATCGGTCTGGAAATGGAGGGTTCTTATTATCAAAAAGCCATTCAATCGGCATCAAAAATAAGGAAAAGCATTCCATTGGACGTGAAAGTGAGATACGCCTATTACGCATCGGATAACCCTTTAGAAACCGGAAGCACATTGGCCTCGGGTGGTTTGGGAACAACAGGGGTAAAACCAACTTATCTGATTACCATAAAAATATTGGAACAAATTTTTAACGTGAAATAAATTAAAGAGAGGAGCAGATCGCTTCGTTCCTCGCAATGACAAAAAATATGAAATAAGCATTATAAATCAATTGGTAATAAACCAATCGAAATATGCGAATTACATGTGACCAATAAAAACAATAATAACCACATATGAAAAGAGTATTAATTACCGGAGCGGCAGGATTTTTGGGTTCACATCTTTGTGACCGTTGTATCAAAGAAGGTTATTTTGTGATAGGAATGGATAATCTCATCACGGGAGATTTGAAAAACATCGAACATCTTTTCAAATTAGAAAATTTTGAGTTTTATCATCACGATATTACCAAGTTTGTCCACGTTCCCGGAAAACTGGATTACATACTTCATTTTGCCTCACCGGCAAGTCCGATAGATTACTTGAAAATTCCAATTCAAACCTTGAAAGTAGGTTCGTTGGGAACACATAATCTTTTGGGATTGGCAAGAGTCAAAAAAGCCAGAATTCTGATTGCATCTACATCAGAGGTTTATGGAGATCCATTGGTTCACCCTCAAACCGAGGAATATTATGGCAACGTAAACACCATTGGACCCAGAGGCGTTTATGACGAAGCCAAGCGATTTCAGGAATCCATCACGATGGCGTATCACACTTTTCACGGTGTAGAAACCAGAATCGTCAGAATTTTTAACACGTATGGCCCAAGAATGCGACTCAACGACGGTCGAGTTATTCCGGCTTTTATCGGGCAAGCCCTTCGTGGAGAAGATTTGACCATTTTTGGCGACGGCATGCAAACGCGTTCTTTTTGTTTTGTCGACGATCAAATAGAAGGTATTTTCAGATTATTGCATTCGGATTATGTTTATCCGGTGAATATTGGAAATCCAGATGAAATTACCATCAAGGAATTCGCCGATGAAATCATAAAATTGACGGGAACAACCCAAAAAGTGGTGTATCATCCGCTGCCGATAAACGACCCTTTGCAACGTCAGCCCGACATTACAAAAGCGAAAAAACTATTGGGCTGGGAAGCCAAAGTGGATAGGGCAGAAGGCATGAAAATTACCTACGACTATTTCAAATCGTTGTCAACCGAAGAATTGTTAAAAGAAGAGCACAAGGATTTTTCTAAGTACATGAACTAGTGAAGACCAAAACAGGAAGATATTCAGGCTATATTCGCCCTTTCTCTTATTTGATAGATTTAATTATCATCAATGTATTGGCTATTTATATTATGCCGTTTCATTTGAATGCGGTTTATTACGCTATTTTTATAAGTTTTACGTGGTTTATTATTGCTGCCAACCTTGGTTTTTATGAGGTATATCGTTATACAAAGGTAATTGCAATCTTAAACTGCACTCTAAAACAAGGAATTTTATTTGCTCTGTTTTGTCTGGTTTTGGAGTATTTTTATTCGGAAACCGCCAACCAGAAAAGAGTTGTTTTGTTCGTTCTGGTTTCTCTTTCTGTGGTTTTGTCAATTAAGTTGTTTGTTTATTATTTCTTAAGAAAATTTCGGGTGCTGTTTGGAGGAAACTCCAGAACTGTTGTTTTACTGGGCAATGAGGAAAACACGAATCCTTTGAAGTATTTTTTCACGGAGAATCCAGATTATGGCTATAAATTAATAAAAGTATTTACACTGGAAGATCGAAAAAAGGAAAGAATTGATGAATGTCTTTCCTTTGCTTTAGAAGCTAAAATGGATGAGATTTATTGTTCTATGGCTGATTTATCCGATAGTCAAATTAGTGAAATCATTAATTTTGCAGACAACAATTTAAAAACGCTGAAGTTAATTCCAGGCGAAAAACAAATACTTTCCCGGAATTCAAAGTTTGAATATTACGATTACATTCCTGTAATTTCTTTAAGGAATATTTTGCAGGATGAAACCTTGAATAAAGTTTTTAAGCGAGTTTTTGACCTTATTTTTTCTTCAATAGTTATCTTGGGCTTGCTGTCTTGGCTGACGCCAATCATGGCAATAATCATAAAATGGAATACAAAAGGACCGCTGTTTTTTGTCCAAAAAAGAAATGGACTGAACTATAAGGAATTCAATTGTTACAAGTTCCGTTCGATGGAATTAAACGACAAAGCTGATTTAGATCTTGCTTCAAAAAATGATGTTCGAATCACCAAAGTGGGTAAATTTATCCGAAAAACCAGCATCGACGAATTGCCTCAGTTTTTCAATGTGCTACTTGGCGATATGTCTGTGGTTGGACCCAGACCACACATGGTAAGCGTTGCCAATTTGTATGCTTCAAAGGTGGATAAATTTATGGTACGCCATTTTGTTAAACCAGGAATCACGGGACTCGCCCAAACCAAAGGGTTTCGCGGTGAAGTAGAAACGGATGAAGACATCATCAATAGAGTGAAATACGATATTTTCTATATGGAAAATTGGTCGATTTTATTGGATATTAAAATCATTTTAAACACTATTTACAATATGTTAAAAGGAGACGAAAAAGCGTATTGATATGAAAAATCCTTTGGTATCCATAATAACGCCCAGTTTCAATTCTGAAAAATTTATTGGAGAAGCCATAAAATCAATACAAAATCAAACCTATACTAACTGGGAATTGATTATTGTAGATGATTGTTCTTCTGATAAAACGGTTTCTATAGTTTCTGATTTTGCTCAGTTTGACGCAAGAATTAAGCTTTTTCAACTCGAAAAAAACTCTGGAACAGGAGTTGCTCGAAATAAAGCCTTAACTAAAGCAAAAGGAAGATATATCTCCTTTTTAGACTCGGATGATTTATGGAAACCTATGAAAACACAAAAGCAGATGGATTTTCTATTAAAAAACAAATTGCCTTTTACTTTTTCTTTCTATGAATGTATCGACGAAGTAGGAATACCTCTGAATAAAAGAGTTGAAGCACCAAGGAATCTTTCTTATAGACAATTGTTTTTTTGTAATTATGTTGGTAATCTAACCGGAATTTATGACGCGAATTATTTAGGAAAAATCACTATTTCTTCTATAAGAAAACGTCAAGATTGGATGTTATGGCTCAGCATTTTGAAAAAAGTAAAAACAGCGCAACCCATTCCTGAAAGTTTGGCCTATTATAGAATCAGAGAAAACTCGATTTCTGCTTCAAAACTCGATTTATTGAAGCATAATTTCGCAGTTTACAGAACTTTTCATGGTTTTAATTTGGTAGTTTCAATAGCGTGTATGATTGGATTTTTATTTACGCAATTGTTAATAAAGCCAACCTATATCAAGACTACTAGACCAACGATTTAAACTGCTTCAATTTGCCACTTTTGCTTCGTTCTATTTTGTCTTTTCGATAAAAATAATAATTTAAATTGGCTTCTAAAAATTGACTGAAAACAGGCTTCATCTTATTAATTTCAACATCTGTCAACTCTGCATCACTCGTATATTCTATTTCAAAAGTGTCTAATTTTGTTTGAGTAATAACAAATTCTTTGACATTGCCACTATCATCAAAAAGTTTTTTGGTAATTGAATAAAAAGTCATTCCGGGTGATTTCTTTCCACTTGGTAAAATTGCTATATCATTCGTTCTCCCAACTAGTTTTTTAAGAATCTGTTTTCTTGAAGTGCTTTTTTCATCTAAAACACCATAATCACCCACTTCATATCGAATAAAAGGATGGGCTTTATTGTATAAACTTGTTACAACAATTTTTCCTTCTTTTCCATTTGGTAAAGCTATATTGTTTTCGTCTAAAATTTCAACAAAAAGGGTTTCGGAGTTGATTTCCCAAATGCCTTCTGGGTTTTCTAAAGCGATAATCTCCAATTCAGCACTGCCATATTCGTTTATAATTGGAATTCTAAACCGTTCTTCTAATAATATCTTGTCTTCATCAAATAGCATTTCTGATGTGACGATACACACTTTCAAACTTGGACAAATAGAATCCAAAAACAGATTTTCTTTCTTAAGATATTTTGCTAACAAAACAATAGATCCGGTATAACCATTAATATAATCGAATTTAGTTCGCTCAAATTTTTTAATCATTTTTTGCATCGCGCTGTCTGAAAAATCGAAAATATTAAACCGATAGCGGTGACTCAAAAAATCCTTTAATCGTAGTTTTTTATTAGCGACAAAGTCCAACGGCATTCCATAAAAACGAGCTTGCCATGAATAATTAAAATCTAAACCATACCATAAAAAACGACGCATAATATTGGCCCAAGTCAAGGCGTGCGAAAATTTGTCTTTGGCAAAAATAAAAGGATCACCGCTGGAACCGGACGTTTTATTGACGTAGATGTTTTTTGAAGAAAATCCACTTGAAAGCCTTTCAATCAAGGGTTTTTGAAAGTCTTTCTTGGTCATTATCGGTAAATCGTTCCAAGTATTGAAAGTGGTTTTGCCAACGAGATTTTGATAAGAAGAATTGTTTTTTAAGTGATAGTCAACAATTTCTTGTTTTTTGGTTTCAACAAAAGTTTCAAATTCGTGTTCGGGAATAGACTGAATTTTTCGCAATTCAGCTTTGGCTTCCTCCATCGGGAAACCATTTATTTGAAGTGAAAAATCGAAAAGTTTGAACATTTAGGCTACTTTTTGTGCATTAAATCGTTTGATGGATTCTAATTCTTGTTTTTTATTCTCGGTCTCTTCTTCTATGTCAAAATCATCTTGAAGACCCAGCCAAAATTTGGCGGAATTCCCAAAATAGTGACTTAACCGCAAAGCAGTATCGGCAGTTATTCTACGGTTTCCCTTGATAATTTCAGAAACTCTAGTTTGTGGAATTTTCAAATCCTTGCACAAACGGTAAGAAGTTATTTCCAAAGGAACTAGAAATTCCTCTAGTAAAATTTCGCCCGGGTGTATGTTTTTTAACTTTTCCATAATTTTTAGTTTTAATGATAATCAACAATTTCTACATTAGAAGCATTTCCGTTTTCCCAAATAAAAACAATGCGCCATTGATTGTTGATTCTTATGCTGTAATAATCCTTTAAATTTCCGCTTAATTTTTCTAATCGGTTGGAAGGAGGGATTCTTAAATCAATCAAATCTTGGGAGTTGTTGAGCATTCTTAGCTTTCTTCTACCCATTTGTTGTATTTCTATAGCTGGTTTTTTTACGACAATTCCATACCCTATTTTTTCGGTTTCTTTAGATCCAAATGAAATTATCATACCTTTTGCATTACTAACGTCAAAAGTAAGTAAAAAAAATTATTATTTGAAATTAAAACAGACTATTTTTGCCAAACAATACTCGAGCACGATCGTGCGAACAGCTAACGTAAATAACTACACAATGACAATTTTACTTTTAGGTTCTGGAGGAAGAGAACACGCTTTTGCCTGGAAAATGATTCAAAGTCCGCTTTGCGACACACTTTTTGTAGCTCCGGGAAATGCAGGAACCGCTTCGATAGCCAAAAATGTGGATATAAGTCCAACGGATTTTGATGCCGTAAAAGCATTAGTACTTCAGGAAAAAGTAGGAATGGTGGTTGTTGGGCCGGAAGATCCGTTGGTAAAAGGGATTTTCGACTTTTTTAAAAACGACAAAGATTTAAAAGATATTCCAGTCATTGGACCATCAAAATTAGGCGCCACATTGGAAGGAAGTAAAGAGTTTGCCAAAGAATTTTTGATGAAACACCATATTCCAACAGCGGCTTACGATAGTTTTACAGCTGAAACGGTGGAGAAAGGTTGCGATTTTCTGGAAACTTTGCAACCGCCTTATGTCTTGAAAGCCGATGGTCTGGCAGCAGGAAAAGGAGTTTTGATCATTCACGATTTGGCGGAAGCCAAGGATGAATTGAGAAATATGTTGGTGAACCAAAAATTTGGTGCAGCAAGTTCGAAAGTGGTCATCGAAGAATTTTTGGACGGGATTGAATTGAGCTGTTTCGTTTTGACAGATGGAAAAAGCTATAAAATATTGCCAACCGCCAAAGATTACAAACGCATTGGCGAAGGGGACACAGGTTTGAATACAGGCGGAATGGGCGCGGTTTCTCCGGTTCCTTACGTAGATGATGTGTTGATGGAAAAAATCGAAACACGCATCGTTAAACCAACCATTGAAGGTTTTAAAAAAGACGGAATCGAATACAAAGGATTTGTGTTTATTGGATTGATTAACGTTAAAAATGAACCCATCGTAATTGAATACAACGTGAGAATGGGCGATCCCGAAACGGAAGTGGTCGTTCCAAGAATCAAATCGGATTTGGTGGAATTGTTTTTGGCTGTGGCCAATGAAAAACTGGACGAATTCAGGCTTGAAATTGACGAGAGAAGTGCCACGACAATTATGCTGGTTTCTGGCGGTTATCCGGAAGATTTCGAGAAAGGAAAAGTAATTTCGGGATTGGAGGCTATTGAAGATTCCATTGTTTTTCACGCAGGAACTAAATTGGATAATGGAAACGTGGTGAGCAATGGAGGAAGGGTTTTGGCCGTGACCTCTTATGGAAATAACTTTCAAGAGGCCATAAAAAAATCTTACCAAAACATAGACAAGCTACATTTTGATAAGATGTATTTTAGAAAAGATATTGGCAATGACCTGTAATTTAAACCCTCTTAATTCCTCCCTTTGGGTTTATGCCTCGGCAGTTCGCTGAAGCTCGTGTGGGGAAATTACTTTAAGAAAGAGTGAGCCGTAGTATCTTGGTTTTCTTCTCCTTTTTCGTCGTATATTTTTAATTGTTTACACCAATATACGATAGCAACAGTACAGATTATCATAAAACCCCAGTTGATGGTATTGGCTACAAACCAGTGTTCAAGTTCTAATTGTCTTAGAAAATTGTGTAGTATGAATAAAACGTTTTCAAATAACCATTGAATTCCTTCAAAAAATGCTTTCATCTTTTTTACAAGTATTATATTTACAGTCACAAAAGTATAAAATATCCTTATGATAACAAGTGTTTTTAAAAAATCTACGCCATTAAATTTAATTTTGTGTGTATTTTTAATGCTGGTTTTCTTTTTAATATACCAATTCCAAGATTTGTCTTGGACCAATTCGGCCATTTCAATTATAAAAAAAGCGGGCTTATTTGTTGTTTTATTGGGCTCGGTTTTTATTACAAATTTTGTCGCTAAGAAAAACGGATTGAGCAAAGACAGTAGCTACACGATTTTTTTCTATTTTTTGTTTCTTCTTTTTTTTCCTTCGGCACTGAACAATTCAGACTTGATTGCCTCTAACTTTTTTATTCTTTTGGCACTTCGCCGATTAATTTCGTTGCAATCTCTAAAAGCGTCGAAAGAGAAAATATTTGACGCCTCGCTCTGGATTTTTGTAGCTGCCTTGTTTCATTTTTGGAGTATTATCTACATAATTTTGGTTTTTATATCCATCATTTTTCACGTTTCGAGAGATTATAGAAATTGGATTTTGCCTTTTATCGCTTTTTTTGCAGTGGGAATTATCTTTGTGGGATTTATGATAACTTTCGATAAAAGCATCATTGAATTTGTAAATTCACATGCGGAAACTAATTTCAAATGGGATTATTTTACCAATAACTATCAAAACTTAGCTTTTTCCATTTACCTGACGATAGCCTTGTTTTTCGTTATTTCGATGCTAGCGTCACTTTCAAACAAACCATTGCTTTTGCATTCGTCTTTCAAAAAAATCATTGCGTCCTTTTTTATTGGAATCGTAATCTTCCTGATTTCTCCTGACAAAAGCAATGATTTATTGCTGTTTACATTTGCTCCTTTGGCAGTGATGGCAACGAGTCACATTGAAATTAAGCAACTTAAATTGAAGCAGGAAATGGTTTTGGCGGTGCTTATTCTATGCAGTTTATTTGCGTTTTTCTCACAACTATAATTTATTTCCGTACGCTAAATCCCCAGCGTCTCCCAATCCCGGAACGATATATTTTTTCTCGTTGAGTTTTTCGTCTAAAGTGGCTACCCAAAGATGACAAGAATCCGGTAAATGTTCTTCAAGATAAGCTATTCCCTCAGGCGCAGCGATAATAACAGCAATATGAATTTCTTTAGGGTGACCTTTTTCCATCAATTTATTAAATACGGCCACCATCGATTGTCCCGTGGCGAGCATAGGATCAATTAACAGTAAAGTTTTGTTTTCAATATTTGGAACGGCTTGGTATTCCACTAAAATATCAAAAAATGCATCGTTGTAGGGATGATGTCTGTAAGCAGAAACGAAGCCGTTTTCGGCACTGTCAAAATAATTCAAAAAGCCCAAATGCAGTGGTAAACCCGCACGAAGGATAGAACACAAAACCAACTGGTCTTCAATTTCGGTGGTTTTCTTGATGCCAAGAGGCGTTTGAATTTCCACGTTTTTATAATGTAAATCTTTGCTTAATTCATAAGCCATAACTTCGCCAATGCGTTCAATATTTCTTCGAAAACGCATGCTGTCGTGTTGTACATTCACGTTTCTGATTTGACCCAGAAAGTGATTAAGGATACTGTTGTCTTCTGATAAATAATGGGTTTGCATAATTGTAGTTTAAAGTTTCATTGTAAAAGTATAAAAAGTATCTTTGTATTTATAAATATAAAAGATATGTTTTCAAAATTAGCTTATTCCGTTTTCGAACAAAGCATCAAGGATTATCATCAATTTGATACTATAGACCAACCTATCAACAATCCTTATCCAAAGGAAAAATTCGAACATTTATTATATCTCAAAAATTGGATTGATACCGTGCAATGGCATTTTGAAGATATTATTCGCGATCCCAATATTGACCCCGTTGCAGCATTGACATTGAAAAGAAAAATTGACGCTTCGAACCAAGAACGTACTGATATGGTGGAATATATTGACGGTTATTTTCTTCAAAAATATGCTCACGTTGCCGTGAAAGACAGTGCCAAAATCAATTCTGAGAGTCCAGCCTGGGCTTTTGACAGATTGTCTATTTTAGCCTTGAAAATTTATCACATGCAAGAAGAAGCCAATCGTGCTGAAGCTTCGCAAGACCACAGAGACAAATGTCAAGTAAAATTGAATGTATTATTAGAACAAAGAACCGATTTGTCAACTGCGATAGAAGATTTGCTAAATGACATCGAAAGCGGCGATAAATTCATGAAAGTGTACAAACAAATGAAGATGTACAATGACGATGATTTGAATCCGGTTTTGTATCAAAACAAGAAATAATCACCTATTCTTTCATTTCGACGAAGTAGAAAACGCATTAATTGCCCTCGTTGTGATTTTTCCTTCGTCTAAATGACAAATTTAAACCCTCTTTTTGTCAAAAAAAATCCAACATATAGCCGTCATGAGACTTTCCGCAATGGGAGATGTCGCTATGACCGTTCCTGTTGTAAGGGCTTTTGTCCAACAAAATCCTGCAATAAGAGTTACAGTTGTTTCCCGCCCGTTTTTCAAACCACTTTTCGATACGATTCCCAATGTTTCTTTCTTTGCTTTCGATGAAAAAAATCGACACAAAGGTTTTATTGGATTACTGCGATTGTTCCAAGATTTGAAAGGGTTACACATCGACGCTTTTGCTGATTTACATGACGTTCTTCGTTCTAAAGTGATTCGAACACTTTTCGCCTTGACTGGAAAAAAAACAGCGTTTGTTGATAAAGGTAGAGCCGAAAAAGCGGCATTGACACGAGCCGAAAATAAAATTTTCAACCCTTTGACCTCCATGTTCGAAAGACACGTAAAAGTTTTTGAACAACTGGGTTTTTCAGTAGATTTATCGAATCCAACATTTCCGGAAAAGGCAGTTTTATCGAATGATATTTTGAAAATGCTAGTTGAAAATGAAAAGATTCCCGATTTCTCGGGAATTAAAATTGGAATCGCGCCTTTTGCCCAATACGATTCCAAGGTGTATCCGTTCGATTTAATGCAGGAAGTCATTAACCAATTAGCGTCCACCAAAACCTATAAAATCTTGCTTTTTGGTGGCGGAAAAAAGGAAATGGAGCACTTGTATTCGCTTTCAAAAGGCAAGGAAAACGTAGTTGTTGTTGCCGGGCAACTCGAATTTCAGCAGGAATTGCAACTGATTTCTAATCTCGATGTGATGCTTTCCATGGATTCTGGCAATGCACATTTGGCGGCAATGTTGGGCGTGAAAGTGATTACGCTTTGGGGAGCGACACATCCGTTTGCTGGTTTTTCACCTTTCAATCAGTCATTGGAAAATACTTTGGTTTCGGATAGAAATTTGTACTCGAAATTACCCACTTCGGTTTATGGGAATATGATTGTGAAAGGGTATGAAGATGCCATGCGAACCATTTCGGTTGAAAGTATAATAGACAAAATTAATTTTTTGATTTAAATTCGAGACACAAATTAAACCAATTAAATTTGCGTAAAATCCGGAGTGAATGAGCAAAGAAATCTAATCTAAAATTGCCCAAACAGTTGACTTTGTCTTTCAAATAATTTATGAAAGTTTTAGAATCTTAATTGATGTTTGAAATCATTTTATTAATTAATTTTGGTTTAAATAAAATAATTTGAAGGCTCTTATTAGATTAGTTTCTAAATTTTATTAACTTTAACATAGAATTCAACAACTAAAAAAGTTGAGGTCACCAATTTAATTTAATCACATTTAACATTAACTAGTATGATAGTACAGTATCAAGGGAAACAAAACGGAATTCCGACAAAATTTACCATAAGAATCATCGGAAATAATCTATCGAAAAGTAGTTCTAATTATCAAATAGATTTATTGGTAGGAGACAAGCAATTACCAACTTTTACCACATCAATTCATCAGAGTTTGTCTAATTGTTTGAAAGAAATTTACTTGTTCAGAAAACACAACCACATTACGTTTGACGCTTCTTCAGAAAAAGTAGCGCCTACATTAGTTCCGTACGATTTAGTTTTATACAACTACAATAAGAACGCCTTGTTTATGGCATAAACCTTTTTTTATTCATCTTAAAGACTGTTCTATAGAACGGTCTTTTTTTATGGGTTGAATTACAAATAAATTTTCTCGTCCTGGCAGCGCTTCAAAATATAACGTTGCAAGTTCGAAATGGTTTCTTGATAAGCAGGTGCCTCATAACCAAAGCGCTCGTGTTCCATTTGTTCTTTTTCGATGGCTTTGCAGCCTTTGATGACTTCTTTGAGCATATCGAGCATCGCCAATTCTTTATTGTTCGTTTTCTGGAATTTGAACTCTACTATTTCATCTTGCAATTGCTCGCAATAGTCCAAAAGCTGCGCTACTTCGGGTTCGTCTAGAAGGGAAGGGTTGGTTTTGAATATTTCTCGGGTTGATTTCATAGTCAATGGCAATTTCAATTTCAAAAATCAATTTCAATTATTGGGATTTAAGTTTATCGTTAAATAATACCGCTTGTTATTTCAAATTAGTCCAATAAAAATTGGACAAAATGAAATATACTGCTGCATTATACCATACCGATTGGACTAATTAATAATTA
>Ga0214162_1000131_pt1 | contig 17677 bp, 12 predicted proteins | sample LakMenepilimnion_3_FD_153000 | JGI IMG/M metagenome (GOLD analysis project Ga0214162, IMG submission 153000) | Freshwater microbial communities from Lake Mendota, WI - Practice 20APR2010 epilimnion v5 | ecosystem: Environmental > Aquatic > Freshwater > Lake > Epilimnion/Euphotic zone | place...
AAAATTTTAATTTTTTATAGATAAATAAATTTGAAAGCAAAGTATTTGCTTTCGACAAGACCCAATTATGGTTGTCAAAAAAGTATTTAGCCTATTTTAGGAATTAGCCAAATGGAATAAAAACCCGAAGATATAAAGGTTTTTGAATAGTGAAATTTTGATTTTTCGATTGAAAAATCAAAAGAATTATTTTTAAAATTAATTTCGTAAGATGAAATTATACTAAAATTTACTGTTGTTGATGATGTGCAGTTTGAGTGTCCACATTTTCCACCACAACTATTGTCTTTGTCTTTTGAGTGTTGTTTATTGTTGCAACAGTCTTTTTTTTCTGTTTTAGAAGTTGTTTCTTTTTTGCAACACGATTTTTCGGTTTTAGTTCCACACGCAAAAGAATTACTTGGCATCAATAAGAAACCAAATAATGCAACTACTAAAATGTGAAATTTATTCATATTTATATCGATATGTACCAAAGGTAATTAAATTACATCGATTTTATACTAATCAATTGTTAAAATGTAGATTTATAATATTAAAAAAGGTGTTTGAAATTGTATAACAAACACCTTTAATTTGAATAATAATTATCCTTAAAACTTCATTCGCTGTATTCTAACCGCATTCAAAATGGCTAATAATGCTACTCCAACATCAGCAAAAACGGCTTCCCACATTGTGGCTAAACCTCCTGCACCAAGTATTAAAACTATTGCTTTTACTACAAATGCTAAAGTGATATTTTGCCAAACAATTTTTTTGGTTTGTTTGCCTATGTTTATTGCCATAGGAATTTTTGAAGGCATATCGTCTTGAATAACTACATCGGCAGTTTCTATAGTTGCATCGCTTCCTAAACCGCCCATTGCTATACCTACGTTGCTCAATGCTACTACTGGTGCGTCATTTACACCATCGCCAACGAAAGCTACCGTTTCATTTTTAGCAATTATTTCTTTTACTTTGTTTACTTTATCTTCTGGAAGTAAGTCGCCAAAAGCATTTGTAATTCCGAGTTTTTGAGCCACAAATTGCACCACTGTATCTTTATCGCCACTTAACATTGTGGTTTTTATTCCTAATGCTTTTAGTTTGTCGATGGTGATTTGTGCATCTTCTTTGATACTGTCAGCAATGGTTAAATAGCCAACGAATTTTTTATCATAAGCCACAGCAATTAAAGTGTAAACGATTGTTGTTGGATCAATATCATAAGCGATAGAAAATTTATCCATTAGTTTGAAATTACCAACTAACAATTCCTTTCCGTTTACATTGGCTTTTAAACCGTGTCCAGAAATTTCTTCAACATCATTTAAAATTATTTGGCTGTCAATTTTTCCAACATATTGATGAATGGCTGTTGCAACTGGATGTGTACTTTGACTTTCTAAAGCATTGACCATTTGCAAGATTTCATCTTTGTTGAAATTGGCATTAAAAACAACTTCTTGTACTTTAAAAACGCCTTCGGTCATTGTGCCTGTTTTGTCCATTACTACGTTTTGAATGGTTGCCATCACGTCGAGAAAATTACTGCCCTTGAAAAGAATTCCGTTTTTTGAAGCTGCTCCAATTCCTCCAAAATAACCCAACGGAATACTTATTACTAACGCACAAGGACACGAAATAACCAAGAAAACTAACGCTCTGTATAACCATTCTCTAAATATATAATCATCTACAAAAAGCATTGGAACAACACAAATTACAATGGCTAATAATACAACTATTGGCGTATAAATCTTGGCAAACTTTCTGATAAACAATTCGGTTGGTGCTTTTTTGGCGGTAGCATCTTGCACCATTTCGAGAATTTTGGATAGTTTACTATCGGTGTAAGCAACCGTTACTTTTACTTGGCAAACCGAATTTAGGTTTATCATTCCTGCTAAAACGGTTTCGCCTTTTGCTTTGGTGTCGGGTTTGCTTTCGCCTGTGAGTGCCGAAGTATTAAACGAAGCCGTATCTGAAAGTAATTCGCCATCTAACCCCAGTTTTTCACCTGCTTTGAGTTGGATAATATCGCCAATTTGAGCCGTTGATGCTTTGATAGTTTTAGCAACATTGTTTTCGAGAATAGTCACCTCGTCAGGTCTTTGGTCAAGTAAGGTTTTAATATTGGCTTTTGCTCTTTGTACTGCCAAGGTTTGAAATATTTCGCCAATAGCATAAAACAACATTACGGCAACACCTTCTGGAAATTCGCCAATGGCAAATGCTCCAATTGTTGCTATGGACATTAACAGAAATTCTGAAAATATTTCGCCTTTACGGATGCTTTCAAAAGCTTCTTTGAGAACAGGAAAACCTACTGGAATGTAGGCAAAAATATACCACCCTATTCTAACATAACCTGTAAACCACGATTGTGTAAAATAATTATCAAAACCAATTGCGACAAGTAATAGTGTAAAACTTATAATTGCTGGTAAGAACATTCGAAACGTAGATTTTTCTTTGCTTGAATGGTCGTGGTCGTGACCGTCATCGTCTGAATGATGCTCGTTTATTTTATTTATTTTTTCTTCGAGTGTGCAACAGGTTTGTATGCCTTTTGCATCGTATTTGTGTTGATGTTCCATAATAAAGTAGTTACGAATTCAATTCTAAGATTTCTTTAATATCAATAGGTATTTCCATTGGTTTTAAAGGTGGCACATTAGCACCACCTGTATTACCTACTGGAACTTGACCTACAAATGATTTTACGCCACCAATGAGTAATCGTGGAATTTGTCCGATAATTTCTTTTGTGCTTTTTATTTTTATTCCAAATTGTAACATTTTCCAATGTACAAATGTGTGTTCGTAAGGGTATTTTTGCCCGATAATGTGTGCTCGCTCTAAATGATACCAAGCAACTTTCAAATTATCTTGCTGTAAATTATCCTTAACTGCTTCTAACTCTTTTTTATAAAAAGGAATTAGATTACTTGGCATTACTGTATTCATTTTCATAACTTAAAAGTATTGGTTAGTGTTCGTGTTCTCCGCCACCTTTTGAAGTTGCTAATAAATAGAATGCTCCTTTGATTACAATTTTTGCATCGGCAGGAATTTCTTCGACTAATTTTATTTCGGTGTAACCTAAATCGGTGGTTCCAGGAACAACTTCAATTGCTTTGAAGTGAACTTCATTATGCCCTTCTTCTTCGCCTTCGGCGTGTTCTGTATGTACTTCGCCTTCTTTATGTTGGTGCGTTTCTTCTTTTACTTTTGGTGCTTCTTCTTGATGTTCTTCTTGAATGTAAATGTAATATTTGTCACCATTTCTAACAACCGCCTCTTTTGGAAGTGCCTGAACTGTTTGATTTGTGATATTAATATTTGCAGCTACATACATTCCGGAAATTAAATCTTTTGCATCGTTTGGATTGATTTTTGCGTGTACTGCAACCGTTTTACTTTCATTAGAAAATGATTTGTTGATACCAAATATTTTTCCTTTAATAGATTTGTTAGATTGATTTGTTAGTACAAAATCAACTTCTTGACCTACTGAAATTTTGCCTAAATCTTTTTCAAACACGTTTAAATCCAAGTGCATTTGGCTGTTATCAACTACCTCAAAAAGCGTAACACCTGTTTCTGCGAACGCACCTTTGGTTATACTTATTTTGCCCACATAGCCGCTTATTGGCGAAACAATTGGAATTAATGAAGTGCTACCGCTTAAACTTACGTGTAATGCTTGTAGTTTATTTTTAGCGGCTTGTGCCCTTGCTCTTTCAACTGCCAGTTTTGATTTAACTTCTTGAAATGTTTTGCGAGGATTTACATTTTCATCACTCAATGTTTTTTGGCGGTTGTATTCTAATTGTAGGTATTCAATGTTAGCCATTGCGGAATTGTAATCTTCCTGCATTTCTGTAACTTCTAGGTTTTGAATGGTTGCCAAAGTTTTACCTTTTGCAACGTAAGTTCCTTCTAACACATAAATATCTTTTACCACACCACCAATCAAGGTTGATATATTCGCCATATTTTGTGGTGGAACTGCTGTATAACCATTGGCTTTGATTACGGTATTCAGGTTTTTCATTTCGATGCTACCAGTTTCGATACCAATAGTTTTGAATTGTGTAGCAGTTAATGCTACTTCGGTTTCTGATTTTTCTTCTTCGTGGGTTTCTTCGGTTTTCTTTTCTCCACAAGAATTTAGAGTAAAGAGAATAGAAAATAGAATAAAGAGGTTGAAGAATGAACCTTGTTTATAATTTGGTTTTAAAATTATATTTTTCATATTGTTGAATATTAATTGTTGCTGAAAGATGAAAATTGCAATTGAATGGCACTTTGATTGTAAGTATTAACGGCTTCGGCATTTTGCTTTTTGATGTCAATGGCTTGGTTTAAAAAACTGATGTACGACCAATAACTCATATCGCCATTAGCATAACTCTTTTGTGCCGTTGTAATAATTTGTCCGGCATATTGCAAACCTTCGTTTTGATAATACACTAGTGCTTTTTTCTGTTTTTCGAATTCGTTTTGTAGTTCTTCTTTTTGCAATTTTAAAGTCAGTTTACTTTTATCTAATTCTAACTGCGATTGCGACATACTAATTTGTGATGCTTTGGCTTTAGCTGTATTTGCACCACCAAATAATGGAATTTGCAAACCTGCTGTAAAACCCTGAAAATAGGATTTGGTATCGATGGTTTGTCCGAAGTAACCCAAACCTAATTTTGGTGTTCGCATCGCTTTAAAAGTATTGGCCTCTTTTTGGTATACAGAAATTTGCTGTGTGTAATAATCGTTTATTAATCCTTCCACTTTAGCATTATTCAAATCTGTCGGATCGGCATATTGCAATGGTGTATTGGCATCAGGCACTATGTTTTCATCTGTTTGAATAAAGTATTGCAATTGCTTCTGATACACCACCAAGTCATATGCTAACTGTGCTTTTTGGGTTTCGATCTCTTTCGATTTGGCTTTAGCACTGATGACTTCAATGTTGCCACTTTCTCCGGTTTGAAAACGAAGCTCAGCATTTTTAAGGAATTTGGTATAAATCTCGAACAACTCATTATTTAACTTTTGAATGGAAATTCCATATAAATATTGATAGTACGCTAATGATACGGCTTTTTCAATTTCATATTCCGTTAATGCTTTTCGTTTTTCAGCCAATTTTGCCAGTTCCTCTTGCAGTTGGCGATTGGCTTTTGTGATTTTACCAATTGGAAAATATTGTTGAATAGAAACGTTGTGATCGTAATCGACACTATTAAACTGTCCGCCTTGGTATTGCACTTGCAAAGGATCTACTTGAAATGCTGTTTTCTTTAGAACAGTTTGTTTTTCAATTTCCTTATCCGAGATTTTTAAGTCGATGTTATTTGCTTTTGCTTTTTCAATGGCTTTTTCTAATGTTATTGTTTGACTGTTTTGAGCAAATGAAAACGAGCTAATCAATAAAATGATTACTGTTACAATTGGATTTGACATTTTTTTTCTTCTTTTAATTCCTTTTTGTTCCATTAGTTATTGTTTTTGTTGGTTGTCACGAACCTCATTTTTTTATTGGAAAATATTTTTTTATTTGAGGTTTCAAATAATAAATACAAAATTGGTAAAACGATTAAGGTTAGTAATGTTGCCGAAACTAATCCGCCAATAACTACCGTTGCTAATGGTTTTTGTACTTCAGCTCCGCCACTGGTTGATAATGCCATTGGCAAAAATCCTAATGAAGCTACCGCAGCAGTCATTAATACTGGTCGTAATCGTGTTTTTGTACCTATTAAAACCCGTTGTAATGGGTCGGTTATTCCTTCGGATTTGAGTTGGTTGAAATAGGAAATCAGTACAATTCCGTTCAACACAGCTATTCCGAACAATGCAATAAAACCAATTCCTGCTGAAATGCTAAATGGCATTCCTCGTGACCATAATGCGAAAACACCACCAATTGCCGATAATGGAATGGCTGTAAAGATTAAAGCTGCTTGTTTCATACTATTGAATGTAAAGAACAATAACACCATAATTAATCCTAACGCAAGTGGTAAAGCAACAGAAAGTCTTTTGTTTGCTTCAACCAAATTTTCAAACTGACCACCATACGTTACAAAATAACCTGTTGGAAGTTTGAAATTGGTTTCTAGTTTAGCTTGAATTTCTTCGACTACACTTTTTATATCTCGACCACGAACATTTAACCCAACTGTAATTCTTCGTTTTCCGTTTTCACGAGAAACTTGCACTGGACCTTGCTCGTAAGCAATTGATGCTACTTGCGAAAGTGGTACTTGTTGTCCGTTTGGTAAGGGAATGAAAAGATTAGAAACATCCGTTATGTCGCTACGATTGCCTTTGTTCATTCTAACGACAACATCAAAACGTTTGCTTTCTTCGTAGATTTTACCTGCGCTTTCACCTGCAAAAGAAGAACGAATTATTTTGTTGATGTCGGAAATATTTAAACCATACAAAGCAATTTTATTGTAATCATATTTAACCGTTATCTGTGGCAAACCTGTTACTTTATCGGCTTTTAAATCTCCAATACCTTCAATTTTATTAATTTTTCCAATAAGTTCTTTCGCTTTATTGTCTAAAACTTCTAAATCATCACCGAAAATTTTAATCGCAATATCGCTTCGGCTACCTGTCATTAATTCGTTGAAGCGCATTTGAATAGGTTGTGAAATTTCGATATTCGCACCTGGAATGGCTTCCATTTCTTCTTTCATTAAGTTGGCTAAATCCTCCCAATTGTCAGCAGATGTCCATTCTGATTTATCTTTTAAAACAATAATCAAATCGCCACTTTCGATTGGCATTGGGTCGGTTGGTATTTCTCCACTTCCAATTTTTGTAACAATAGTTTTGATTTCAGGGAATTTTGCTTTTAGGATTTTTTCGTATTTGGTTGTTGTTTCTACCATTTGGGATAGCGAACTTCCTGTCATAATAGTAGCATTGATTGCCAAATCGCCTTCTTCGATAGTTGGAATAAATTCGCCACCCATATTTTGAAAAACAATAACTGCAAAAACAAACATCGCCAATGAAATGGCTAGAACTGCTTTTTTGAAACGTAATGCTCTGTCTAAAAATGGTGTGTATATTTTCTCGAACCACGCCATCATTTTATCACTAAAGTTGGGTTTGTGTTCGGTGTTTTTTGATAAGAACATTGCACTCATCATTGGTACATAAGTTAGAGAGAGTACGAACGCACCGATAACCGCAAAGCCAACTGTCATTGCCATTGGTTTGAACATTTTGCCTTCTGTACCTACTAAAGCTAATATTGGCAGATATACGATTAAGATTATTATTTCTCCAAAAGCGGCACTGTTTCGAATTTTTGAAGCCGATTTATAAACTTCGCTATCCATTTCGGATTGGGTTAAGTTCTTTTGCCTTTTGAGTTTTTGTAAATGGTGCATCGTGGCTTCGACAATAATTACAGCGCCATCGACAATAATTCCAAAATCGATTGCTCCTAAACTCATTAGGTTTCCGCTTACGCCAAAATGGTTCATTAAGATTACTGCAAACAGCATTGATAGTGGAATTACAGATGCTACAATTAATCCGGCACGAAGATTTTCTAGAAATAATATCAGTACAAAAATCACTATTAATGCACCTTCCAACAGGTTTTTAGTAACAGTTCCTATGGCATTATCTACTAATTTACCTCTGTCAATGAATGCTTCGGCAACCACTCCTTCGGGTAAGGTTTTATTGATTTGTGCCATTTTTTCTTTCACTCTATCAACCACAGCACTGGAATTTTCACCTTTTAACATTAGTGCCAAACCGCAAACAATTTCGCCTTTACCGTCTTTTGTAGAAGCACCGTATCGCAATGCAATTCCTTCTCGGACTGTAGCGACATCACGAACTAACACTGGTGCTCCATTCCTGTTTTTGACCACTACGTTTTCTAAATCTTTAATCCCTGTTGCCATTCCCACACCACGAATGAAGTAAGCGTATTGGTCTTTTTCGATGTATGCACCACCGGTATTTTGATTGTTTTTCTCTAAAGCCTCAAAGATTTCTGTAATGGTTACGCCCAAACTGTTTAATGTATTTGGATTGACTGCAATTTCATATTGTTTTAGCTTTCCACCCCAAGTACTGACTTCGGCAACACCTTCAATGCCTTGTAATTGCGGAATGATAATCCAATCTTGAATGGTTCTTAACTTGATTGCATCGTATTTATCTTCATATCCTTTTTTGGCATAGACATCATATTGATAAATTTCTCCCAATCCTGTTGAAATAGGTGCTAAACCTGGAGTACCAGCATAGGCAGGGATATTTTCTTTTGCTTCTTGAAGCCGTTGAAATATTTGTTCTCTTGCCCAAAAAATATCAACATCGTCTTTGAAAACGACCGTAACAACCGATAATCCGAAACGAGAAATACTTCGTAATTCAATTACTTTTGGAATAGTCTTTACCGATTGCTCTAAAGGATAAGTAATTAATTGTTCGACTTCTTGACTGGCAAGTGTAGGCGCAGTTGTAATGATTTGTACCTGATTATTGGTTACATCGGGTAACGCATCGAGTGGTAGATTTTTTATAGAATAGCTTCCCCAAGCTACTAGAACCAAAGTGAATAAGAGTATTATAAACTTGTTCTTGATACTGAATTGTATGATTTTGTCTAACATTGAAATAGTATAATGAATTAGAAGATTAGCAAAATTCCTTTTGCTATTATTTGTGAAAAGGTCACAACTTTCTAACCCGAAATTAATCGGGTATCACTATGCTATTTGAGGTGGTTGCCAAATACTTCCGAAGAAATTGGAAGTAAGTATTGATTTATAGGCAGGAATTTGAGTAGTTATTTCTGTTGCAATTTTTCTAAACTGAGGTGCTATTTCTTGACTAAAATTTAAGATTTGCTGTCCACAACAATTGCAAATACAAAAAGGTGAACATAGATCATTTTCTTTATCGTGTGAGTGATTATCCTTATTAGAAGCAATTTCAGTGGCTTTATGCGCTGCGCTGCTTACTTCAATATCAGCACAAGGCAAACACGAAAGTGCTACTAGATAAATAGATACTATGATGTTTAAAATTTTCACAGGTGTAAAAATAGGTATTTTATTTAATTGACAATAAACATAAGTTCATTTATTTGCTTTTTGATGCTTTAGATTAATGGAGTGGCTTTAATTTAGCATTAATTAAGGACTACAAAGCCCCAATAATATCCAAGAAGTTTTTGGCTGTATAACAACCCTCTACATTTTTACTTTCATAAACCATAAAATATTTATAGTTTTCTCCTGATTTTTCAGCCCATTTTTTACCTAAAACATTTTTTGCTTTGCTGTCATCATTATCTAGAAAATCGCCTTTGGTTTCTACTAATATGATATTTTGCTTTTGCGTATAAAGAATGAAATCCGGGTAGTGATTGTTGCTAAATCCGTTTAAGTAAAAACCTTTGTCTTTGGTAACTGAATTTCTATGCCAAAACAAAACATTTTCTTGTGAAGCAATATCCATAATCAAACGTTGTTCGAAATTATTCATATCGCCTTCTCGTTCATAGAGTGATTTGTCAATTTTAGCACCTTCTTTACTGTGAATTAGTGTTTCTTTGAATTTGAAACTTGGTTTTACAATAATTTTATTGGTATCTAACAATCTGCTAAATTCTTCTTTGGCGTGTTGATTTGATAATTCTAAAATCTTGGCTTTTATTTTGTAAACATAGTTGTACTCATTGTTTACTGCATCAATTATCTCTTCTGTGGAGAACTCGCTAAAGATGCGCTCTATGTATTTCTTGATTTCCTGTTCGGCAATTGGTGTCATATTACCAATTTTACCCACCATAATACTAGCGATGTCTTTAACTTGCTTTTCTTTTGGTTTGGCTACAATGGTATCAATTAATATTTTTTTTGCCTGAACACTAAATTTAGAAATTACAGCATCTTTTCGAGCTTCATCGTAATCGACTTTTACAATTTCGGCACTGACACTGTTAAAATCAATATCAATATCTTTTGAAGACAATTTGAATGTACTTAATAACTGATCTCTATTCAAAAAAACTTCTCCTTGACTTAATTCATCAAAAACTAATTCCCGACTTAACACATCAGTTTCTAATTTTTTGTAAAACTGTGGTAACTCAATACTTTCTGCTACTTGATGAAAGTGTTCAACAATTTTGTAACGCTTCGGTTCTTTTCCCATTTCTCTTAAAAGGTATTCGGTACTATCTCCAGTATCTTCTGTTAATCTTGTCTCAAAAGCAGCTCCTTGTTCGATTGCTTTTTGTGTAATTTGATTGATTGTAGTATTTGCAACTGGTACAAATTCTTTTGCCATAGGATCGAATTCTATTGCATCAATATTGATATTTGTGATGTCATTATCATCAAATTGTTCAACTGTTTTGTTTTCTTCTGACGAACCAAATAAATCTCTATTTAAAGCCTCTTTGTCTGATATTGGAGTAACATTACCTTCAGATATAATTTCTTCTGCATAATAGTCTTTGTTACTAAAACCTGCATCTTGTAATCCTTTAACAATATTGTCTAATGTTTCATTGAATTTAGCTGAAGCAGTTAACACAAAAGACAAATTCAATAATGGTTCTTTGTGTTTTAATACATAAGGCTGACGCAATACTCTACCTAAAATTTGTTCTACTTCGACTGCTGATGATTTGTCTGCTAATGATGCTAAAATATAGGCAAAAGGACAATCCCAACCTTCTTTTAAAGCATTGATGGTTATGATGTATCGAACAGGACATTTTTCGTCCATTAAATCAATTCCTTTTAACTCATCTAAACCACTCACTTTGATTTTGATTTGTTCTTCTGGAATTTTTAACTCTATCAGTTTTTCTTTAATCTTGATGTAGGTTGTATTGTCGCTTCCTTTGATATTAGATTGTGCCTGGAATAAAATAATTGGTCTTATTTTTTTTCCACCTTCCAAGCTTTCTTGAATTGCCAGTTGTTCTAACTGTCTTTGTAAATGTAAAGCACTATTGATTACCTCTTCTTTTCTGCTGTGATTGTAAACAATAACTGGTAGTTTTACCATATGTTCCTTTTTCAATTCAATAGCATTAACATAACTAACAATATTGCTATTCTTTTTAGGCGTAGCGGTTAAATCTAACACAAATGAAGGATTAAGATTTTGCAACATTTCTACACTCAAATCACTTTCGGCATTATGACTTTCATCGACAATAACCAAAGGATTTAAGCTTCTGATAATGTTTATTAAAGCACTTTCGTCAGTATCTGGCAGAACCAAATCTTGCTCTACCACAGTATCTCTAAAAGCTTCCAATGAACCGTTTTGTTGGTATATTTTTCGGTCGTCTTTTTTCTTGGAATTAATCCTTAAACTGCTAAAATTGAATACGAAAATATTTAATTGTTCTGAAACTGATGTTGGATTAAAATTAGCTCCCTGCAACAAACTTTCTTTTTCGTACACTTCAACACTATGATTGAATAATGTATTTAATTTTTGACGATACGGATGTGTAGCTTCTGATAAACTTGAAGCGGTTTGTTGTAACAAATTGCTCCAAGGCACTAACCAAACTACCGCTTTTGGTCGGCTACTGTCGTAAGTACTGAAAATGGAATGTATAGCGTTGCAGGCAATAAATGTTTTTCCTCCAGCTGTTGGAACTTTTATTGCAATGTGTGGTGTGTTGAGAATGTTGTCTTTGTATGGCACCATTCCGCTGTATGTACCATCAAGTTTCAATTCATAAGGACCAACTTTGTCTTCCCAATATTGCTTGAAAGCCGTTGCTGGTTTATGATACTTTTGGAGGTATTCTAAAAATAATTCTAAATCTGTGATTACTTGTTGCTGGTAGGATTTTAACTCCATTTATGTTTTATTTTACTGAAAATTGATCTATGTGCACCGAGTTCGTCATACCGTTTGGATGAAGGAAATCGAGAAACGCAAGCCTAGATGCTATGCGTTTTTTGTTTTTTACCTCTAATTCTTTAACTTTTTTTGTTCCTCCACAAAAGTACTATCTGATAATCTTTGTAGCGATTTCATAGCATTGCTTTTATCTAAAACGGCTAATTGTTGCAGTGCTGTTCTGTGTAAATACTGAAATCGTTGGTTTTTAGGCAATTTGTTTTTAATTAATTCTGAATTTAAAACTTCAAGATTTGATAGTACCGTTAATTGATTTATACTTGCAAAATCTCTCATATTTTTATTTTCGAGTGCTAGTTGCGGATTTGCGAGTTTCCATTGTTTTGCTGTGCATCCAAATAAGGCAACATTCAACACATCGGCTTCATCAGCATAAGTAATCCATTCTTTGTCCTTGGCTATATTTAGTGTTGGTATGATATGATTTTTTATTGCATCTGTATGTATGCTATAATTGGCTTTTGTCAAAATTCTTTTTACATCCCATTCTAAATTGAACTGATTGCTTTCGCTTTCTTTGAGGCGTTGGTATTCCTTGATTAAATATAATTTGAAAACTGGGCTTATTGCCGAACCAAATTCAAAAGCAATGTCTTTATGGGCATAAGTACCACCATATCTACCTGATTTAGAAGACAAACCAATGGCTCCTGTTTGTTCTACCCATTGCGAAACACTCAAAACAAATGTTGGCAAACCGGCTTCTTTTTTAAAGTGGTCAAATTCGACCACTTTAAAATTTGGGTTATTTAGCATTTCCCAAGTTCCTAAAAATTCGATAGTTCCTCTGTTTCTTAACCAATTTTTTATGATGTCGGCAGAACGGTTTTCTCCTTCTCTTGCTTTTGCCATATCTGTAAGACAAATAAAGTCTTCTTCTTTAGTGCTGTGAATGTTTATAGCAACATCATTTACTAGTATTTGTTTTATTTTTGCCGTCATACTTTTGGTTAAAATATTTATTTATAATTGGTTATGTTTTAAAGTGGTCGAATTCGACCACTTTAAAATCTTGTTATATCTCTTGGTATTTTTTTGAAAATGATGTGATGCTTTAGCATAAAATCTTTTTCGAGTAAACAGTTGTCTGCATAGATTATGTATTGGCTTGCTTTGTGTTTTATTTTAGCCATAAAATCATAATCTACGGTTGTAACTGCATCTTTAGTGTAATAAAAGTAGTAATCGGTTTGGTCCTTTGAACCTATGCGATAGTTTTCTTCTACAAGCGAATGCGCTTTTGGATTGTATGCAGTTCTTGTTTCGGAATACCAGATGTATTTTAAAATATTTTCTATCCCCACCGCTTCATTAAGAACATCTTCTTCAAGAAACAAAGGTTCGCCTAGTTGGTAATAATTAAAACTTCCTCCCGTGCCTTCTTTTTTTAAACCACTTTTTGAAGTTTGTGAGTTCCCATAACCCTTTACTGCACGTTTTACTCTTTCAGCAGTTACACTATCTGCATAATTCTCCATCTCAATCAAGATAAATTTTCTATTTCCTCCATCTTGATTATTTAAATTTAAGACAGCGTGTGCAGTAGTTCCACTTCCTGCAAAGCTGTCTAAAATTATATCATTATTATCAGTCCCAATTTCAATAATTTGGCGTATTAACATTTCAGGTTTTGGAAAATCAAATAACGATTTACCTAATATTTCTGTTAGCTCTCTAGTGCCTGTTATTGAATGAAATTCTTTATTAACCCAAGTTGTTTTTGCTGTCTGTGTAAGTTTTCTTTCCTTTTGAAAAATTCTTATTTCCTCATCATTTCCAATATTTGCTAGTAAGTCTTCTTTTTGTCTGGAAGATTTTTCTTTACCCCATCGCCAAACACTTTCTAATCCATCTATTGTACTTGCAAATACTTCTTTCCAATTATTTTTTGGTTCAGTACTTACTTGAAATAACCCGTTTTTATCAGGACATTCTAAATTTACATAAAATGGATATCTTAAATTAGGACGATTTGTAGAATTAAAAGATTTTACATTTCTATTTCTTAATCCTTTGAGATTAAATCCACCCTCTTCATCGAAATATCTAAATTCTACTCCATCTACAGTTATATCATTAAGTTCAAGTTTTGTGTAATCTTTACTAAAAACGAGAATATATTCGTGAGTTTTAGCAAAATAGCCATACCTTCTACCTTCTGGTTTTACTATTACAGTAATAGTTGCGATGTAATTTGATTTACCAAATATTTCTGAACACATCAGCCTAAGATGCGTAATCTCGTTTTCATCAATAGAAATAAAAATGGCACCATTATCCGCTAATAACTTATGAAGCAACTTAAATCTTGGATACATCATACACAACCATTTGTCGTGGCGCGTTAAATCTTCTCCGTCTTTGCCCACAACTTCGCCCAACCATTTCTTGATTTTTGGATGGTTTACGTTGTCGTTGTATACCCAACTTTCATTACCTGTATTGTATGGAGGATCTATGTAAATACATTTTATTTTTCCTTCGTATTCCGGTAATAAGCTTTTTAAAGCTTCAAGATTATCTCCGTGAATAATTTTGTTCCCGCTGTCGTTAGGTTCAGATTGTTGTTCTCCATCAGTAAAGCCATATTGAGGCTCCAGTATTTTGTAGGGTACGTCTTGATGATGGTTGATTACTTTTTCTTTTCCTATCCAGTTTAATGTTGGCATTGCGAGTAGCTAGTTTTATTATGATTTTATTGTTTTTGAATTGTGCATACAGTGTCGGCACAATTGAAAATATTTCTTACAATAACATATTTTGCAATTTAATTGCAAAATATGTTATTGCTAATCTACAAACATACAAAAATGCAATTGAATGTAAAAGGGAGTTATGACAATATAATGGATAGGATAAGCAAAAAAAGGATAAAACATATTTTTATTTTTGTAAGAATAAAAAAACTGATTTAAGTGGCTGTTTGGGTGTAAAAGGGTTGTAGTGGTTAATTGATTTGCTTTACTATTGGCTTATGTTACCCAATTGTTTAAAATTAAAAAAAGTAGTTTATGTTTTAGGTGTTTTTTGGTTATCCTATCCTATCCCTTATTTTAATGAAAAAAGGTGCATTTTGATAATTATGAATTATGAATTATAAATTATGAGTTTTTGGACCAAAATAAAAAAGTGGAAGTTTTGAATTTCCACTTTCTTGATTGGCTTTTTTGCCACAGATTAAAATGATTAGCACTTATTTTTAGAGAATATTGTCGATTGAATTACTAGTGTTTTTTTGGTCGACTTCTTCATAAGTGAATTCTTTAATAGCGTAAACATATCCTGTTTTAGTGCTTATTCTTATGAAGTTATGTTTTTTCATAGCCTTTCCAATTTTGTTTATTGTGCCATCATTGATGTTGATTTTTGCCTTTTCTGCTAGTTTGGCTGCTATTTGTGAAGCGTTTAAAAATAGTGTTGCGTTTTCTCTTTCGATTGGTTCAAACCACGTTAAAAGCAATTCTTCCTCGGGGCTTCTTAGTTGGTATTGTTCGTTATTTTCTGTGATTTTTTTGATTTCTTCCTGGTCAAACCAAAATCTAAAACCACTTTTGAAGAGAAACAACGCTTGTGAAAAAGCCATATTAATATCTACATTGTGCTGGTATTTGATGCCTTCTAATTCAAAACAAAGAAACCGTCTGCTTCCTGTACTGTCGTTTAGAAACTGTGCCGTGTTGACACTTCCGGCAAATGATGCCCTTCTGGGCATTGTTTCGTTATTGTGTCCGTAGGCTTTTCTCATTCTGATTTGGGTTTTTGTAATGATTTCTTTTAAGCTGCCGATTTCTGAACGATTAAGGTTTTCTAATTCATCTAAATTGATCAACATACATTCAGCCAGTTGTACTAAAGTATCTTTATTGTTTGGGTTTATGGTTCCAGAAAATAAATACTCTTTCAATTGCTTTGGAACAAGTTTCTCCACCCACGTTGTTTTTCCTAAACCTTGTTTGCCACTGAATACAATTACTGTGTGATTAATTACTTTTTCATCCAATACACAACCGACCATAGCCACTAACCATTTTTTGAAACATTGCTGCCAAAGGTCTTGTTTTGTAGTCGTGATTGTGTTGGCTAATTCGGTAATATAATCGGTCTTTTCATCATAAGAAGGTAAATTGAAAAAGTAATCTTCAAATGGATTGAACAGTACACAAAAATCAGAATACAATAAGTTTCTTAACGATGATAGGTTTGTTTTAATTCTACCTTTTAAACATTCTCGAAGCATTGAATTTTCTATAAAATCATTCATCACATTCCACTTCTTTTTACCAAAATATTGAAACTCTAATTTGCCCGAAACCATATTATGACGAAAAACATATCTAGTAGATAAAAACAGTTCTAAACGGTCTATTTGTGTTGGTTTTGGTTTGTCTTCGTCGTCGTCCTCAGTAGTATCTGTAATTGAAAAGTTTTCTTTCTTTTTAGGTTTATTAGGTTGTTCAAATTTCTCATTTTTACCAAACTCGTGACTATTTCCGTAAGCACTATTGACAGCTTGTGTTACTTCTTTTTCATCATATCCAAAATCGGTTAAAATATATCCCAAAGCATCGTTTAATGCAACTCCTTTTCGGTTTAGGTTACACGCTAATTGATGTACAAATACGTTGCGACTACCATTCACGAATTGCACTTTTTTTTCGGTGAAATTTACGCAATGGTTGTAAATAGCGTCGTAATCTAAAAGCGGTTCAGGGTTTTTGGTTTTAGGTTCTGGCTGTGTATCAATCAAAGGCATCGCAACTTCGTTCGATGTGACAAATGTGGAAGCGTTTTCGTTTAGGTATAAATTTTCATCCCAGGAATAAAAGCATAACCTCGTTAAATCTTTGCCTGATTTGTCGATTTCTAGTTTTAAAATATTCTCATAATGAGCTTGAACTTTTAGGAATGTTTCTTTATGTTCGGTTTTTGGTGTGTCTATTTTAACTAGAATTTTTAAACCATTTCCAGATGGACTAATAAAACACGCATAAGTAAACTCACTTTGTGCAGCTATACTTTTTGATTTTTGTAAATCGTTTGTACTTAATTTGTCGATGTCTAAAATTATAAACTTTGAATACTCTGTTAAGAATTCTAATTTACGACCGCCAACAAATTTTCCTGAAGGTGTGAAAGCCGGAAGTGATTTTTTAGCTTTATTATATGCTTCTTCTTTCTTTTCAGCCAATGATTTACGCAAGTAAATTATGCCGGGTTTGTACTTTCCAGTTTTAATTTCCTCCAAAATTGTTGCAATTGTTTTGTGTTCTACAACTTCGTTGAAATTCTTGAATATTGTTACCATAGTTTAAAGTTGATAGTTGTTGGTTGGCAGTTGTTGGTTCTCGTTTTTGTGAGTTTTGCAATCGCAAAACTCACAAGTTCCGTTGCAGCTACTCATACTATCGTCCTTTAAATGATTTGTTGTAATGCTCTTGTAGTAGCTTTTCAACATCGGAAAGTTTGTAGTAGATTTTGTTTCCCACTTGACTGAATGAAATTTTGCCTTCGTCTCTCCAGGTCTGAGCTGTACGTTTTGAAATTTTCATTAGTAAAAGGAATTCTTGATTGTCTAAAAAGGTTTCCTTCTTTGGGTCTGCCTTGATAGAAATTTGAGATTGAATAGTGTCTAATTTTGTCATTAGATCTGTGAACTGGTCTTTTGTGAAGATAATTGCATCCATTTTTAAAAGTTTTAAATTGTTATGGTGCAAATGGAAGAAATAAAAAAAAGTCC